>Ga0207646_10000261_pt1 | contig 71826 bp, 56 predicted proteins | sample KBSK5502metaG_FD_184343 | JGI IMG/M metagenome (GOLD analysis project Ga0207646, IMG submission 184343) | Corn, switchgrass and miscanthus rhizosphere microbial communities from Kellogg Biological Station, Michigan, USA - KBS K5-50-2 metaG... | ecosystem: Host-associated > Plants > Roots >... | reverse complement strand
AACCGTAGAGGAGACCAATTGCCACAGAAGACCCCGACCAAGCCCAAGTGGCGCCATGAAGACGTGACGGCGCCGGCGGTGGACGATTATCTCTACTCCATGTTGCCGGCGCGCGATGAGGTGCTGACCGAAATGGAAGACTACGCCACCAAGCACGCTGTCCCCATCGTCGGCCCCGCTGTGGCGCGCGTATTGCAGCAGCTCGCGATGATGATCAACGCGCAGCACGTCTTCGAGATGGGATCAGCCATCGGATACTCGACTATCTGGTGGGCGCGCGCCGTGGGCGACGGCGGCCGCGTTACTTACACCGATGGTGACGCCCAGAACGCCGAGCGTGCCCGCCGCTACTTCGCCCGAGCCGGAGTCGCCAACCGCATCGACATCCGCATCGGCGATGCCCTGGAAGTACTCTCCGAGCAGAGGCAGGAGTTCGACATCATCTTCTGCGATGTCGACAAAGAAGACTATCCTCGCGCCTTTCGCCTGGTTGCGCCTCGTCTGCGCAAGGGCGGTCTTTTCATAACCGACAACGTTTTATGGAGCGGCCGTGTCGTTCAAAAAAATCCGTCAGATGCCAGTACGAAAGCCATTCAGGAATTCAACCGCCTGGTCTACAAGTCGTCAGAGTTGTTCACTACGATTCTCCCCATTCGCGATGGCGTGGCAGTCGCGCTGAAACTGTAGAGAGGCCGGCCGCATGCATCATGCCCATAAGGAAGCATGAAACTTTCGGACTGGAAAATTCTTTTTTCAGGAGTGGATTAACCGAATTGAAGGCGAGTCGAGGAGGCAATCAGGGGGAATGCGCGGCGGAAAGGTTCTTCACGGGCTCGAAGCTCGGTCAGGCGGCAGGGGAAGGCAATGCGGAGCGCTTCGAAGCTCTTCCAGCTGAGTGCCGAAAATGCAGACCGCAAACATGGTGTTCGCGAGCGCGATCAGATCGATTTGACGGGAATCGCCAGCAGGTCCTCCACCAGCCCGACCTCTTTTTGCAGGAACGGTTCGGCGTACGTAATGCCGCCGAGCATACCGTAGAAACGCGCCATGGCATCCACGCGCTTGCGAATTTCATCGTGAGCAGGGAAGAGGTCCTTACCCGCCTCCTGATCGCTGAATTGCGATTTGTAAGCCATGATGGACGCAAACTTCCCCTCAAACTGGTCGCTGATATCCACTACAAACGTTGGCCGCACGTCGTAGTAAAGCGTGGCATAGAGAATCTTGAAAGGCCGATGCGGCGCCGGCGACTCACCTTTACCTGGGCTGAGATTGGTTTGGCGGTTCGCGGACAGCGGAGAGCCGAGAGCTAACTTCGCCAGCCCCGCCAGAAAACATGCCTCGTACCCGAGCCGCGAAGCCGTGTAATGGTCAGGATGACGTCCTTTCCAGTAGGGAAGAATCAGGACTCGTGGCCGCGTCTGGCGAATCACCCGCGCAACTTTGAGCCGGTTCTCCCAGGTGTTCTCCACGCGCCCGTCAGGGATGTCAAGCGCATGCCGCCAGCTCGCGCGCAAGATCTTCGCCGCGTCGGTTGCTTCACGCGCTCGGTCTTCCGCGGTACCGCGGGTACCCATCTCTCCCTGTGTGAGGTCGAGAATCCCCGTGCGCTGGCCACGCTGCGCCATCTTCAGTAGCGTGCCACCACAAGTCTGCTCTACGTCATCGCGGTGCGCAGCAATAGCCAGAACATCGAGGGAAGAAGTAGTCATTTCAAATTTTGACGCATCGAGTTGCCAGGCCGTCATTTCTTTCGTTCGACCAGAAACCGTGCCAGTTCCTTTAGCGACTCCGCCCGTTCAGCAAACCCATCCAGTTCCGCAAACGCTGTGCTCACCAACTCCTCTGCTTTGCGCAACGATTCATCGACTCCGAACAGCGCAGGATACGTCGCCTTCTTCGCCGCCGTGTCCTTGCCCGCGGTCTTTCCCAGTTGCTCCGAGGTTTGAGTGACGTCGAGAACGTCATCCACAATCTGAAAGGCAAGACCAATCGACTGTCCAAAGGTTTCGAGATGTACCACGGCATCATCTTTTCCGCCGGCGTAGAGTCCGCCGCTCACCAGGCTGGCAGCAATCAGCGCCCCCGTTTTGGAGCGATGGATATACTCCAACATGACCGCATTGGGGGCGGTGCGCTCGGCTTCGAGATCAACCACCTGGCCGCCAATCATCCCTTCCACCGTGCCTGTGCCGCGGGCGATCTCCTCCACAATCCGTACCCGAGCTTCAGCAGGACACTTTAACTTTGCCAACACCTCGTACGCTCGCGTTTGCAGGGCATCTCCAGCCAGGATCGCAAGAGCCTCCCCAAACACTTTATGGCAAGTGGGTCGACCGCGGCGTAGGTCATCGTTATCGAGCGCGGGAAGGTCGTCATGAATCAGCGAGTAAGTGTGCAGCAGCTCCACGGCCGCACCTAGCTCGTCGATACCAGCAGGCAAGCAACCCGCTACCATTCGCCCCGCCTCCATGCACAGCACTGGCCGTAGCCGCTTGCCTCCAGCGAAGACGCTGTGGCGCATGGCTTTGTGAATCGATACCGGATCCTGTGTCTCCCGGGGCAGCAGGCGGTCCAGGGCCGCATCAGCCGCGGCGCGCCCCTGTTCGAGAGTTTCGCTGAGCATGAAGCAGTGAGTATAACAACGAAGCCTATTCCGGGCGGAAATTCACAGCCGATTGATGGGGAGAGGTTTAACGCGCGAACTGTTCCACCTGCGAGATTGGCGAAACAAGACCCACGCCGCTATTCAGTCGCCTCGTTTTCATAGCCTTCCCGAGAAAACAGCAACCCGTTACTTTAGACTGGGAAAAACCCGCCGATGCGCGATTCCATATTCTGAGTTTCGCTTCCCGACATCGATGGCCGGCTTAGGCAGCGGTGTCGCGCGCACCTGCCAAGTTCCGCAACACTGAGCTCAACACGGTCTTCATGTCGTAGGTTGGGCAGACATCGCTGGCGCCTGCATCCAGGGCGGCTGTCCACATTTCTTCATCGGGTAGGCGGTGAGTGCAAACTATGGGAAGCAATGGGTACTGTTGATGCAGGGTCTTCACATCGCCCAGATGCGCCAGTTCGATATCCAAAATCACAGCCGCGGGGCGATCGGTCACGACCGCCTCTCGCAGTTCCTGCTGAGAACCGCTCATGCGGACGAAGTGAAAGTGACTCCGCAGTATTCCGGCCAGAGACTGGGCTACATCGAGATCGTGTTGCAGGATGGCAACGCTTGACTTTTCCATACATCTCCCGATCTTTAACCGTGGTAGACGGCGGACCAGGCTGCGGCCGCGATTTACTGGGAAACCGCGATAGCGCAGACATGACAACTTACGAGTCGCAACAATCAGAATCAGCGCCTACCTGCGGGCAGACACTTTCTCCGTCATCGGCTCGAACGGCTCAGCTTGAAGCTTCCCGTTTTGCTTCAGCAGGATTTCCACCTTGCCTTCCGCCTGTTCTAACTCCTTGCGGCAAGCGGAGGAGAGCTGCATGCCTTCCTCGAACAAGGTTAGAGACTTCTCGAGGGGCACCTCTCCCTTTTCCAGTTCCTGAACAATCTTTTCCAGACGCTGAAGGCATTCTTCAAACTTGGCCAACGGGATTCGCTCCTGCTGTTATTGTATGCAAGTTTGTGCATACCGTGTCCAGTGAATTCTGTGCAAAACCTTTCGATAGGCTGCATCAAATTTCCGAGTTGGGAGAATCACACTGACGCCGCCGGGCTTCTCGTCCCCAGTGCTTCGAGCACGTCCACAGCCAAACTATAGCGACCCTGGGGTGCGCTGATCTGGGCCCCCTGCACCATCTGCCGGACGGAGGTCAGCATTTCTCGCGCGATGGCGACACCCTCAGCCCGGGCAGCCTCTGGATTCTGCGCGGCGGCCATACGCTGAAGAACCGAATCTGGCACCGAAACCCTAAGCTCATTCTTCATGAACTCAGCGTTCCGCGCACTCACCAGGGGCCAGATTCCGGCGACCACGGGAACACGGCAATGCTCGATCCGACCTAGGAAGGTTTCTAACAAGCTGATGTCGAATACAGGCTGAGTAACCGCGTATTCCGCCCCTGCCTCGACTTTGTACTCGAAGCGGCGGATCTCCTCGTCCAAGTCGGTCAGCCCCGGGTTTGCTCCTACGCCCAGGACGAAGCCGGTGCCAACGCCGATCGGATTTCCGCCGATATCCAGTCCGAGGTTCAGGTTGTGAACAATATTAACCAGGCCGATGGCATCAACATCGAACACCGCCGTGGCATCGGGATAGTTGCCCATTTTCGGTGGATCGCCGGTGATGCAGATAAGGTTCCTGATTCCCACCGCCGCCGCTCCCAGCAGATCGCTCTGGATGCACAATACGTTTCGGTCACGGCACGTGTAGTGCAAGATTGCTTGCATTCCCACTTCCTGCTGGATCAGCAGCGAGAGCGCCTGGTTGCTCATGCGCGCGGACGCCCGCGGACTATCGGGGATGTTGACCCCGTCCACTCCCACGGACTTAAGGAATCGCGCCCCTTCGATTTCCTTGTTAATGTCGATTCCCTTCGGGGGGACAATTTCCACCATGGTGACGAACTCACCCCGAGCGAGCTTTGCGCCCAGAGGCGAGCGCTCTTCCAAGGCAAGTGCGGGAATCGCTTTCGGCGCGGCCGCCGCTCCAACGACACGCGCGGAAGCAACTTTTCCTCGTGCTTCCCCCACACGCATGGCAGCTTTCATGGCCCGGATGTGTTCTGGAGTTGTTCCGCAGCAACCGCCCACAATCCTCGCCCCTGCCGCCACAAACTTTCGCGCATAACTCGCCATGTATTCGGGCGAACATAGATAAATGTTCCGGCCGTCGACCGAACGGGGAATGCCTGCGTTCGGTTGAGCTGACAGAGGCAGGGAAGTCAATGTCCGTACTCGTTCTATGACATCGAGCATGGCCACCGGACCTACGCTGCAGTTGCAACCAATCACGTCGGCGCCCCATTCCATTAGCTTCGGGACAAACGTCCCCGGGTCAGAGCCGTCCAGGCAATTACCATCTTCGTCAATCGTGACTTGGGCGACCAGGGGCAGCTTCACATTCACCTCATGCGCCGCGAGCATGGCCTGATGAATCTCTTCTAGATAGCCGAAGGTTTCAAGAATAAGAAGATCCACACCTCCTTCAACCAAGGCCGCGATTTGCTGGCGGAAAGCCGCGCGGGTTTCTTCGAAAGAGGTTTTGCCCAAGGGTTCGATTCTTGTTCCCAGCGGGCCAACTGATCCCGCTACCCACACATCGAAGCTTTTAGCGGCTTCGTGGGCAAGACGAGCTCCCGCCAAGTTGATGTCGCGCGCTTTATCCGCCAAGCTATGTCTGGCCAGGCGAAAGGAATTGGCTCCGAAAGTATTGGTTTCAATGATTTCGGCTCCAGCCTGGAGATAATCGTGGTGGACGCCGCGAATCAGCTCGGGCTGAGACAGATTCAGTTCATCATACGAGCGGTTGATAAAGATGCCTTTGGCGTAGAGCCAGGTCCCCATGGCACCATCGCAGAGAACCGCGGACTGCTTGATACGGGCGAGAAGGTCAGCCGCCATAAGAAATGAGAATACAAGATAAGAGTGGCATATTGCATCCCTCACCCTCGAGAGTCAGCTGGTGGAGAGAGCCTCGCAATATTTTTTGGAAGAGCGCTCCCCTCCGCGAGAACCGGATATCGGTCTGCTATAATCCCCAATTTCGCACTTAAATCTCGGTTTTTCATATCTTTGGGAGCCCCACGTTTGAAGCGAGCCCTCCTCGTATCTTGCAGTCTCATAGCGGTGAGTTTGAGCTTGATCTCCTGTGGTTCGTCGAGTTCCTCAAACAAACCACCCAGCAGGCTCAGCACCCGTGTCCTGGTTTCGCAGGGGGTTTCATCGCCCACCGCTTCTCCCGGCCTGTTGATGATCAACGGCGCGAAGGACACACCGGCACGCGTCTCTGAAATTAGCGCCGGGACGAGTCCATCTTTCATGGCGCTGTCGCCCAACAAGGCGACCTTGCTCGTCTATGATTCCACTAACAACAGTAACAGCGTGCAGGTGGTGAATACCCGTACGGAATCCGCGACAGGAAAAGTCCAGCTCACCGGTCCCAGCTCCAGCATGGTGATACCCGTCACCACAAGCATCGGTTACGCCGCCGTGGCTTCAGCCCAAATGAACGGGTTCTCGCCGGGAGCTGTCGAGGTCATGAATCTTTCGAGTGGAGCAATTTCGACCATCATCGGCGTACCAAATGCCCAGACCATTGTCGCCAACGCCAATGGCACCCAGCTCTTAGTCTTCAGTCATGACCTGGATACGGTCAGCATGGTTTCTCCGCCGCTCGCAGTGCCTCCGGTGGACACCGGCTGTGACCTACAACCGAGCACCACCTGCACCGTCGTAGACGGTTTCGACCGTCCGGTCTATGGATTTTTCGCCAGCGACGGCAGCACCGCTTACATCCTGAATTGCGGCCAGGAGTGCGGTGGTACGGGCGCCGGTGGCAAGGGCGCGAGCATACAAGTGCTGCACCTAACTTCTCCGCCTACTGTAGATAGCCCAGTACCTCTCGATGGCGCGACCATGGGTTTGCTGAGTGGTTCCACTCTTTACGTCGCCGGCACCTCTCCTTCAAACAACAGCTGCGCGGGCCAGACGACGGCTGCCACGACTTGCGGACGCCTCAGCGTCGTTGCTCTGGCATCGACCCCCACCGTCACCGGTACCGTTGTTATCACTGACGGCTACCACGACCACATGGATATGAGCTCCAACCGGCAACTCTTCATCGGCGCCCACAGCTGCACGGATATCGGCAATGCCAACAATCCCAGCGGAGAAGTGCGCGGTTGTCTGGCAATTTTCGATACCACGAAAGCAGGGAATACAACCGCTGTCATACCGCCAGATAACGGTGATGTGACGGGTTTACAGAGCTTTGCCACCCGCTCCGTCGAATATGTCGTCGAGGGCGGCAATTTGCGTATCTACGACACCACCAAGGATGTGCTGCAAAAAACGCAACTCACCATCACCGGGAAAGCGTTCGACGTAAAGGCGATCGACTTTTTCTAACGGCGGGGCTACCCAATACTCTGAGTCGACCGAGGGGTGAAGTGTTCTACTTTCCAGGTTCCAGCACCAAGCGATGTGTCTTTGCGGCTTCTACTGCCGGGGGGGTAAATGGAAGGGTGAATGTCGTGCCCTCGTACCATGCCTTCCACTGGTCCATATAGTGCGGACTCAAAAAATCGCCCGCCTGGCCCGTTACCAGGTTCAAGGTTGATTGGTCGAGGTCGGCAAGGTTTGCCGTAAAGCGCTCGGATGGGCCGTGATGCTTTGTCACCGCCTTGACGGTATAGCCGCTGCCGGACTGCTCGCGGACGCCAGGTCCAGTCCAGCTTCGCAAACCAGGTATTTTTCCCAGCAAGGGATGCCGAATCTCGACTGCATTGAAACTTCCCCAGCGCCACGAGCTCAGCTCTTTCGGAGCCTCCGGCTGGTTGACGGCATGGTCGACGGCAGCCGCCAGAAGCTCCTCATAGTTCGGATACTGCGCAGGCAGCCATCGCTTGGGCCGATGCAGCATTACATTCTGCAGCCAAACCGATCGCATCTCCCACGAGTAAGTCTGCCAGCTCAATGTTTCTTCGTGATTCTTTGGATCCGCGGGGGCAGCTCCCAACCGCGGCTCCAGGAGCAAGCGCGTGAGCTCCGCGCGAGCCCGGTAGGCAATCGTAGGAGCGGCAGAGGAAGGCAGCATGCGCCCATCCCAATTGCGCATGATGTCGGCCGCCTGTTTTGCGCGCGCCGATGGCTTGGCCGCGTGGTCCACGGCATATACGAAACGCTCCGCTGAGAATGCCTCACTCTCCGATTGAATGTCGTTCTGTAGCGCAAGCATGTCCGACGCAGAAAACTTCCTGCCAGATTCGAGTACGTGATAAATCCGCTCCGTCCGCCAAGGCGGCGCCCACTCGGAGCTGATCGAATAGGGATATCCATCCGGCAATATGCGTCCGTTCGCGGTCGCGATGATGCCCGATGGCGGGTTGTAAATGTTTGGCAGTTTCTCGAACGGAATGTAACCTGTCCACTCGTGCGCATTATCTGCGCCGCTCACCGGCAAACTGCCGTCGCCGGCCACACGGATCGGGATTCGGCCGGTCGCTTGATAGCCGATATCTCCCTCAACGTCTGCGTAGACAACGTTCTGTCCGGGAGCATCAAGTTGGGCGAAGGCATGGCGGAAGTCTTCCCAGTTCTGAGCTGAGTCCACATCGAAAAAGGGCATGCGCAAACCATCGTAGAGAGTCCATCGCAGGGCCAATTGCCGTTTTTCACCGGGGACCAATTCCGTGACGATCGGTCCGTGTCGCGTGCTGCGCACATCCAACGCCACGTCTGGCTTGTCCTTGACGTGAATCACCTCAAAGCGATGTTCGACCCTCTCCAGGCCGTGGGGCGTCTGGTAGTGATCCGCGTCGTCGAAATTCTCGATGTAAAGGTCTTCCACGGTGGGCCCAAGATTGGTGAAGCCCCAGGCAATTCTCTGGTTATGACCCACAATCACGCAAGGCGTTCCGGGAAGAGTCACCCCGGCCACGTCAAGGCTGCCTGCCCGAAGGTGGGCTTCATACCAAAGGTTGGGCATTTGATGGCCGAGATGTATGTCATTCGACAGCAGCGGCTTGCCGGTAACGGTGTGCGCTCCTGCCAATACCCAGTTGTTCGATCCGTTGATGGGCGCCGGATCGGGCCATACGGGAGTGCCGGTCGATGGTCCCGTCGAGCGAGTGACCGCGTTGTCGTCTCCCGCGTCGTCATCGCCGTCGTCTTCTTGATCCGAGTCGACCGAGTGATTCTGTTGCTCCAAGCTTTCGCGCATGACCGTCGGCGGACGGTCGTGCCAGGAGCGATTCACGTACAGATCAGCGCTGAGTTCTGGCCCCAGTCTGGCGAGAATCTTCTCTCGCGCAAGAACATCCTTAAATCGCCCGTGGTTCAAATCCTTAACCATTTGGTTAGCAATCACGATCGAATCCTCGGGCCTCCACCGGCTGGGCGCATATTTCAGGATACGAAACTCAATCGGCAAACGATCCCGTCGCTCCTGGATATACGCATTCACTCCGCCCGCGTATGCTTCGAAATATGAGCGATCCCGCGCCGGCAGCCTCCCGACCGCTTGCTTCGCCGTCGCCCGCAGACCGAGAATGCGTTGTTCCCGATCATGCTCGAGCAAGCCTTCACCCAAGACCTGGGAAAGTTCTCCACCGGCAAAACGTCGCATGGCATCCATCTGCCACAAGCGGTCCTGGGCCGTCACGTACCCTTGGGCAAAAAATAAGTCTTCGAGGGTCTGGGCTTCGATGGCGGGCACGCCGTGCGTATCGCGCGTCACTGTAACTCGAGCAGTGAGTCCCTCGACTCGGAGGCTTCCGTCCAATTGCGGAAGGGCAGACCGGACTACGAAATAGAAATAGGTAAGGGTGGTTGCAGCTAGGGCAATAACCAGCAGTAAAAGCCACCCGGCCATCCGCCATACTATTGAAGTATGTCGGGAGGAGGGTGCGGAGAGAGTTGGGGACAAGCTCATGCGAAACACGATTGTATGGTCACTCGGCCTGGTCGCACAAACAGCTCGAATGCAATCGCTGCTGCGAAATTAGAAAGAAAGCGCTGGCGCAAGATCGCAAGGTCGAGGCAGCATGGCGGCTCTTCCAATGGACCCATGGGACACGCCGCGCACGCTCCGCAGCTGTTGAAAATGAATTTCATTTTCAAGATGCCCGGATGGTATTCTGAACTGACCGTGGGGACGCGGTTTGAGTCCTCGGCTGACTACTTCATGTCACTACCGTTACTCTGCAATTAGCTTCCAGCGACCCATGCTACAAAAGCGCGTTGACGATCATCCTTTGATTTCGCGCGAGATGGTGCGCGAAGCTCAAGACATTTTGCATCGTCATCTGAAGCGGGTTGGGCTGAAGCAGACCGCTCAGCGGGATACCATCCTCCGCACGTTTCTGGAGACCCGTGATCACCTCTCGACCGACGAACTGCATCGCCTGGTGCAGAAAGAAGATGTGCGCATCGGGTACACCACCGTCTACCGTACGCTGAAACTGCTTGCGGAGTGCGGATTGGCCAGCGAAGTTGCCTTCCACGACGGCATCGCACGCTATGAGCACCAGTACAACCGACGAAGCCATCACCACATGGTATGCACCCAATGCGGGAGCTCGGTCGAATTTTTTTCGCGTGATGTAGGTCAGGTGGAGCAGGAAATCGGGCGCAAATATCGCTACTTAGCCACCCGGCACACGTTTCAGATTTACGGCATCTGCGAGGACTGCCGCAAAAAAGATGCCGCATTGCAGTTGCGCTGAGCCTGGCATTTTCGAGGGAGAGAGAACTGATGTCCATTTCATGCCCACAATGCGCCGCTCAAATGCCCGACGAGGCTGCCTTCTGCCCGAGTTGCGGCGGCACGATGCGAGCTCCGGAGCGAGCGCAAAGTAGAGTCGGAGTGTTCAGCGAAAGCATCGCCGGTGCGCTTGCCTACTTCACCTTTGTCCCCGCCCTGGTCTTTCTGCTTCTCGATCCCTACAAGAAGGACCGATTTGTGCGTTTTCATTCTTTCCAATGCCTTTTCGCGTGGACCGCTGCTTTTGTCATTGTTGCTCTACTGAAATTTGTCGCCATCATTCTGTTCATCATTCCGTTCCTGGGCCATCTCTTGGCCTACCTGATTTCCATGGTGGTCGGTTTCGGTTTCGTCGTGATGGGGGTGGTGTTGGTGGTGAAAGCTCTGCAGGGAGAGATGTTCAAACTGCCTGTCATCGGAGACATGGCGGAAAAGCAAGCCAACGCCGTGTGAGGTTCGTAACCTGATAAAATCACCGTCGTCAAACTAAAGGATTGTGTTCGCCGACGAAAATGAGGTAACTGCGTCCACCTGCCCTTGACATTCTCTTCCGGAGATGTCATTCCTATTAGCTTTTACTCAGCCTATGAAATGCCTGCTGTGCGTGGGTTTGACGCAAGCTGGCGGAATTGGAAAATTGATTGCGCGTCAAGGTTTTCTACCACGACAAATGCTTCGATGGAGCCTCTTCCGCGGCGCTCTTTGCCCGTTTTTACCGGGAACGCATTGCCGGCGGTGCCGACTTCGTCTTCTCCGGACTGCTGCACCGCGCGGGCGCACTATTCGACGAGGCTGCCTTCGATGGCGACGAGAATGCCATTGTTGATTTCAAGTACTCCAGTTCTCCCAAAATTACTTGGTGGTTCGATCATCACGAGAGCGCGTTTCTGTCGCCAGCCGACGCCGCGCACTTCGAGCAGGAACAAAGCAACCGCAAATTCTATGATCCGGCGTTCAAGTCCTGCACCAGCTTCATCGCCATGATCGCACAGCAACGTTTCGGGTTTGATCCCGGGCCGCTCGCAGATCTCATCCATTGGACCGATGTCATCGACGGAGCGCTGTATCCCGACGCGAAAACCGCGGTAGAAATGCAGGCGCCTGCCATGAAGTTGACCATGGTGATCGAGTCCGCGCCGGATCAGCGCTTCGTGCCCAACCTGATTCCCTTGCTTGCGGTCAAACCGCTCGAGCAGATTCTGCAAGCACCGTTTGTTGCCCCGCTTCTTGGTCCATTGCTCAAACGTCACGAAGTGTCGATCGACATTTTGAGGCAACGCTCGGAATGCAAGGATGGAACTATTTTCTTCGACATCACCGACTACGATCTCGAGGGCTACAACAAGTTCGTTCCGTATTATCTTCATCCCCAATCCATTTACAGCGTGGGCCTCAGCAAGAGTAGCTTTCGCGTGAAAGTCTCGGTGGGATCCAATCCCTGGGCGCCCGAGGAGCCAGTGGTGAATCTGGCCAAGATTTGTGAGCGCTACGGCGGTGGTGGGCACGCTCGCGTGGGAGCGATTTCCTTTAATGTGAACCAACATGTCGCAGCCATGAGAGCGTCCGAGGAGATTGTTTCTGAGTTACGAACTGCTGTGCGGCCGAAAAAAAACTGATCGATTGTGGAGCAGTGAATCTCGCCCACCGGCCTACTCTAGGACCACGGCCTTTACAAGGTTGCGCGGATGGTCTACGTCGTATCCCTTCAAGACCGCTACATGATAAGCAAAAAGCTGCAGTGGAATCACCTCGATGATCGGCAGCAGCAACTCGGGCGCGGGCGGAACAAAAAATACCTGGTCCGCGATCTCCCTCACTTGCTCATCACCCTCGGTCGCAACTGTGACCAGAAGTCCGCGGCGTGATTTCACTTCCTTCATCACCTCCAGCGTCCGCCGGTATCGCAGCACCGAGTCCGGATCGTTGCGGTCGCAAGTAGCCAGCACGACCACTGGCAGGTTTTCATCCACTAATGCGTTTGGTCCGTGTTTGAGTTCTCCCACCGGATACCCTTCAGCATGCGCGTAGGAAATTTCTTTCAGCTTGAGCGCTCCTTCCCGCGCAATGGCGTAATGTACGCCCCGGCCAAGGTACAAAAACTTCTCCGACCGGAAGTGTTTCTGGGCGTATTCCTCCGCTTGCTTGTCCCATGCCGGAAGCTGCTTCTCGATGGAGTGTGGAAGCTTCATCAGACGTTGCAGGTAGGATCGGGTTACCTCCGAGGTCATGCGGCCCCGCTTTCGAGCCAGGAAGAGCGCCATCAGGTACAGCACTGTGAGTTGAGTTGTGAAGCTCTTGGTTGCTGGCACCGACAGTTCCTGGCCGGCGCCGGTGATTAATGCGGCACTGGCCTCGCGCACAATGGTCGTGCCATCAACATTCGAGATGCCGATCGTCTTCACCCCTCGGGTCAAGGCCTCGCGTTGGGCGGCGATGGTGTCTGCGGTCTCGCCCGACTGGGTGATGACGATCACAATGGGATCGATCGCCGCATGGGTCGAGCGGTAACAGTATTCGCTGGCATACTCCACGTCCACCGCCACGCCTGACAGATCTTCGATCATGATCTCGCCGGCCAGGCCAGCGTGACGACTCGATCCACTCGCCGCAATGATGAGCTTCTCGAAAGTCAGAAGCGCGCTCTCAATGGCCTGCAACTCGCCGGGGAAAATAATGTCGTCTTTGAGATGTCTTTCAACGGTCTTGGCGATGGCCTCAGGCTGCTCGTAGAACGCATCGCATGCGCAAATTTATCCTTCGTGCTGACACGGTTGTGGTTAGCGGTCATCATGGAGATGGGGTGAGAGTAACTCATTATTCCTCAACGTTCAAATCGAACATTCGAACATTCGAGGGAAAATAATTTTCTTTCGTATAGACCCGATGCGCGCGGTTTTGCAACTAACTGCCAGCACCGACAAAATTCCTGTGGAGGAAGAACCATGGCTGACGAAAAGCAGAACCCCAAGCAACCCTCTGGACAACAACCGCAACAGCAAAAACAGCAGCATGGGCAGCAGGAAGATCGGAAGCAACCCGGCCAGTCCCAGCAGGGTGGACAGAAGGCGGAAAACCAGAAGGGACAGCAGGGTTCATTCGACCGCGGTTCGCAGGATCGTAACCAGGGCCAGAGCGAGTTTGATCGGTCCGGAAACCGCAAAGCATCCTAAGCTTGTTTTTTGGGGCAACAACTTCATCCGGACGGGGCGTTCCCGCCCCGTCTGAATCTAAAGGAGAGACACTATGAACAAGTTTCTGAAGTCGATACTTAAGACCGCGATCTACTTGCTTGACCAGTCTGACCGCGTCGCAGCCGACATGCGAGACCGGGTCGCAGATCGAGTTGACGAGGTAAGCGACCGAGTCTCCGACCTCCGCAATCGGGCGCGGGACCTTTACGGCCATGAGGATCACACCCTGCGTAACATCATGACCTTTGCCGCTGGAGTCGGGGTTGGAATCGGTGCTGGGATGCTGCTTGCCCCGACGAGCGGAGAGGATATGCGCAACTCAATCGGCGAAAAGGTCCACGACATCGGCGACCGCGTACGCACTCGCTTCTCGTCCGAAGCAAAAGGGGCGACCGGAACGGAAGGCGTCTAAGGTTCGATTGCCTGCCTGACCTGCGACCAGGCCTTCTAGGTTGGCCAGCTTGTGTGTCGCGAGGCTCAGGTGTGTCGTTCAACCCAACAGTATTTATTTTGTCGGCGATGCAAATGCGCCGCACAAATCCGCAAGGAGGATCAATTCCAAGAGACTCGTGTTTCCAACCAGTATTCGCAACGCACTCTTCGCCGGTCTGCTGTTGGGTGGCTTGGCAGTAGCCGGTGCGCAGCAACCATCCGATCAATCGGCGCCGCCGCAATCTGCTCCACAAACGGATCGGCAAGCTCCACAAACTGCTCCGCAAGCAGATCAGCAAACTCCACCGCAGGGGGATCAGCAGCCTGCTGCACAGTAAACTGCTCCGCCGGCAGATCAGCAGCCTGCTCCACCAACTGGCGCAATCGAGTCATCGAGTACTCACGAGAATCTCATTTACCTTTACCCTCACGTTGGGATTTAAAATAACTCTTCACGCTGGCACCGGGGTGTTCGCCTTTGTAGGCGGGCCAACCTCGCCACCTTGCTGTGGCAGCCGCAGCCAGTTTCGAATTAGACCTGCAACCCTTGGTATCGGTATCAGTACCGCCCATCAATGATTTCAATTCGCTCAGTTCGGCGATACGTGATCGTGGCGAAACCAACATGGTGAGCCGGGCGACGTCTTTGTCGCCCCTAAGACCATCACCACCACCATGATGACCATTGCCACTACCATCAAAACGACAAGGACGCCAAGACCGAGAACAGCGACGAGAAGAACAACGACAACGACAGGAGGAACAACGACAACTGGTACTACTTCGGCTGCTAATCCGCTGCACAGGTCACTTAGATTTGGATCTGCTGCGGTTCGCCAACAACTCAGACCGACCAATGACACTTCGCGGACTTTCGAGTTTCGGCGGGTCCGAGATTCCCTCGAAAGCCGCGTTAGACTTCCACGGACTCAAAGCATACATACGACGGTCGCGCAGAACGCGCACTCCATCGCTCCATGTGGCAAGCATTCGTTTCCCAGTATCTTTGAAGCCTGTTAATCCCTTCATGAGTTCGCGGACGGCCGGGGCAGTATCTGCGACCGCATCACTGATACGCTCCACAATTTCCTTCTGCTCCCGCTGAGGGATTCCAAAAGTCGAAGTGATGAATGCTCCCAGAGTTTTTCCCGGCAACCACGTCTTGCTCCCCATGAAGCTTATTCCGGGCGGATTGTTCTGGTAACTTGGATAGACGGAAGTCGTGAAGAAGTCGCATGCGGGTGCGAGGCGTGGGTCCGTGCGCGACGTGTAGAGCAATGCCAGATTCTTCGAGTGGCAGTCAGCATTTCTCAGAGCGTACATTAACAGCAGAATTGCAGTAAGCTTCTGGAAGGTTTCGTATTGCAGCCCGCCCTGCACATAGCTGCGAACTGCCTTCGCGATTCTCTCCCATGCTGTTTCGTACTTCGCCGAGGGCCGAAGTCCGAGTAGCGCACAAAAATCTTCCAGTGCCCTGAAGGGTTTCCCGTTCTCATCGACATCGAAGCGATGCACCACCAGAACATTGCCATCCTGAGAGAGTTCGGTTTTCGCACATTCGACAATTCTCGCCGTCACCTGCATGCACAAGTACTCGTTGGCGGTCGCGAACGGAAGCTTGGTTGATGACCCTTTGATGATGTGCTCGTGCGTCAGTAATGTGGCCTTATTATGTGCCCCCATACCGCCCTGTTTCTTCTCCTCCGTGTCTAAGAACTTAGGTAGGACGCCCGAGACGCCACTTTTAGCATGCTCTCTAACGAGTTGTGAGAACGCTTCCTCCGAGTTGTCTCCCTTCAGCAACTCAGCAACCTCAATCGGTTTTGCGGGTTGGTCCAGTGCCGCCTCGGGTGGAGCGACCTGAACCCTCCCAACCATGTTGCGGCCGATAACGGAGAGGAGTGCGATTGGACTGGCACCCATGTGCGGTCCGAACTCCTCTTGCAAAACCTGCAGGAGGTATCCCTCCGGAAGGTTCATCTGGAAGATAGGGTGCAGCTGGTCGTCCCACGAGTACGATTCTGTCCGGACAGGCATCGTCAGAGATACGAGATTGTCCGGCGCGATATTTGGAATGTAGGTCATCACGCTCTTGAAATCACCGACTTGCTCAAGGACGGCGACGAGACGACCGAGGACATGAACATTCAGCTTCAAGCACCACCCCGTTCGCGCCGTAGTTCATCGAGGGTGCCAGAGGCTCCTACCTCGGTGAAACTCATTTCGAGGCCCAGTACCGCGAGCACCGCTAAGAGTTTGCGGGAACCGAACTCCGATACCTGTCCTCGTTCAAAGCGCAAAAGGGATTCCCTCGTGATTCCAGAGCGTTCAGAGACCTCGCTCTGGTTTAGCCCAAGAGTCTTTCGTCTTACTGAGACGGCTTGGCCGAGTTCTGCGAGGGTTTGCATAAAGTGATTTATACATCACTTTTATCGCTATTTAAAGTAAAATATGAAATATAAATCACTTTTTGTGATGTAGGTAGGCCCGGTCCGGGCGTGGCCACGCCTCCGCCAGTCCCCACGCTTTCACGGACTGTTCGGTCAATTGGCGCACGCCCAGACGCAAATGGCAGCCAGAGGCCCCGCGAGAGCAGTCGGTTCTCTTTTCTGAAATGGAGTTTTGCTTTTCTCACGGATCGAGTTTTAATACGGCACCCCTTCCGGTCCGCACCTGCTTGATCAGCGGCAACCTTGTTTTCGGGCTTTTGAAGAATGCCCTTCTAGTCGGTTGGACCCTGGAATCGGCTGTGTGAGAAGATTCGCATGCTAGGCGGTGCAGTTCGGTGTCTAATGCTATTTTTGGTTTCCAGCCAATTTGCTTTTCATTCCCTGCTGATCGCCCGGTTCGTGGTAATCGGCACCCTTTGTCTCACAGAGCTTGGTGGCGCAGGCTACGCACAAACTGCAGAGTCTGCAGAGATTCGGGTTCAGACCAACGGCACGAGCACCGGCGGTGCTCACGCTCCGGTCAAGGATGCCTTGTCCCGACCGATTACGGCGGGAGGTTTTGTCGACGGTGCACCCGTCGTCTTCTCCGACATCACCCACGCCGCTGGCCTCGATAAGTTTCATCACAAGTCGGGCACTCCCGACAAGGGCACGATTCTGGAGACACCCGGATCCGGAGTCGCGCTCCTCGACTATGACAATGATGGATGGCTCGACATCTATCTGCTGAACGGCTCAACGTTTCCCGCACTGAGGGGCAACGAAGCTGCGCCGCGGGCGATGCTTTTCCACAACAATCACGACGGCACTTTCACCGACGTGACTGATAAGGCCGGAGTGGCCAACGAACGCTGGGGTTTTGGCGTTGTGGTCGGCGATTACGATAACGATGGCTGGCCGGACATCTACGTTTCCAATTTCGGGAAGAACCGGCTCTACCACAACAACCACGACGGCACGTTTACCGACGTCGCGGAAAGGGCTGGCGTGACACTGGGCGGATGGTCGACAGGCGCGACTTGGGGCGATTACGACCACGATGGCTACCTTGACCTCTTTGTTCCCGGCTACGTGAAATTCGATCCCGACAATCCGCCGATCGCGGGCGAAGGGGGCCTGCCGCCCGGATTGTGCCAGTTTCGCGGGATCAACGTGATGTGTGGCCCGCGCGGCTTGCCGGGCGAGAGCGACCACTTATTTCATAACAACCGCGATGGGACCTTTACTGACGTGAGCATGAAGGCCGGTGTTTCTGATCCCAGAGGCGACTACGGGTTGGCGTCGGTTTTTGTGGACGTGGACGATGACGGATGGATTGATTTGCTGGTCGCCAATGATTCCGTACCGAAGTATCTTTATCGCAACAAGCATGACGGAACATTCGAGGATGTCAGCTATCTCTCGGGATTCGCTCTGAATGACGAGGGGCGTGAACAGGCTGCCATGGGAATTGCGGTCGGCGACTACAACCGCGACGGAAAGGTCGACTTTCACATCACGAACTTCTCCGACGACTACAACACACTGTACCGCAACGACGGAGAGGCCAGCTTCAACGACGTGAGCTTTGCTGCAGGCATCGCCAATGTGACCATTCCGTTTCTCGGCTGGGGGACGGGTTTTCTGGACTATGACAACGACGGCCTGCTCGACATTTTTGTTGCCAATGGCCACGTTTATCCTGGCGTGGACAAGCAGGACTGGGGCACGACGTGGGCGCAGCGCCCGTTGCTGTTTCGGAATTTGAATGGCTCCAAGTTCGAGGAGGTCGCTCCGGCCACGGGCAGCGGTCTGGCCGTCTTGGTCTCCGCACGCGGAGCGGCTTTTGGCGATGTGTTCAATGAAGGGCACATCGACGTGGTCCTCAACGTCATGGATTCGACGCCCGTGCTTTTGCGTAACGTCGTCAAGAATTCGAATCATTGGTTGATGCTTAAGTTGATCGGCGGCCCGAAGAGCCCGCGGGACGCGATCGGAGCGAAAGTGTTTGTCACCACGGGCACGATCCGGCAGCGCGCCGATGTTTTCAGCGGAGGCAGCTACGCTTCCAGTTCCGATCAACGCCTGCACTTCGGCTTAGGAGCGGCTACCAAGGTGGATAAAGCAGAGATCTTCTGGCCCGACGGAGCGAGGGAAGAGATCAAGATTCCAGTGATCGACCGCACCGTCACAGTCGCGGAAGGCAAAGGAATTGTGCAACCGTGACGCTTCAGTCTGCATTCTGGAACCCGCGTCCTCTCCTGACGCTGGCGTTCTATTTCGTGTTTGCTGACTCCGGCCAACTAGCCACGGTACAGGGACAGAGTGCACCGCCGGCGTCAGGATCAAATTCTGCTGAAGCCTTTGTCGACAACACGCAGCGGCTGGGCGTTAACTTTCAATACCGGGCGTCCCATACTTCCAGGAAGTACCTTCTGGAAACCATGGGAACAGGAGTCGCACTGTTCGATTATGACAATGACGGGCGCCTGGACATTTATTTTGTAAATGGAGCGCCCCTAAGCGATCCCACTCCGAAAGGGACAATTCCACAGAAGACCGATTCGCAATACTGGAACCGCCTATACCATCAGAAACCGGACGGAACGTTCGAGGACGTTACTGAGAGGGCTGGTCTGCAAGGAACGGGATACGGAATGGGCGTCGCCGTCGGTGACTATGACAACGACGGATTCGAGGATATTTATGTAACGGCCTACGGCGGAAACAAGCTCTACCACAACAACGGCAACGGTACATTCACTGACGTGACCCAGAAGGCGGGCGTGGCAGGAGGCGGCTGGTCCACCAGCGCGGCATGGGTCGATCTGGACGGGGACGGCTTCCTTGACCTGGTTGTTCTACGCTATCTGGATTGGGATTTCGACGATGTCTGGTGCGGCGAGCACCAACCAGGCTACCGAGCGTACTGTCATCCCGATTTCTTCAAGCCTATTTCACCGCTGGTCTACCATAATGATAAGGACGGTACATTCACCGAGGTCACACAAAAGGTGGGCCTCGGCAAACCAGGGAAAGGACTTGGTGTGGCGATTAGCGACTATGATCGCGGCGGCCATATCGATCTTTTTGTCGCCAACGATTCCATGGCCGAGTTCCTCTATCGCAACAAAGGGGATGGCACTTTTGAAGATGTCGGTCTCGACTCCGAAGTCGCGGTTGACATAGACGGGCGTACCTATGCCGGCATGGGTGTGGATTTCGCCGACTACAATAATGACGGTTGGCCTGACCTGGTGGTAACTGACCTGGCGAATCAGCGCTACGCCCTTTACCAAAACAAAGGATCCGGCTCCTTCACCTATGCCAGCAACACCAGTGGAATTGGCCAGATGACAATGGCTCACTCGGGGTGGGGAGTCCGCTTCCTCGATTACGATAACGATGGATGGAAGGATCTTCTCATCGCTCAAGGCCACGATCTGGATACCATCGAGTTGAACTACCCCAATCTGCGCTACCGCGAACCCATGCTGCTGGCCCGCAATACCGGGCGCGGGTTTGTCGATGTTTCCGCGCAGTCCGGGAACGTCTTCCATCAAGCCTGGGTTGCGCGTGGCTTAGCCGTTGGGGACATTGATAATGATGGCCGGGTCGACGCGGTTGTAACCACCAACGACGGCTCGGTTCACGTTCTCCACAACGAAACGGTAACGCAGAACCATTGGATTCTTCTCCATTTGGTTGGGCACAAGAGCAACCGGGACGCGATTGGCGCGGAAGTCAGTGTTGTGACGGCATCCGGCCCACAATACGCGACCGTTTCGACGGCGGGCAGTTATCTTTCTGCCAGCGACAAACGCCTACATTTCGGGCTGGGGCAGCAGAGCGTTGTGCAAAGAATCGAGATTCGCTGGCCCAGCGGGATCAGGCAGACGCTTAAAGACGTCTCTGCCGATCAAATTCTTCAAATCGATGAGCCCGCCGCGCCATCCACGCCACAGAAACCATGAGCACGCGCCGTGCCAACGCGGGCTTTTTCCTGTCCTTGGTGATGGTCTGGTCTTTTTGTGGACTTCGGGGTTCCGCACAATCCAGCAGCGACTTTGATCGTGGTGTGGCTGAATTCCGCGCTGGAAACTATTCGTCAGCTGCAGCTCTGTTTGCCGATGCCGAGACTGCATCTCCCGGCGCCACCGATGCGCTTCTTTACCAGGCAAAATCGCTCGTGCACCTTCAGGATTTTGCTGGAGCAGAGCGGGCTCTGCATAGTTACGTTACGTCGCATCGTGATTCTTCCGATGCGCTCTATATGCTGGGTTTCGTTCTGAACCGCGAGAACCGGCCGTCGGAATCGCTTGCGTTCTATACGCGGGGTGCGGCCATCACACGCCCCACAGCCGATGATCTGAAGGTTGTCGGCCTGGATTACGTTCTGCTCGATGACTATGCCGACGCCATCAAGTGGCTGGAAAAGGCGGTCCAGTTCGACGCCAGGAACGTCGATGCCTGGTATTACTTGGGCCGTGCGTACTACACCAAGTCCCGCTTGATCGAAGCACGAAAAGCGTTCCAGACGGTGCTCAATCTGGATCCGCACGACGCACGGGCGGAGAACAATCTGGGATTGATCTTTGAATCCGACGCTCAACCCGAGGCGGCCATCGATGCTTATCGCAAAGCGATCGCGTGGCAAGAGCAGAGCCTCCATCCAAGCGAGCAACCCTACGTGAATCTCGGGAACGCGTTGATCGGACAGGACCGTCCCAAAGAGGCCGTCGCACCCTTGGAAAAAGCTGTCAGGTTAGCCCCAAGCAATGGTTTCTGCCGCCTCAAACTTGGCATCGCCTATCTGCGAGCGCGGCAACTGGAGGGAGCACAGCGTGAGCTGGAGAAGGCCACACAGCTGGAACCGGACAACGCCCAGGCTCACTACCAGCTAGGTAAACTCTATAAGGAGATTCGCGCTCTGGATCGCGCCAAGGCCGAGTTTGATCGCACCGCCGAACTCCAGAGTCATGCCGCGAGTGCGAAGTCCGACTTGTCGAATCATTAGGTCAAGACGGTTTCCTACTGCGGGCTCTGCGAGGGAGGTGGCGGTACGGATCGATCGGGGTGCTCCGCCTGATAGTCTTCCAGCGACTTCTGCGCTTTGTGTGCTTCTTGATCTTTGAGCTCCTGATACTTGGCCATCGCAGTACGAGCTTCTTCTGTGCGATGCAGGCGCCGGTAGGCCGTTCCCAGCTGATACCAGGCCTGCTCGGCGACTTGCGGATCAGTATCGGTCTTGACCGCGCGTTCGAAGTGACTCGCGGCGGCGGCGGCATTGCCGAGCAGCATCTCGGCTCGGCCGAGGTTGTAATCCAGGTGTATTAGGTTGGGTTTCTCGCGTTGGGCCGCCGCGATCAGTTCTTTACCCTTGGCTCCGTCGCCTTTCTCGACTTCAATTGCACCTAGCTTGTATCTGGCTAGCACGTTGTTCGGGTCAATCTCAAGCTCGCTCCGAAACGCAGCCTCCGCTTCAGGGATCTTATTGGCGTTGCGGTATTCCGAGCCGAGCTCTTCGTGAAGGCCCGGTTGCGTGGGAGCGAGTTTGATGGCCTCCTCATACTCGAGGATGGCTTCGGAGTGGCGGTCGGCTTCTGCGTTGGCTTGGGCCAGCACGCGGTGCACGCGCCAGGACTTCGAATCCAGCTTGAACATCTTGGCGTAGCTGGCGTTCGAAACCAGAAGATGGGCCCGGCCGCGATGGTACAGAATGTCGGGATCGTCGGGATTGAGCTGCGCGGCCTTGTCAAGCGCCAACGCCGCCTCTTCAGGACGCTCCTGCGCCAGGCGCACGACGCCCAGCCACATCCAGGCGGGGGCGTCTTTGGGATAACTATCTGTTTCTTTCTTGACCGCGACCGCGGCCGCGTCCAGATGGTTCAGCCGGAACTCGGAGATGCCGAGAAAGAGGCTGGCACCGTGCAGCTTGGGCTTGAGCGCCAGCGCCTTTTGGAAGCTTCCGATAGACTCGTCAAACTTGTTTTGTTCTTCGCGGACCAGCCCTAGATTGAAATATGCCTCGGCAAAGCTGGGCGACTGTTTGATGATCGCGGAAAAGCCTGCGGCCGCGACGTCGAGTTTGCCTTCGCGCATGGCTTGGGTGGCCTGGGTGAAGGCGGCGGGGTCTGGGGTCTGGGCTCGCAGAAGTGGCAGCGCCCAGAACACTGCGAGCACGGAGACAGCAGCCATCCACTTGGGATATGGAGGGCGACCAGAACGTCGACGTTTGTCAGCGAAACACAGAGCAAAGGTGATCGCGCGCACACTCAAATTCTATACCCGTCAGAAACTCACTACGGCAAAGTAAAATCCTCCTGCCACAGGATGGCAGGAGGATTGATTGGAGTTGCGGTTCCGCTAGAACTCGTAGCGCAGCGTGGCCTGAATTTGGCGGGAGGCATTGAGCACACCGTGACCACCGCCTCCGGGAACGCCGAAGAACTGGTCACTCGGCGAGCCAGAAAGAGAAGAGAACACATGACGGTTAAACGCGTTCGGGATGTCCAGTTTGAAAACGATCGAACTGGACTCTCTAATCTGAGTGCGTTTGATGATGGCGAAGTCTTCGTTGACGTAACCGGGACTTCGCAGCCAGCCCTCGACAGGTGGCAGGTTTCCGAAGACGTAGGGAGCCCCCGGCACTGTTCCGACAATCTTGCTAGGGTCCAGAAGTGCCGCGCAATTGAGGATCGGTGAATTTGAGGTTGAAGAAAACGAGAACGTACCATTGGAATTTTCAGTGCAGCCGCTTTGGAATCCCACCGAACTGGGGCCAGCCAAATTAAACGAACCATCGAGGGCTGGTGTCCAGTGAGAAGGTTGCGACAGAAATAGCGATTGCCCGGGAATCAGGCTGTAGCGCCAGTTGCCCCCGTAAATGTTGGCGGGAGAAGTGGCGCCGGCGCTAATGGTGGTTGGCGACCCTGATTGATAGCGCTGCACGCCGCCAATTTGCCAGCCACCTAATACCTTGCTGGCCACTCCGTGGTTCAAGTATCTCTTCCCTGGTCCCGCCGGAAGCTCGTACAAATAGCTGAGTACGAAGGTTTGCGGAATGTCCTGGTAACTGACCGCTTTTTCCGCTCTGAGATTGTACGGATTCTGGGCGCCAAAGACGTTGGAACCGAAAGCGGAAAATGGAACGGCGTAGTTGCTGTCCGCATCCGTCAACGTCTTCGAGAAAGTGTAGGCGGCAAGGAGATTCAAACCGTTGCGGAAACGCCGCTCCACCTTTGCTTCAAGCGCGTTGTAAGTCGACTGTCCGATATTCTCCAGGCAGCAATTCGTTCCGATGCTGCCAAACTGCGGAAAAGGCCGCAACAACTGTCCGATCCTGGCCCTGCCACTGGACCCGTCCCCCCAACCCGCAACGAACCAGGACGGCACACTCACTCCCAGCTGGGCGAGAATTGCCGGTCCGTTATTTCCGTCGGTGCCGTCGACGAGAAAGTTCAACTCGTTGCCTAGTGAGTTGTACTTGGGATTGATCGTGTTGATCTGCGCCAAGTTCGAGTGCAAACGGGTACCGTGCTGGCCCACGTAACCAAGGGTAAAGATCAAGTCTTGAGCAATCTGGTGCTGGACCTCAAAAGTCCAGTTCTGCACCATGCCAGGCCGGCTATAAGAAGGCAAGACGGTATTGCCGGAATCGCTGAAATTCACCAGCGTTGGGCTATTGTTGTTGCTGGGAGGCGTGTAAGCGGGAAAACCGACATCCCACGACTGCACTGGTGTGAAGTTGTCGGAGGAGTTGAATGTTGGATTGACGGTTGTTCCGCTGGCTAATTGCGAGCCAAAGTCAGAATAGCTCAGGGGTGCGTAGTAGATGCTGTAACCGCCGCGAAACACGGTGTTCGGCATAGAGCCCGGCGAATATGCAAATCCTATGCGCGGCCCAATGTCCTTCAAGTACGTCTTCGCGCCCGTGGCGCCGTCGCCGTAGATCAAGGCGCCGGGGAAACCCGGCGTCGCCGGATTGGAAGCCTTAAGGTCAAGCACGGACATCGCGCCGGTCGCCTCGTGCCGTGGGGTATCGATATCCCACCGCAAACCGACGTTAACTGTCAGGTTGCTGCGTAACTTAACGTCATCCTGCGCGTAGAGGGCATAGTAACGCTGATTCCAGCGTGGGAAGTGGGAACTGATGGTCAGGAGCTCCTGGTTCGGCAGGCCAAGCAGAAAGCTGGCGACTGGACTGCCTGTCAAGCTCGCGTCGTTGGCCTTGTACGCGGTCTCGTAGTTCCAGAAAGTGTAAGCGGGCGATGTAGCGGGATTCAGCACAGAAAACTGCAGCCCCCTGATTTCGCCACCAAAGCGCACAGAGTGACGGCCGTGCACCCACGAAATGCTGTCCGCCAGCACCACGCTGCTCGGAATGTTCTGGTTGAAGTTGTTGCTGCCGAACCCTGCATAGTTGATACCGTAAGGGCCGCCATTGAAGCCAATCGGCGGGAACGTCGGGCCAAACGCGTTGTTGATGCCAAGCACCTTTGGCCAATCGTTGCCGTTGACGCCCTCGGCGGTACTCGAGTTCCACAACCGATTGAAACCCACCACCAGATGGTTCAATACGCTTGGACTCGCGATGTAATCCCAGCCGAAACGGAGAAGGTGGCTGAAATTGGAATTGAAGAAATTGCCATCCAAAGGTGGAGGCAAGGCTGGCGTCCCGTTCAGGACTTCCTGATCGCGGCTGCTATAGGAGAAAAACAGCTTATTCTTGTCGCCCAAGTTTTCGTCGATCCGGAAGCTCATCGTGGTGTCGCGTGTAGGCAGCCGACCCGCAAAAAAATAGTTGAGATTCCCTTGAGCGTTGCCGCTCAGATTTGCATGCGGCAAGTAACTCAGGACCTTCTGCGCTACCGGACTAATATTGGTGATCTTGTTATTCGGAAAAGGCATGCGGCAGCCGAGGACAGAGTTCGTCGTCGAAGGATCAAAGATCTGGCCGAGAAGAACATTCTGCCCGGGGGTGCAGGGATTGGGAATGCCTGTATCGGGTCCCAGCAGTGCGGAAAAGTCGCCGCTGCGTTCGGCGTCCGTAGGCAAGGTTGTGAGGTTCGTCGTGCCGCGATTATTGCGGTATTGCTCCCAGGAGAAGAAGAAGAAGGTCTTATCGTGGCCGTTGTAGATGTGCGGAATGCGAACCGGACCACCCAGAGAGCCGCCAAAATCGTTCTGGTGGTCAGGAGGCTTCTCTGCAAGCCGCTGCACTTTATCAGGCTGACCTGCTGCCATGAAGAAAGCATTGTTCCTGGCAATCACTCCGTTCTGAAAATTGACGCTCCAGGGAAATGCGTCCAGAGCCTGATTGCGGAACAAGTCAAAAACGGTCCCATGATACCGATTGGTTCCTGATTTCGTGGTAAAGCTCTCGACGCCACCGGAAGTCCGGCCGAACTGAGCAGTAGGAGTGGAGGTTGTAACCTTGAACTCGTTGATGGCTTCCACCGACGGAGCGATCTGGTCAAAAGCTGAAACCGTGTCCATCCGCTGGATGCTGACCCCGTCGAGGAGAACTTCTGTTCCGAAATTCTGGCCTCCAGACAGCTTCGATGTGAAAATACCGTTGCCGTTAGAGGAACCGCTCGTTCCCGGCCCAGTGGTGCCCGGAGTCAAGAACACAAAGGTTTCGGGGGATCGCAAGAAGCTCTGGCTGGAGGAACTCAGCGACAAGGGCAATTCCTCAATCTGCCTTTTATCGACTACCGTGCCCACGTCGGAGCTTTCCGTCTGCAACGTAGGCGCGTCCGCCAGGACCGTGACTTCTTCCTTCACGTCTCCGGGTTGGAGGGTAATATTCAGCGCGGCGGTGGTGTTGATCTGAACCAGCACGCCTTGTTGCTGTGAGGTCTTGAAGCCTTTGACCTCAACGGTGACGTCATACCGACCCACTGCTACATCAGAGACGCGGTACACACCCTCGGCAGTGGAAACCGTCTTGTAGACGGCGCCAGTGTCCGCCCCCTTCACCGTTACCGCTGCTCCGCCGACCGCGGCCCCGGTGCTGTCCAGAACTGAGCCCGCGATCGTTCCGCGGTCTGATTGCGCCACTGCACTGCCCACCATCAGCAGGCACAGAATCCCAACCCTCAATTCCATCAGCCGATCACGACTCATATCACGCCCCTTGGAATCGAAAAAACACTTCGACCTGAAAGCTCGAACTCTGGTAAGGCAAACGTACTAATAAAAAATAACTAGACATGGGGTGTCAATACTACTTTCGTACAGCTAGATGGCTAGAGGCGATTCGTTCCATCAGTCCAGCGAGATGATCCCTCGTTGCAGCGCGACGGTAGCCGCCTGGGTGCGGTCCTTCACGCTTAACTTCTCAAGCACGTGACTCACGTGCAGCTTTACCGTGACCTCCGCAATATTGAGCGCACTTGCGATCTCCTTGTTTCCCAGGCCTTTGGCAACCATCCGCAGCACTTCGACTTCGCGAGTGGTCAAGGAGCGATGGAACCGCCGCTCTGCCAGGTGCCCGGCGACGATCGGATCCACATACTGTCGCCCTTGATGAACTTCACGCACTGCGCGCAGGAGCTCTTCCCGAATGATGCTCTTCACGATGTATCCGCGCGCGCCGGCATGCAGGGCGCGATAGATTTCTTCCTCTCCCGAATGAGTAGAAAGCATCAGGATGGAGGCATCCGGGAACTCTTGAATCATCGCTGCGGTGCAGTCGGTGCCGCTCATTCCCGGCAGCCGAAGGTCCATCATCACCAGGCTGGGATGGTGTTTGCGGTAGGCCTCAAGTGCGGCCTCGCCGTTACCGGCTTCGGCCACTACCTCCATGTCCGGCTCCACGTTCAAGGACGCAGACAGACCCATCCGGACCATAAAGTGATCGTCAACCACCAGAATACGAATTGGTTTTGAATTCCTCATCGACCGCTTGACTCGAATGCAGTGGAACCTCTACGGCTAGGCGCGTACCGCGTCCGCACTCGCTCTCGACCTTCAACTGGCTGCCCATCGACAGCGCGCGCTCGCGCATATCGAGGAGTCCGAAATGCCCAGTGGGTGACGCCTGGTTTGCCATAAATCCCTGCCCATCATCACTCACCGTCAGGCATACAGAGGTAGGTGCATAGTTCAATTCGATGGAGACCTGCTGGGCGCGTCCGTGTTTCACAGCGTTGGATACGGCTTCCTGCGCGATGCGCAGCAGGTTCATCTCTACCGGCCCGGGGAGGCGTACCGGGCTGCCTTGGATCTTGACTTCCACCTTCTCCTGCCCACGTGGGACAAGTGGCTCGACAACATGGGTTAGTGCCGAGATGAGATCCCCATTTTCCAGGAGTTGGCAACGAAGGTCCCATACCGAACGACGCGCTTCAATCATGCTGTGGCGGCTCATGCTACGTGCTGTTTCCAGCGCGTGCTGGGCAACGCCCGGCGCCTGCTGGAAGCAATCGACTGCCAGATCAAGTTGCATGGTTATTCCAGCCAGTTCCTGTTCCAGCGTGTCGTGAAGCTCGCGAGCAATCCGGTTACGCTCTTCGAGCACGGCGCTGTTTCTTAACTTCTGGCGGATGACGGTCATCTGCTCTTTCAGGCGTCGCCCGAGCACGACAACCCACGTCATCACAGCCAAAAGAATGCCCCCCGTGATGACCAACAGCCAGAGCGTGTGACGTAAATTCCACCACGAGGGAGTTGTGAGCACCGTGACATCCTGGGGCAAGCGCAGCAACATTCGAAACGACTGCGGAACTCGCCACAGTCCTCCGCTGCGAACCAAACAAATACCGGTGAGCCGCACTTCGCTATTCAGCGGGATGGACAGGACGGCATCCGCAGAAACTTCGGACGGCAGGGTCGCATCGAAAACCACTTCACCGCGTTGCAGCAGAACGCGAAGGCCATCCTGCCGCGCCTGCCGATTCAGCAACTTGGCATCGATGGTCACTAGGGCGCCGTCGAAGTCCTCCCAGAGAGCATCGAGGTTCAGCAACACGGGTTTGGGCGCTTGCTCGTGTCTTAAACGATGAAAGACGGCGTCCTCTAACATCGGCGCCGATTCACCCATCGCGGGGAAACCGAGCACGTCCACGAGATCACCGATCTGGAGGGGCGTGGCCTGCTGGGTGAGCACGCGAAGTCCCTTGCCCTGGCTCTGGAGAAACAGTGCATTGCCCTGCTGCTGATATCCGACGATGCCGCGCACTCGCACCCGGTGCCGAGAGACCTCTTCCGCCGAAAATCGCAACAACTCAGACAGTGGAACTTCTGTAACCGACGCTTCCACTTTAATGAAACTCAAACGGGGAACGTAGAACAGGATTCCTGTAAGTTGCCGATTGGCGTTGTACAGACTGCCGCACACGCCCTCGATCAGGACTTCGCTGTCCACCCAGGGAGAAAAATCCTGCTCGCGGGTAATCGGCACTCGGACAATGAATTCGCCGGCTTCAGAGGCGACACGCATAGCGAGCGTTGTCTCCCGCCACGAGCTGCGGTCCACAGCCGCAGCACGAACGATGCCTCGCACTCGCGCCCATTGACTGTCTTGCTGCCCATTTGCGAGTTCCGAGAAAGGAGAGAGTGTTGCTCTGGGTAAGGCTCCTTTTCCCAGGACACGTAACTTTTGCTCGCGAATTACGGGAGCGAACCTGCCTGGCCCAGTCACTCCTTCAACTTCGACGAACTGGCTGAGCAGGTGAGGATAATTCGGCGAGACGCTCCCCTCCACGTAAATGCCAGCCGTTGTGTCTTGGATGAAGAAGTCCGGCGCCGGAGCATCCATAGTAATCACGCCGCGAATTCGCACCGGATAGCCTAGCGCGGCTTGCTCCGCACTCAGGCGGCGGATCTGACCGGCATGGACGAGCGTGGGGAGTGGCTTAGCCGGTGTCTGGGACCACGCGCCCGGGCTTGGCGAATACATGAGCCACGCAGATGTGATGGTTATCCAGAAAATACGCAGCGCTCGCGCGCAAATGTTCCTCACTCGTGCTGTTCCGTACTTCAACATGGATGCAACTTAGGCGGCCGCTGCTGATTGTCGGTAACGCTCATGATGCGCTTGCATTGCGCGGTCGCCCTAGGGTAGCCGAAATCAGCGCCGGGGAAAAGCGGGCCTTTTCGCTAGCGAGTCACTCAAGGACGATTTGACAGGCATGAGATTCTGGTTCGTTGTTGGGAGGTAAAATGTCAACCGAACACACGCGACGCGATTTTCTGAGATTTTCAGCCACAGGACTGGCCGCCAGCGCTGCCGCAGAAGCACTGCCAGCCTGGGGCTCACGACGCCCAGGCAACCCCGGTGCGGGTGAAATCACAGTTCGGGTGACCGATGAGAAGCGGCGTTTTCAGCACGTCCCCGCTATCGCGTGGCGGCAAGCCTCCAGCAAGCCCTCGGCGGAGATCATCGCACTCAATCCGGAAAAGAGATTTCAGGAAATTCTCGGCTTCGGCGCTGCCTTTACGGACGCGTCCTGCTACATGTTCGACCAATTGCCCGCAGACGCGCGACAGCAATTGTTCCACGAACTCTTTCACCCTTCCGAGATGGCACTCAACGTGTGTCGCACCTGCATTGGCGCAAGTGACTATTCGACTGAGCTGTACAGCTTTGACGAGGGCGAGCCCGATCCTGAGTTGAAGCGCTTCTCGATCGATCACGATCGTGCCTACCTTCTGCCATCGTTACGGCAGGCGCGGCAAGCGAATCCAGACCTGTTCCTGTTTTCTACGCCCTGGAGTCCGCCCGGCTGGATGAAGGCAAATGGGTCCATGTTGGGCGGCTCCATGCGGAAGAGATATTTCAGCAGTTACGCGCAATACTTTCTGAAGTTCCTCGAAGCTTACGCCGCCGAGGGGGTCCCCATCCAGGCCGTCACCTCGCAAAACGAAGTGGACACGGATCAGGACGGTCGAATGCCCGCATGCCTGTGGGGACAGGAGTATGAAATCGAATTCGTGAAACAACACTTAGGACCGTTGCTAAGAGCTAACCAGATTTCTACAAAGATCTGGCTGCTTGATCACAATTACAACCTTTGGGGCCGGGTGATTTGTGAACTGGATGACCCAGACGTGCGCAAGTATGCGAACGCAGTCGCGTGGCACGGATATGCCGGCAATGCGAGCATGATGTCCAAGGTCCATGACGCCCACCCCGATGCAGAGATGTATTGGACAGAGGGCGGCCCGGACTATACCAGCCCTGACTACGCCACAGATTGGGCCAAGTGGGGACACACGTTTACCGAGGCCCTGCGCAACTGGTGCCGGTCGCTGACGGGTTGGAATCTCGCCCTCGATGAGAAGGGCCGTCCCAACATCGGACCGTTTCCCTGCGGTGGGCTAGTCACGATTCACTCGCGGACGAAGGCAATCACGCGCAGCGGCCAGTACTGGGCCTTCACCCATTTTTCTCGCCTGATTCGGCGTGGGGCAAATCGCTTTGAATCTGAGGGTGTGGTGCCGAACGTTGATCACGTGGCTTGCGAGAATCCTGACGGCCAGAAGGTTTTGGTCATAACCAACGCCGACGCGGCGCGTACCGTCGTGTTGCAATTGGGCACCATGGCAGCTGACCTCAATCTGCCGAGTAATTCTCTTACTACGCTGGTATGGAAGTGAGCGCTTTGCTCACGTCGCACTAGACTTGCTCATGTCCACCCGCCGGACATTCCTGACCGGTTCAGCCAGCGCAGTTGCGGGAACTCTTGCTTCTTCGCAGGCCTGGGCGGCTGAGACATCCGCTCAGCCGTGCGCCACAGAAATCGCCAGCCTGTGCGGTGAATGGCTTTTTCGCGTCGATCCGGACAACCTGGGCACGAAAAAGAATTGGTGTGGCACGGATATTCCGGGCGGAAATTGGCGAACCGTCACCGTGCCTCACACCTGGCAGGTGGAGGCCGAACTGGCGGATTTTCGCGGAGTCGCCTGGTATTGGCGCTCATTTCATGCGGCCGAAAGCTGGCAGGAGTGCGCCGTGCGTGTCCAATTTGAGGCGGTTCTTCCACACGGCGACGGTCTGGGTCAACGGGCGGCTTGTCGGAGAACGCGCGTAAGGGCTACACCGCTTTCACGCTTGACATCGCGCCAGCCCTGCTCCCGGGTCAAACCAATTTCATCGCAGTCCGTGTCGACAATGCTTTCCATCAACACATGCTGCCTCGCGGTCGGTCGAGTGACTGGGCAAATGACGGCGGCATCTTCCGGCCGGTTCAGTTACTGGTTACACCCAAGACCTTTGTAGAACGCATTGACGTCGACTCGCTACCCGACCCGGCCAGCGGGGACGGGAAGCTGACGATCACCGCCTATGTCCGAAATACAGGCGCGACGTGGTGGAGCGGAAAGACCTCCTTCTCCATCGCGGAAGAAGAAAATTCTTTGATCGTTTTGACCAGCTCACAGACTGACTCTTCAAGCAAGGCTTTGTCCGTTAAACCCGGAGCGATTGAGAAGCTAACCCTGCATACTATTTTGCCCAAGGCCAGACTTTGGCACTTTGATCATCCCCATCTCTGCCGCCTTGACTTTTCTATTTCTGCGGAAGGCAATGCACACGCGTTCCCCACGCTTTTTGGTGTGCGCAAGCTGGAAATTCTGGATGGAGCGTTCCACATCAACGGTGAGCCCGTGCGGCTCATGGGCGTGGAACGCACGGCTGGAAGTAATCCCGAATTGGTACGGCAGAACCGCAGGAGTGGATCACACGTGACCACGCGGACCTGAAGTATTTGAACTGCGTGTTCACCCGCGTCCACTGGCCCCAAGACAGGCGGGTTCTCGATTACTGTGACCGCCACGGCATCCTTATGCAAACCGAGGTTCCGGCTTGGGGATCAGAGACCTTCGAGGGCATGGCTGCCCGGCCTGATGCCGACATCATGGAAAATGGATTGCAACAACTCCAAGAAATGATTTCCCGTGACCGGAATCATCCATCGGTCGTGGTTTGGGGTCTGTGCAATGAGATTGGAGGACAGAATCCGGCTGCCTATCAATTTGCCAAACGCATGTTGGAGGAGGCCAAGCGGCTGGATCCCGGGCGTCTGTGCTCCTACGCCTCGGAGTCGCTGCGCAACACTCCCCAGCGTGATGTGGCTGGACTGATGGATTTTATAGAAACCAACGAATACTACGGAAGCTGGTACCCGGGAACGGCGGAGGACGTGGCCCGTCATCTGGATGAAATTCACGCGGCATTTCCGGGAAAACCAATTGTCGTCTCCGAGTATGGATACTGCGCTTGCACAACAGATCGGCCGGAAGGGGACAAGCAAAGAATGGAGATCATGCAGTCGCATGACGTCGCCATTCGGTCGAAGGATTTCGTGGGTGGGGCAATTTTCTTTTGTTACAACGACTACCGCACTCACGTAGGGGATCGCGGAGTGGGTCCTTTGCAGCAGCGTGTGCACGGAGTGGTCGACGTTTATGGCGCGAAAAAGATCTCCCATGAGGTTCTCCGCCGCGAGTCTAGCCCCATTGAATTGCTTACGGTGGAACACGATCGCAACAAATTCCAGGTGCTCATAACAACAGGCCGCGACCTTCCCATGTACACACTGAGGGGCTACAAGCTGCGAGCTTTGTTTTTCGGCGAAGGCAATATTGCGGTCGAACGACAGGAGGTGGAGTTGCCAGAGGCGGCGCCGGGGAGTGAGACGAAGTTGGAGCTGGCCTTCACCCAGTCCGAAGCACCCATGCACGTCCAGATGGACGTGATACGGCCAACCTCTTTCTCGGCCTATACGCTGGATTGGAAACCTTAGCTCCTCCGCTCTGGCGAAGAGTTGTTAACTTTACTTCCGTAGATTGCAACCCGCGTCACCAGTCACGATTTTGGTATCTGTCCGGCGCTACTTTCGATCAACTGTTCGACAGGCGCAACCACCATGAGCAGAAGGTTTGCTTTCGGCCCCTTGGCGCGGTCCACCAGCGCAAGTTGCTGCTTGCGCCATGACTCCGGAGCAGGTTCGGACTTGTCGAAATAGTCGAGCGCCTGCAAGCCGGCAACGCCGAGCGCGGACAGATCTTCAGATAAAGGTGCGACTTCGTGCAGGAGAAAAGACTCGTCCAGGATGGGATGCAGTTTTCGGTCGTTGTCGCGCCAAGTGGTTAGCAGAGCGCGAATTTGAGTTTCCGCAGTCTGGTCTTTGGAGCCGCTTTGTAGGTATGCCTGCACCTGGGCGCCAAAATGGCGGGCCGCATCACTCTCCGGACTGACTGCATCAACCAGATGGTTCAAGGGCGCGCGAAAGTCCCACGGACCCTTGACGCTGTCCATGCGCGCATAGTCCTTTACCGGCTCCACCACGTCGGCAAGCGTGCGAAGGGCGGAGATGTCGTCGGTTCCAGTCATGCGGTGAAGCATCTGAAACCTGCCGGTGCGATGCGTGAGCCCAAGCCAGTCGAGACGCCAGTTCAACTGTTCGAGCCGGGCATACATCGAGTTCAGATCTTGGGTTTCCTGCGGCGACCAAAGGCGCTCGGCAATCGCGGCGGTGCGCGGCCAGACACGGGAATCGAGGATCTCGGGCGTGACCCACTCTGTCCACATGCAAGCTTCGCCGCCCAGGATGCGGCTTTTCTCAGTAGGGCTCAGCGTTGCCGCGGCGCCGCTCATGGGGTCCACTGCATAATGCCTCGCCGCAGGCCACATCAAATCAATGTAGTAACCGAAGGAGAGCAGGCCGCTGTAGCCTTGTTTCGCTGCCGCGGCCAACGATTCCTGTCCGCGCCAGGACTGAATGACGATGGTCTTTGGCAGCTCGGGATGCAGAATCTCATCCCACCCCACCATGATTTTGTGGTGTTTGGCCAGGATCTTCTCGAGGCGCTGATTGAAGTAGGCTTGCAGGTCCTGATTATTCTTCATGCCATGCGCGTGAATGAACGCCTGGATCTTTGGATTCTTATCCCAATGCTGGCCGTTTACTTCATCTCCACCAATGTGGAAGTAGGCGTCGGGAAAGAGCTTGGCCATCTCGCCGATGAATTTGTCGAGAAATTTATAAGTGCCTTCTCTGGTAGGATCGGTAACGGAATCCGGAGCCTCCGGATCAACCTTGAAAGGACCGGGATTGCTGGCGAGTTCGGGATATCCGACAAACCAGGAGCCGCTATGACCCGGGGTATCGAATTCTGGGAGAACGCGGATACCGCGGTCGTGCGCGTAGGAGACCAAGTCGCGAATCTCGTCTTGAGTGTAATACAAGCCATCGGAACCCAGCTCCTGCAGCTTGGGAAAACGCTTGCTCTCGACTCGGAAGCCTTGGTCGTCTGAGAGATGGAGGTGCAGAACATTCATCTTCACCGCCGCCATTCCATCCAAATTGCGCTTGAGCACGTCGAGTGGAATGAAGTGTCGGCCAACGTCGATGAGCAAGCCACGCCAGGCGAACCGCGGCTGATCCTTTATTGTGACCGCCGCCACAGTAAATCCATTCGCGCCGGTCTCCACCAATTGAAGGAAGGTCTGAAGTCCGTGCACAACGCCAAGGGGGTTCGGGGCGGTGAGCTTCGCTCCCGACTGGTTGATGACTAGCTGGTAAGACTCATCCTCACCCAGTCTTTCGACGGCTTCACGGCCGTGCTCTGCATGGATGAGCAATGAAGGATGGGCGGATGCAAATGGTCTGCTTTTAAGCAGCATTCCCGTTTGCCGGGACAACTCGGCAGCAAACCTCTGCACGCCACGCTCCAACGCGGCATCCTGAAAGCCTGTAACCGCGATGGAGAAGGACCGATCAATCGGTAGTTCACCGGTTCCGAATTGCACCATCGACGGCATGGGCATGAGGTTGAGTTGTCGCTGCGGCTGTGCCGCGGCAAAGGATGCAAGTAAAAAGAGCCCGCTTGCGATGAGTAGTGGTCGCATTGTGTCCAATAGAAGATGACCGCTTTTCGAGGAATTCATTCATCTCCCAGTAATGGCCATGGCCATGGCCGCCGCGCTTATTCGTGACGCTGTTTCTAACGGGTTAGAGCGAATTTGCTTTCCAGTTGAATTTTGTCCGAAGAACCGCCGACCAGAATTGTAAAGTCACCCGGCTCGGCACTCCAATCTCTTTCCTTAAGGTCATAGAAAGAGAATGCTCGGCGATCGAGCATGATGGTTACGTGCTTGCTCTCGCCTGGCTTCAGGTTTAGCTTTGCGAACCCTTTCAATTCTTTGACTGGCCGCGGAACGCTGGCATGAGAGTCGCCGACGTACAATTCCGCAACTTCGGCGCCCTGACGATGACCTGTGTTTCTTACATCGAAGGAAACCGTGATGGGCGCGTTCAAGTTTCCGGTCTGCGGCGTCACCGACAAGTTGCTGTATCCGAATGTGGTATAGGAGAGACCGTAACCGAAAGCGAATAACGGTTTGGTTTCGGAACGATCGAAGTGCCGATACCCCAGGAAGACGCCTTCCGAGTAGCGAACTCGATTTTCGCCGAGAACGGGATAATAGCTGTGGGATGTCGGATTGTCTTCCCAACGGCGCTCAAAGGAAGCGGGCAGCTTACCGGACGGGCTGAAATCGCCAAACAGGACTTGAGCCAACGCCGTCCCGCCTTCCTGCCCGGGATACCACGCGTGCAGAATCGCGGGAACATGGTCAATCCATTGCGTCATGTCCACGTTGCCGCCGGCGGACAGCACAACGATGATGTTCTTGTTGACCGCGCTGATCTGTCGGATGAGCTCGTCTTGTCCGCCTGTAAGTTCAAAGGTTCGGTCGGATCCCTCGCTCTCCGTCTTGGAATCAAACCCGACGCAGATGACCACGGCGTCCGCCTTCGCGGCAAGAGCCCTGGTTTCGCGGCCGATCGATTCCTCTGCCCCAGTCACGCCGAAACCCACAATGGCACTGCCAACCGCTTCAAAGTATTCGAGACGGATCTTGTACGCGCGACCAGCTTCCAGACGCTTGCCGTACGTATCTAGGGTCTGGGAATGACGCTGCCAATCATCGATCACGTTTTCGTCGTCGAGATAGAGTCGAACTCCATCGTCGGCGGACGTATAGAACTTGTAATCACCAGTCTTTTTGGGCACGAAATAGCCAGTCCAGCGAATGGAGAAATGATCGACCGGCTGGTTCGGAGCGAAGCTGCCCTCTCCCCAGTCGAAGTGAACGTGTTTGTCAGTGCGGACCAGAGCGGGTATCCCCTTCAGCTCTTCGTTGTTGAAGTATTCCGCTTTCAGACCGCTGTCCCCATCAGGGGCAGTGACAAATTTGGAATTATCGAATACGTCTTCGAGAGGAGGAATGTCGACCGCGTACAAAACCTTAGCTCTCGCTCCGAGACGGTTGCTTATACCTTCCAGAAAGCTGACGGCGTTGAATGGTTTGGTCTCGGCGCTGCCTCCTCCGGTGATCACTGCGGGGTAGGCATCGGGACCAATTACAGCGATGGTCTTCAACTTGCTCTCATTCAGCGGAAGCAGGTTCCCCGAATTCTTCAGCAGCACCATGCCGCTTCGGGCCTCCTCCAGCGCTACCTCACGACCCTCCTGACTGTATAGAGGAATGTCTGAATCGGTCTGCGCCTGGTCGAAGAAACCGAACTCGATCGCCTTGCGGAGAATTCTTCTAACTTTATCGTCAAGCGTAGCGACTGTGATCTTGCCTTGCTTGAGGGCTGGAGTCAGGGTGTTTTTATTCATGAAGGTGGGTGAGGGCATTTCAAGATCAAGGCCACCGTTGGCAGCAGCAGTGCCGTCGTGGGTAGCGCCCCAATCCGACATGAGGATGCCGTCGAATTCCCACTCCGTCTTGAGAATCTCGTTGTTCAGATGATTGTTCGCCGTCATGTAATCGCCATTTACCAGGTTGTAGGCATCCATCACCGCCCCCACCCTTGCCTCCTTAACGGAGGCTTCAAATGCCGGCAAATAGATTTCGCGCAATGTTCTTTCATCAATGTCAGAGCTGAGAGTCATGCGTGCGAATTCTGAGTTATTTCCGGCAAAGTGTTTTGCAGTCGCGATGACGCGTTGCCCCTGGATTCCCTTAATCACCGAGACCGCCATTCTCGAGGCCAGGAAGGGATCTTCGCCGAAGTATTCAAAGTTGCGGCCATTCATCGGCGCGCGATAAATATTCATGCCGGGAGCGAGAATGAAATGCACACCACGCGCACGGGCATCTCTACCCATGGCTGCGCCGAAGCGCTGTGCGAGGTCGACATCCCAGGACGCCGCCAGCGCGATGCCGGCAGGATATGCCGTGGTTAGCCCGTAGTCGTGAACGCCCATTGGACCGTCAGACATTCTAAGCGAGGAAATCCCAAGCCGTGGGATGGGACGAGTGTAGAAGTCGCTGATACCGCCGATGATCTCGATCTTTTCCTCCTGCGTCATCTTGCTGAGGATCGCATCGACACGCTTCTCCACATCGGCCTTCGACGAAAGGGCTGTCTGGGCCACGTTCTGCTGAATGAAAGACAGGAAAATGATTGCCGCAAATAACCTCCGATTATTCATGTTGTTTGCCTCATGGCTGGATCTAGGTGAGAAGTAGGTATGTCGAATACTGCTCTTCATCAATAGCGGTAAACGGGCGCATCTTGATTGGCCCACTCGCGGTTTTGATTTGCCAGGTCTGTTGATCCGATCTGCTCGCCGCCAGCAATTCTGCACGGGTCAATACCGGTTGGGCATCCGTGATCGCAAACAACACCAGTGGGCCGAACAGTAACGCGACCGTCTGCGGATGTTGTGGATCGATGGGTTCGATTCGCATCGTCATCGGCAGATCCAGCTCGACGCGGTCACCAGTGCTCCATGGGTGATGAACCGAGACGAAACGTCCCGGGCTCGTTGGTGTCTGGATTCGCCGTCCGTTTAGCGAAATCGAGGCTCCCGCAGCCCACTCTGGAATCCTGAAACTCATGGCAAATTCCCTCACCTGCGACGTCTTCACATCGAACTGCACCACGCCGTCGAACGGGTATGTGCTGTTTTGCGTCAGGACCACTTGGGCACCATCTTGTGTCCATTGCAGTGTGGATGGGATGTATAAGTTCACGTACAAACCTCGCGAATCGCGGAAGTAGGTGTTGATTCGATAGTCCGCCGCTACCTGTGGCAACGTGCCTGAGCAGCATGGCCAGCGATGTGGGGAGTAAACCTTACGTCCCTTGAAGTTGTAGTCAGCGTAATAGAAGGTTCGCCCGTCTGCCTGTAGCGGCTTTGCACCCAGCACAGTGTTGTACATCACGCGTTCCATGCTGTCGCCATAGCGCGAGTCGCGGGTCACACGCAGCAGGTAGCGCGTCAGCTTGAAGTGAGCGTAGGAACCGCAAGGAGTTTCAAAGCTGCTATGGCTCTGCGTAAGGCTGCCGGCCACATCTCCGCTGTTTGGAGCGCGCAGCGTCTCATCCGGCCCCCAGCCTCCGGTGGCAAAACTTTGTTTGGAGAGCATTTCAAAACCGTTCTTGGCGGCACGCAGGTGTTTCTCACTTGCCAAAGCCAGATACGCCTGCATGGCCGAGCTCAACGAGTTCACATGACTGTAGGCATGTCTGCCCGCCAGCACGTTGTGCCCTTTCGACAGCGGATTGAAATACTCATCGTCGAGATACTGCCGTCCCAGCGCGCGATAGCGTTCCCCGGCGCCGCGCTGATATGCCAGAAAGAGGTTTTCCGAGATGGTGTAGGATTCGTCCCACGTCCAACTCTCGTCCTTGTTTGGCCGCCAAACTCTGCCGTGCTCTACGGCGTGCTTCGGAAAATGTGGCAGCGCAGCATTCGTGGTGCTTTCGAGAATCGAGAAAGCATCGGGATCACCCACGTACCGGTGTGAGTCGATCAGCCCGCAAACCAGCTTGTCGTAGCAGTAGGTGGGGAACCGGTTGTTCTCGTAGAAAGATCCCGAAATCGTCTGCGCATACAAGCGGTTCAAGCGCAACACCTTGTCGCGGGTCTGCCGATCTCCCGTAATTGCGTAAGTGCGTGCCAGCGCTGACACCCATTGACCGAAAGTTGCCGCCGGAGTAAAACCGGCATCAAAGGTGTGCCAGTCATAGTTTGGGTCGTAGTGGTACCAACCTCCCAAATCCTCGCCGGGGGCGGGCTGCCCGACCATCTGACGGAACGGTTTCAGCAGACTATCTTCACTCAGCTCCATGAGTACGGAGTGAGTGGCTGCGAGTTGCTTCTCCTGAAGACCACTGGCCAACAAGACATCGCTGTAGTCAAACTGTTCAAGCGGCGGCGAAGCCGGAGCCGCAGCAAGCGCCCCTGGGAGCCAACGGCTGGGAGTCACAATCCCCGCAGTGACCAACGTGGCCGACTGGATAAATCTTCTGCGCGAAACTCGAAGTGAGGAGGAGGACATGAATCGCTATCATAGCTCTTGAAGTCCGCAATTTGGAAAATCCTACCAGGATCCTGTAGGAATGTACTACACCACGTGTTGTGGCCGGTCCTCGGTTCGAGCCACGGCGGAGACGAAAGCTGACGTGACCATACAGCCGTTCGGAAAAATGCGCGACGGAAATCCTGTCGAACCCTTCACCCTGATCGACGGTCCCATGGAAGCCCGGATCATCACCTATGGCGGAACCTTGGTGTCGCTAACCGTCCCCGATCGCCATGGCAGATCGGAAGATGTTGTACTTGGCTACGACAGTCTCGACGAATATGTTACGAATAACAATCGGAGGAATCCTGCTTTCTTTGGAGCCATCATCGGTCGCTACGCCAATCGAATCGCGCGTGGAAGATTTAACCTGAAGGGGGAGGTATATTCGCTGCCCGCGAACCATGACGAGAACTCTCTCCATGGTGGTCCTCATGGCTTCTACAAGGTGGTCTGGGATGCCAAGCCCATCGAGAATGGAGTCGAGCTGAGTTACTCCAGTAAAGATGGTGAAGAAGGCTACCCGGGCAATCTGCTGGCCGGGGTTCGATACACATTAATTCAGCGTGCTTTGCGCATCGAGTACTCCGCAACCACCGATAAGAAAACCATAGTGAATTTGACCAACCACGCTTACTTCAATCTCGGCGGACCCGGCCATGGCAACATCCTGGGGCACCAACTCACATTGCATGCCTCCCGTTTCACCCCCGTAGATTCGAACCTTATTCCCGCCGGTGAGCTCAAACCGGTTCCCTCAACCCCCTTTGATTTCCGCACATCGACTGCAATCGGTGAGCACATAAATTGCAACGATCAACAACTGCATCTGGCTAAGGGCTACGACCACAATTGGGTTCTGGATGGTCAGGGCGGAGACTTGGCGGAAGCGGCCGACCTGTACGAGCCAATTTCCGGGCGTGTCCTACGAGTTCTGACAACCGAGCCCGGCATCCAGTTCTACAGTGGTAATTTTCTGGATGGAACGATCAGAGGGAAAGTGCAGGCGCTCTATGGGAATCGTTCTGGACTGTGTCTGGAGACCCAACACTTTCCTGATTCACCGAATCACCCGCATTTCCCCTCGACTGAACTAAAGGCTGGCGAGCGTTATCACAGTGTTAGCGTTTACAGCTTTTCATCTCGATGATGCGTCGCGTTCTCCTGCGAGTGTTTGCATTCGCTTTGGTCGCGATAGATCCCCCAGGCTGCGGGTGCACACGGACAAGGACCAATGAGATCGCACTTGCTCGGACTTGACATCGGGACCGGTGGTACACGAGCGATACTGATCAATAGGGATGGTCGGATAACATCCTCCGCAACCCGGGAACATCCACCTTTTGTTTCTGCCCGTCTCGGGTGGGCGGAGCAGGACCCACACGACTGGTGGCGCGCTGCCGTTCACGCCGTTCGGGAGGCGCTGGCGAAAGCCGGACTTGAGGGCGGGAATGTTGCTTGCGTGGGTCTTGCCGGCCAGATGCACGGTGCCGTGCTACTGGCTGCAAACGATGAAGTTTTGCGGCCGGCGCTTATTTGGTGCGATCAGCGGACCCGGCGAGAGTGTGATTGGCTGAATCTGACCGTGGGACCTGAGCGGCTCATCCAGCTCACGTGTAATCCTGCGCTCACCAACTTTACCCTGACGAAGTTGCTCTGGGTGCGCTCCCAGGAACCTCATCTGTGGACTCGCTTCACCCGTTTCCTGCTCCCAAAGGACTACGTCCGCTTGTGCCTCACCGGTGAACACGCGACCGACATGGCCGACGCGTCCGGTACGCTGATGTTGGATGTCGCCCATCGACGCTGGTCGTCGGAGCTGTTGGCTGCAGTGGGGTTGCCGGAGTCTTGCCTGCCGCGGGTCTTAGAGTCACCGGAAATATCTGCACGCGTGTCTGACGATGGGGCAGAAGCCACCGGCTTGCCTGCCGGAACTCCTGTCGTGGCCGGGGCTGGTGACCAAGCTGCAGGCGCCCTTGGCTTGGGCATTGTACGTCCGGGCGACGTGAGCGCCACGATTGGAACGTCGGGTGTGGTGTTTGCCTCCACCAATCACCCGGCAATGGATCCGCAGGGGCGCGTGCACACATTCTGCCATGCTGTACCTGGCCGCTGGCACGTCATGGGCGTGACCCAAGCCGCCGGACTGTCGCTGCGCTGGTTCCGCGATGAACTGGCCGGCTCAATGGACCACGACACTGCTTACGAGCAACTCACGCAGGAGGCAGCAGCCACGCCAGCCGGGGCCGATGGCCTGTTGTGGGCTCCTTATCTCATGGGTGAGCGGACACCGCACCTTGACCCGAAAGCGCGAGGTGCGCTGGTCGGGCTCTGTGCGAACCATACTCGAGGACACGTGGTGCGCGCCATTCTCGAAGGCGTCGCATTCAGCCTGAAGGATACGATCGCGCTCTTCGAGGACATGCACGTGCCCGTCCGCCACATCCGGCTGGGAGGAGGTGGCGCACGTTCACCACTCTGGCGCCAGGTCCAGGCCGACGTTTACGGGCGCGAAGTCGAGATTGTGGAAACCGAAGAAGGCGCAGCGTACGGGGCGGCACTGCTGGCCGGCGTAGGCGGAAACGTCTGGAGTACGGTCGAGGAAGCTTGCGAGCGCTCAGTATGCGTCGCAAGCAGCGTCCGGCCGGATTCTCAAGCTGCGGCAGTAATGCAGCGGCAATATGAAGCCTATCGCGCACTGTATCCAGCCTTGAAGCCGATTTTCGAGAAGTTGAGCTAGCCTCTAATCACCTGAGCAAAACCGACGAGTGCTTACTGGGCATACAAGATTGGAAAGGAGTACCGATGAAACGAGTAGCAAAACAGTTTATCGGCTACCTACAAATTGCCGTTCGTCGTGGTCATGTTGTACTGCTTTTCATCTTGCCGCTGTGCGGAGTTCTGGCCCTGGCTTTGCAAAACCCTGCTGTAAGTAATGCCGCCCTGCCCCCACAGAACCGGATCTCTGACCAGCTTGGGGCCCCACTGGCCCGCGATCCCATTTTTGTCTATAACAATTGGTCAGCATACGACGAACTCTCCGACAATATTCCTCTCACTGAACATCTCGCGCTGAAAGAATTGGATGAAGTTCTGCGCCTGCGCCGCTTCGGGGTTCGTTTTGACTATTACATGATGGATGCTTTTTGGTTCGATCCAGATGGCGGTTATCGTACCTGGCGCAAACCGAATTGGCCGGATGGCCCCGATGCTTGGATCAAGAAGTGCCGGGACAATGGCATCCTGCCCGGTCTCTGGTTTGGCACGAATGCTTTGGTCAAAATTAACCCAGCTCCCGCGTGGCAGGACTCACTTACCGAAAAGAAAGGATCGATGTCGTTCTCGGAAGGAGGGTTTCTTCCCGACTTTATGGATTCACTGCAGTACTGGTACGACCATGGCATCCGCATGTTCAAGTTTGATTTTGCGGATTTTGACGCCGCCACTCCAGCCATCGCGAAAACCGAGTCACGCGAACAGATTCATGCCCGCAATGTCGATGCCTTTCGTGAAGCGTTAAAACAATTTCGCCAGCGAAATCCCGATATCGTTCTGGTAGCGTTTAATGGATTTGGTGGTGACGTGGAATCAACCGCCGGCCTTTTCCCCTTTCATCATGCGATCGATCTGCGCTGGCTCGGAGTATTCGATGCGCTCTATTCCGGAGATCCGCGCGCCTCGGACGTGCCGGAGATGAACTTCTGGCGTTCCATGGATATCTACAGCGACCACATGGTCCGCCGCTACGAGCAGAGTTTCATGCCTCTGGAGCGCATTGATTCCACCGGCTTCATGCTGGGGAACACTGGAACAATTTATTACCGCAAGACCCACGCCTGGAAGGGCGCGTTGATCCTGATGATGGCACGCGGGGGCTGGGTCAACACGGTTCACGGCAATCTAGAATTTCTCACTGACGAAGACGCGCGCTGGTTCGCCAAAGTCCAGGCTCTCTACCTTCGGCTGGAGAGTATGGGGCGGACTAAAACATTCGGCGGAGTCCCCGGCGAAATTCAGCCTTACGGGTTTGGTTCGCTTGACGCGGACGGTGCAGTCTACGCACTGGTCAATCCGGCACAGAGTGTAGCAGAGATCCAAATGCCGCAGCTATCCCACGTACAGAAGACAAATGCGCCTGGACGCTTGCTGTTCCGCGACGCCGGCTTCCAACCTGAGGTTACGGGTGACAAGATCAAGCTCGGACCGGGACAGATGGCGGTGGTGGGATACGGTGAATATGCAAAGGCTCAATATGATTTGGGGGTTCAGCAGGATGTGCAGATTCCCCGTTCCATCCGGCCGATCGATGCCACCTTTTCCGAACACGGGAAGAATACGATTGAAGCAACCATGGTGGCGCCTGAACATGGGGACCTTCGCATCATGATGCAACACCGATCGACCGACGGAAACATCATGCGAAGCTGGAAGGGCGGGCCCCCCAATGGGACGAACATGTCCAAAGTCTTTGTCCTCGAGGCCCGGCAGAATGGCCGGTTGCTTCCCCTCGAGATCAACTACGACAAGGTGATCTGGAGTGGGCTTTCCTGGGCGGTGGGTGAGATCAAGCAGGGCGACATCAGGGGCGGGCAACCCGTTACCGTGCAATGTTCCTCCGCGGAGAGCGATGAGGTAAGGCTGGAGGGGAAGGTGTTTAACGTGAGCTACTAGGAACTCGGGGTAAACGTTTGCAGGACCAAGCGATGAGCTGGGCTTCGAAGCGCCGGGGAGCCTTCCCCGAAGCCCATCCGGACTCTTCATTTTGGAAAAGAACTTGACAATCGCTCGGGCGCAGGCGTAGTTTTCGGGGCGGTCCCTGGAAAATCGTCACCCCGGGTGACTTAGGGGATGGTGAGTAAACGTTTACTGCGATGTCGTTCAAGGGAAGTGACCGGGACAATCGCATCTTCCATGTCGATCGCAGCGGAATTTTTGGCTGGTCCACCCATTGGGTCCGTTCAAAGTGGTACCCGAGCTTGGGCGTGGTGGTTCGGCACAACGTCCTCCATGACATCGGCGGGGACGGGATTGTCGTGGTAGCAACGGATGGCGCGCTGGTGGAGCACAACGTGGTCAGTAATGCCAACCAAAGATCAGCGGGATACAACGTCGCTATCTGGCCTTGGAGTGCGGACAATACTATCATTCAACACAACGAAGCTTATGGCACGCGTGGACAGCGAGACGGCGAGGGCTTCGATTCCGATTGGAATAGCCGTAATACTGTTATCCAGTACAACTATAGCCACGACAACGACGGCGGGTTCTTGCTGATTTGCAACGAAGGCGGGTACGACGCCGCGGAAAGCGTTGGCAATGTGGGCACCATCGTCCGCTACAACATCAGCCAGAATGATCACCATCGGGGCATCAATCTGGCGGGTCCGGTTAGCAATGCAACTATGTACAACAACACGTTTTACGTGGGACGGGGCGAAACCGTGAGTCTGCTTTTGCAATCGGATTGAAAGGGCTGGGCCGATGGCACGTATTTGTACAACAATATTTTCTATGTGGCGGGCGCGGCAGAATTTTCTCATGGCGTTTCGCGAGGCCCAGATGGCGCCTACGTCACCACGCCCGGCTTTGGCAGTAGTCGGAGTACCGTATTCGATTACAACGTCTATTACGGAAAGCTGCAGCCCGCGGCTGATCCGCACGCACTTACCACCGACCCTCTCTTCATGAGTCCGGGAAGAGCCAACCGCGGAGCACAAAGTATGGCGGGGTATCGTCTGCAGCCCGGATCGCCGGCCATCAATTCCGGCAAACTTATCGATAGCCATGTAGGCAAAGATTTTCTGGGAACAACAGTGCCGGCTTGCGGGGCGGTGGATCGGGGCGCGATGGAGTTTGGCGAATGCCGGCTCCTCAAGGCTCACGCAGATTGAGTTCTGTATCCGCAGAGAAACCGTCCCCAGTTACAATGGCGCACTTCTGTTGAATAGACGGCTATGGACATCCGTGAGATCGCAAAGCGGGCCAAAGTATCGACGGCGACAGTGTCGCGTACTATCAACCGCGTCCCCACCGTCAGTGCGCAATTGGCCAAGCGCGTCTGGAGCATCGTGGATGAGCTTGGTTATTACCCAAATACGCAAGCCCGGGCGCTGGTGTCCGGACGAAGCCGTATCTTTGGGCTGATTGTCTCGGAAATAACCAACCCGTTTTTCCCGGAAATCGTCCAGGTGTTCGAGAACATTGCGGTCGAGCATCATTACGAGATTCTGCTCACGTCCACGGTCCACGACCCCAAACTGATGGAGAGTTCAGTCCGTCGGATGTTGGAACGGAGGGTGGATGGGGTTGCCGTAATGACGTTCGGAATGGAAGAGTTGCTGCTGGAAGATCTGAAGCTGCGCAATGTGCCACTGGTGTTCGTCGACGTTGGGCCGCCGCGTCCGCACGTCAGCAATATCCGTATTGACTACCTCAATGGCATCCGGCAGGCAGTGCTGCACCTGGCTGCCCTGCGTCACGAGCGGATTGCCTTCATTACCGGCCCCTTGCGTTTACCGTCTGCCGTGGCGCGGAAAAATGCCTTTGTCCACTCCATGCGAGAAATAGGGCTGGAAGTCGACAAACGACTGGTGATCGAGGGCGACCACACCAGCGAGGGGGGTATGGCAGCCCTGGCGCAGTTACTGGAGGCTAACGTCAAGCCTACGGCCGTGCTTTGTTCCAACGACATGACCGCCATTGGCGTGATGCGGAAGAGTTATGAGCTGCGGATTACCATTCCGCGCGACCTGTCGCCTGTGGGCTTCGATGACATACGTCTGGCGCAGTTCATGTGGCCCCCGCTTACCACGGTGCAGATGTCGCAAGCCAAGCTGGCTCGCCTGGCTTTTAACGCATTGTTGGCCGATGTGCAGCGGGAGGTGCCTGCCCCGAACGGAACAGGATATGAACTGCGGACAAGTTTGGTATTGCGAGAATCGACCGGGCTGGCACCACATTCCGCATTGAGCGGCAAGCGACGCCAAAATCGCACATCGCTGACCGATCGTATCTCCGGAAAGATTGACAAGCGCCGAGCCCGTGTCTTAAGGTAACCTGGCAGTAAACGTTTACTTCCGCCGCCAGCGAGCTGGACCAACGGGCCCGGATCGAACAAGGGTGGGAACCGATGCTGCTCCAAAGCCTGCGGGAAGAAGTTCTGCAAGCCAATCTCGAACTGGTTCGGCGGGGGCTGGTGCTTTACACCTTCGGAAATGCCAGCGGGATTTCGCGGCAAGATGGACTCATCGCCATCAAGCCGAGTGGTGTCGCTTACGACAGCATGACTCCGCAGGACCTGGTGATCACTGACCTGGGAGGGAAAGTAGTCGAAGGCAAACTGCAGCCGTCTTCGGACTTGCCAACCCATGTGGAACTCTACAAGCGCTTTCCTAAGATCGGCGGGGTCGCCCATACCCATTCGGAGTTTGCCACGGCGTGGGCGCAAGCATGCCGTCCCATCCCGTGCTTTGGCACAACGCATGCGGATTATTTCCATGGCCCGGTCCCGGTGACAGCGTGCCTCAGCGCAGAGGAGATCGCCGGGGATTATGAAAAAAACACCGGGCTTGCGATCTCTAAAGTCTTTGATCGATTGGAAGCTGACGACATCCCTGCCGTCCTGGTAGCCGGGCACGCGCCCTTCTGTTGGGGAATAAGTCCCGCTGATGCCGCCCACAACGCGGTGATTTTGGAGTCGGTGGCAAAAATGGCGTACCACACGATCGGAATTGCAGCCGAGGCAGATCCGATTTCGCGCCACCTCCAAGACAAGCACTTCCTGCGCAAACATGGGCACAGCGCCTATTACGGACAGGTTCCGAAGAAATGAAGACAGCACTCATCCTGGTCGATGCGGGCAGACTGGTCCATTTATCGGCCGTCGATCTGGTCATCATCGTTTTCTATTTCGCTCTGGTGTTGGCCATTGGTTGGTACCTGAAAGAACGAGCCAACACCAGCGAAGACTTCTTTCTAGCCGGGCGCGAAATGACGGCCTGGATTGCCGGCCTTAGCTTCCTTTCCGCCAACCTCGGCTCGCTGGAACTGATGGGCTGGGCGGCGGCGGCGTACCAATACGGAATTTTAGCGACTCATTGGTATTGGATTGGCGCGATTCCCGCGATGCTTTTCCTGGGCATTGTGATGATGCCTTTTTATTACATCTCAAAGACCCACTCTGTCCCGGGTTACTTGAAACTTCGTTTTGGCGAGTCGAGCCGCGCTTTAGCGGCGGTTTCGTTTGCGGCTATGACCGTGCTTATGAGTGGTATCAACATGTACTCCATGGCACTGGTGATGAAAGTCATTCTAGGCTGGGACATTCATTTCAGTATCTGGGTATCGTCGCTCACGGTTGCCATCTACGTGGCTCTGGGCGGATTGCGTTCGGCAATTTTCAACGAAGTGCTGCAGTTTATTTTGATTTGGGCGGGCGCAGTGCTGGTGCCAATTTTGGGCCTCATCGAGGCCGGGGGCTGGACGAATCTGAAAGAACGGGTAGCGCAGAATGTCGGGCCTGCCTACATGCACGTTTGGGGCAATCTGGGCTCGTTTAATTCCAATCCCATGGGCATTCACTGGACGGGAATCGTCTTTGGCCTGGGTGCGGTCATTTCGTTCGGCTACTGGACCACGGATTTTCTCGTGGTGCAGCGTGTGTTGTCTGCCCACAACCTCCGAGCAGCAAAGATGGCTCCCATTATTGGGGCAGCCTTCAAGATGTTTGTTCCTTTCATCGTGATCCTCCCGGGACTGCTCGGGCTGGCCCTTCTGCCGGTCAAGTTAACCGGTGAAGGCGCTGCCGTCGCTTCCGGCGGACACAGTTATAACGAAGTTCTTCCCCTGATGTTGGCGCGCTACTGTGGGCCCGGACTCCTGGGCTTGGGCATAACCGCTCTCATTGCTGGTTTTATGTCTGGCATGGCGGGCAATGTCAGCGCCTTTGCGACCGTCTGGACGTATGACATCTACGGCGCGCTGATCAACAAATCAGCCAACGACCAGCAGTACGTCCGCATGGGACGCTGGTGCACGATTCTCGGAGTGCTGATCAGCATCGGCACGGCTTATCTGGTGATGCAGTTTCTCAGCATCATGGATTATGTGCAGGCGCTTTTCAGCTTCTTTATTGCGCCTTTGTTCGGCACCGTACTGCTGGGCATGCTGTGGAAGCGGGCAACCCCGGCCGGAGGATTCTGGGGATTGTTGGCCGGCACCCTCTCTTCGGTCAGCATGTGGGCCTGGGTGAAGCTGGATCCTAGTGCGTTGCGTTACGTAGCGCTGTCCAGCAACGCGCGTGATATGGCTGAAAACATGTATCGCGCATTGTGGTCGTGGATCGTGTGCGTGATTGTGACCGTGGTGGTTAGCCTGGTTACACGTCCTAAGCCTGAGGCGGAGTTGGTGGGACTGGTTTATGGAGCCACCGATATCCCCTCCGAGGGAGAGCTTCCGATTTATCAACGGCCGATCTTCTGGGCTGGGGTCGTGGCCATCGTGTTTGTGATTTTGAACATCATCTTCTGGTAGACAAAGCTATGAAGCCAGGATCTTCGATTTCGATCTGGTTTTTTATTGGTATATCGCTGTTGGTTAACGGTGCGCTTATTTTTGCCGCTGGCATGTATGAGCTCATGCATCCGCCCGAGTATCCGGTCGTTCTTTACCGGCTGCACGCCAGTATCTGGTGGGGCGCGATATTGCTGTGCGCGGGAATCGTCTATTGCTATCGTTTTCGACCGACCCGGGCGGCACGAGCAAATGCCGGTCTCCCCGGCTGATTGGGAGGAAGGCGAGGAAGTTATGTCGAAGAAGAAAATGACGGTCGGCTTGATTGTCGGCAACCGCGGGTTCTTTCCCGATCACCTGGCGAAATCGGGGCGGGAAGAAATGCTGCGGGCGCTGGAGCAGGCAGGGATAGACGCTGTGGTGCTGGATCCAGCGCACAGCAAGTATGGAGCGGTCGAGACCCATGAAGAAGCCAAGCGTTGCGCCGCTCTGTTCCAGAAGAACCGGGACCTCATCGATGGCATCATTGTTTCGCTTCCAAATTTCGGAGATGAACGGGCCATTGCCGACACTCTACGATTGGCGCAACTCCCGGTTCCTGTGTTGGTGCAGGCTACGCCGGATTCCACCGGGAAGATGACAATTGCCTTTCGTCGTGACAGTTTCTGCGGCAAGATGTCGGCTTGCAATAATCTGCGGCAGTACGGAATCCCTTATTCGCTCACCACGGTTCACACCGTTAGTCCCGACTCCAAGGAGTTTCAAAGTGATCTGACGTGGTTTGCTGCCGTCTGCCGGGTTGTGAACGGGTTTCGCGACCTGCGAATAGGAAGTATTGGCGCCCGTCCTGCCGCGTTCAACACCGTGCGCTACAGCGAGAAGATACTGGAATCGCAGGGGATCTCGGTGGAAACTGTCGATCTTTCGGAAATTCTTGGCCGCATCGCTAAGCTGAAGGACACCGATAGTGGAGTGGAAGGCAAGATGCAGGACATTCGTAAGTATGTGACCACCAGCGGAATTCCCGAAGCCGCGCTCATCAAGATGGCCAAACTGGGCTTCGTGGTCGACGACTGGATGAAATCCACCGACGTTAAAGTGAGCGCCGTGCAGTGTTGGACGGCGATGGAAGAGTACTTCGGCGTCGTGCCTTGCACCATCATGAGCATGATGAGCGACAATCTCATCCCCAGCGCATGCGAAGTGGATGTCTGCGGTACGCTCAGCATGCATGCCCTAGCCCTGGCCTCGGAAACTCCCAGTGCATTGCTCGACTGGAACAACAACTACGGTGACGACCCCAATAAGGCTGTCTGCTTTCATTGCAGCAATCTGCCGAAGCACTTCTTTCAAGAGGTCCGCATGGATTTCCAGGAAATCATTGCCGGCACCGTGGGCAAGGAAAACACCTTCGGAACCATGGTGGGCCGCGTAAAGTCGGGGCCGATGAGTTTTGCCCGCTTCTCCACGGATGACACGCGAGGGGCAATGCGCGGATATGTAGGGGACGGCGCGTTTACCAATGATGCGCTCAATACTTTCGGCGGCGCCGGCGTAGTGGAGATTCCGCGCCTGCAGAATTTGCTGCATTACATTTGCGAGAACGGATTCGAGCACCATGTTGCAGCGAACTTTTCTACGGTAGCAGGCGCGGTGCATGAGGCGGCAGTGCGGTATCTAGGCTGGCAGATGTACTGGCATCGCAATTAAAACGCGAGAGACCACATGGCGATAGTTGCGGGAGTCGATTTCGGTACCTTGAGCGTTCGCGTGTCGGTTGTGGACAGCGACCGTGGGCCGCTGGCGTCCGCAGTCGCTGAATATCCCTTGCATCGCAAACACGACGATCCCGAGTACGCGACGCAATCGCACGATGACCACATGCGCGCGCTCGCCGCCGCGACCCCGCAGTGCTGTCAAAGAAGCTGGAATTTCTGGCGATGCCATCGCATCCATCGCGCTGGATACGACTGGCTCCAGCGTGATTCCCGTTGACGACAGAATGCACCCTCTGGGCGAGTACTACCTATGGTGCGATCATCGGGCCAAACAGGAAGCTGCACAGATTACTGAACTGGCCCACCGGGAAGGGCTCAAGGCAGTCGAATGGTGCGGCGGCGTGTACTCCTCGGAATGGGGTTTCGCAAAACTGCTGCACTGGCTGCGTCACAATCCAGACAAACGGAAGCAGTTTGCTAGCGCCTTTGAACACTGCGACATGGTTGCCGCCACTCTCTGCGGCATTACCGACCCCGCGATGGTGAAACGCAGCATCTGTGCGATGGGGCACAAGTGGCTGTGGAATCCGCAGCTGGGTGGCCTTCCGCCGGAAAGTTTTCTCATCAAACTGGATCCTCTGCTGGCCGGGGTCCGCACCAAGCTTGAAGGTCATTACGCCACTTCAGACGAGATCGCGGGAAGGCTGTCGCCAGCCTGGGCGTCGCAACTCGGCCTACGCGCGGGTATTCCGATTCCGGTCGGGGCATTCGACGCACATTGGGATGCGATCGGCGCGGGCGCGATGGAGGGCGATGTGGTGAATGTCGTTGGCACCTCGACCTGCATCATCGCCTATGTGAAACAGGCGCAGCTCGTTCCTGGAGTTTGTGGAGTGGTTCAGGGAAGCGTACATCCGCAATATACTGGCGTCGAGGCCGGGCTTTCGGCGACTGGCGATATCTTCGCTGCCATTGCCCGGCGCGCGAACACAAACGTGGCTGAGTTGAGCCAAGGGCTGGAAAAATACCGCGCAGGTTCCACCGGCCTGATTCGAATGACGTGGGATAACGGCGACCGCACTGTGCTGGTAAATCCCAATCTCGGCGGAATGACCATCGGATGGAACTTGCAGCACACCGCGCAGGACGAATTGTTCGCCGCGATTGAAGGCACGGCATTTCATACCCGCGTGATCCTCGATCGCATGACCGAATACGGCGCGTCCACCCGTCGGGTGATTAATAGCGGCGGAATTCCCCAGAGCAATGCGATGTTGAATCAGATTTACGCCAACGTGTTGGGCAAGCCGGTGTTGGTTCCGAGCAGCAAGGTCACAGGAATCGGCTCCGCCATTTTTGCTTTTTTGTCGGCCGGTACCTTCCAAACTATCGAGGAGGCGCAACGGCAGATTTGTCCGGCGCATAAAACTTTCGCGCCGCAGAATGAGGAGCAAGCCACTTACCATCAGCTCTACAGTTTGTACCGGCGACTGTACTTCAATTTCGGTGGGCCAGCTGGGGAAGATCACTTCGGCGACGTTTTGCCGAAATTGATCGAAATCGCCCGGCAGGAAACAAACAGAGGAGCGGAAACCGGAAGCGAACTGATCAGAAGGTAAGTCCCTTCGTACACGCATGCGCATGAGACAGCCAATTCCCCGCGCGGTCAAATTTGCCCTAGCTTTCCTATTCTTGATTCCCGACTCGATCTTGGCTCAGACTCCCCCCTCCTTCGCTCCCGACAAGATGGATACCGTGCTATACGGCGTTGCTTATTACAGCGAGTACATGCCTTATCCGCGATTGGAGCAGGACGTCGAACTCATCCAACGCTTCGGCGGACGGACCATCACGTTCGGTTACCGCCAGAATGCAGACTTAGCCAATCCGGTCTACCGTTCCTATTGCGAGCGCGTGATCCGTAAGATTATCGCGCATTACAAAGACAATCCCGCGGTAATTGGTTTTCAAGTCGACAATGAAACCTCCGCCGGAGGCGCGGCCAATCCTGATGTTCAGGCGGGTTTCATCGACTATTTGCAGCACAAGTTCAAGACCGTCGATGAGCTCAATAAAGTCTGGGGGCTGAATTACTGGGGCCAGCGGCTGAATGACTGGAGTGAGATTCCGCCGCAGGAAGGAATTATCAACCCCGGTTGGAAGCTGGAATGGCAGCGTTACTCCCAGTGGTTGACCACGGATTTCCTGGCTTGGCAGGCCCGGATTGTAAACCAATATAAGCGGCCGGATCAGTTTATTACCCACGACCTGGCGGGTCCTCCACGGCATGAGGTGAACGAGTTTGACATCAGCCGGTCGATGGATGTGATGGCGGTGAATCCTTATCACGAAACGCAAAACCAGTTCGACGGCATGGGATCGAGCATGCCGGGCGATTACACGCGCTCATTGAAGCAGAGCAACTATCTGGTCACCGAAACCAACGCGCAGACGATTGGGTGGGATTCGAAAGAGCAGTTCCCCCCCATGACGGGCAGTTGCGGCTGGATGTGTATACCCATCTCTCAGCCGGCGCCAACATGGTCGAATACTGGCACTGGCATTCGATCCATTACGGCCAGGAAACCTATTGGAAGAACATGCTTTCCCATGACCTCCAACCCGGTCGCGCTTACGCCGAGGTGAGCCGGACGGCACACGAGTTGCAGCGTATTGGGCCACAGTTGGTTGGCCTTCGTCGAGACAACAAGGTAGCGATTCTCTACAGCAACGACTCGCATTACGGCATCGAGTTCATGAAGTTCAGCGACCGGGTGAATTACGACTGGTTGCTGCGCCAGATGTACGGCACTCTGTATCGGGAAAATATCGGTGTGGACTTCATTTTTCCCGAGAGCACAGACCTCGCGAAATATAAGGTCATCGTGGTTCCAGCGCTCTACGTTGCCAGCGACGAGTTATTGAATCGTCTGGTCGAATGCGTCCGCCAGGGCGGGAATCTGCTGATGACTCTCAAGAGTGGATTTACCAACGAATACGACACGGTTCGTTGGAATATGGCGCCGGGACCGCTGCGCGAAGCGGCGGGATTTCATTACCAAGAGTTTTCCAGCCTGAAGCACCCGCTGGTTTTGAAGGGCGATCCATTTCAGGCAGGCGAGGATAACAAGATTTCCGAGTGGGCAGAGATGTTGATTGCCGACAGCGCTCAGCCTCTGGCGTTCTATGACCACCCGTTCTTCGAGAAATTCCCCGCCATTACCCGAAACCGTTTCGGCAAGGGCACGCTGACATACGAAGGCACAGTGCTGAGCGATCCCCTCCAGGAGAAAGTGCTGCTCGGGATACTTCAACTAGCGGGATTAACCGGACCGGACCAGAAGCTGCCCGCGCCGGTACGGGTCAAGCATGGAGTGAATCGGGAAGGTAAGACCATACACTATTATTTCAACTATTCGAGTGATCCACAGACATTCAATTACTCATACCGACAGGGTTCTAACCTACTCACGCAGACACCCGTGAATGCCTCCCAGCCAGTGGCGTTGAAAGCTTGGGATCTGGCCATTATTGAAGAAAAGTAGAGTTCCGAGTCGGCCACAGATAGAGCGGATGTCGGATGAAAGTTCACCATTGCGCTCTTCTTTCACAATTGAATTCGAAACAACAGTCCAGCCATTTCACGAATGCTTTCGCATGAGCCTGGTTAACATTTGCCGTAGTTGGGCCCGATCTCTCGGGCGGTATGCGCTTCGGCTGTGTCTGCCAGTTGCAATCCTTGGTTGCGCTTCATTCGAACTCTCTTGGGCTGCTCCAGTCCTGCCCAATCTCATTGGCGACCATATGGTTTTACAGCGGGCTCGGGAGATTCACATCTGGGGCATGGCCGAGCATTAAGCGCTAACTTAAGCAGGGTTGCCTGGTTGCTGACTCGACAACCGCGCGGTGATGGGAACGCTGTGGTATTCATGGTTGTGGCTGCAACAGAGACACGGTTCCGGAGTACTCACGTCTACGTGGTGTCTATGAGTGGGCTATTCCGCGAGGAACGCACCGTTACCGATCCGGAATTCTGTCAGGGGTTTGAGATTCTTCTTGTAAGCCCTAGTAACTGCGTATTCCTTCCCACCTTTAACGCGGAGACTACACTTTCCGGTCGAGTACGGTTTGATCTCTGCCACAAACGAGGTATTCACGAGCGCAGATCGATGGATCCGAATGAATCCGTACGGCTTCAGCTTTTCTGCCACCCTCGAGATTGACTCGCGCAGGAGATAGGAGTCCGATTCCCGCTGCAGCGACACATAATTGCCCTCAGCTTGAACTGCGACCACATCTCCAGGATTGATGAACAGAATCCTTCCTCTAGCCTTGATTGCGATCATCGGGCGACCCGGACGAGACAGTTTCTGCAACTGCGGCAAAGCTTCTATCAATTTTGCGGCTCGCTCGCCCTTTGCTCTGCGACAGGCCCGGTCCAAGGCTTCGTTGATGCTTTCGTTCGAGAAAGGCTTTAGCACGTAGTCTACGGTGTGCCTCTCGAATGCTGCGACCGCGTGCTCAACGTGTCCGGTTACAAACACGATAGACGGCAACAAAAGGTTTCGTTTTCGAAGTTGGTCTACGAGTTGAGAGCCCGACATCTCCAGATCGATGTCAAGAAGCAAAACATCGTAAGAGTCCGTGGCCAATTTCTCGAGCGCTTCGATTGCATCGTTGGCCGAATCGAAATGCTCCACGTCTCTCCTTGTCGACAACACATTTGTCAAAGCCGTAGGGGCCAGGCGCTCATCATCCACGAGCAGCACTCGCATAGATTCCACTCACCATCCATCTCTGTTCCACCAGGCATAAACGTCCTGGCTGACCACTCCAGACCGGAGCCTAAGAGATTTCGCCAGCCTTCTTCGGATACTTGTTCGGATATTCATGACTTGAATTCGCGTTAGGATCGGACGTCAGTGAGCATGATCGCCCGAATCCGCCGACGTTCTGTCCGACCAATCAGACACCAGAACGATGAACTCGGTTACTGGCTCCGGAGCACCATTAAAGTGTGGAGCCAGCAGAACCGGGGCGTTAGAGCCGAGCGCGCCTGCACCCCAAGTCTTAGCGTCTTTCACGGGAACGTAAAACATGAGATGGGGAGAGCAGTTCCCGCATCTGCTGTTAAGGAATCCTTGCTTCGACTGCATATAGGCCATCCCGCCAGGCTCGAGGGCCGGCAGTTCCCCCTTCTCAATCGCGGCCTTCATACCCTGGTTCATTTCAGCTTTCGATTTTCCAGCCAATGCCAATTTTGTCCTGATCAAAGTGATCGGCAGCAACGTCCTGGCAGCCTGCGGGTTGTAGCAAACCGGACCGCGCCTCTTAGGGTTCCAAAACTCGGGACTGTTTTCGAATTGGTCCATCCACGAGCGGTCTACGTTGCAGACAAAGCCGTTCGTGCCTTCGACCGCAGTTTCGTAGCCCCGCCTTCCGAGGACCATAACCGTGGCGTCCTTGGCAATGAATGGCGGAGCCGCGCTTCGCGCCAAGGCGATTTCGGCATCGCGGCCCATTAGGTATTCGTCCAGCGGAGCCATGCTGGGATACGGAGTTTTGGCGTCCTGTGCTTGCGTGTGCCGAGCCGTTCCCAGGGCAAGGGCCAGCGCAAAGAATGCCAATGCGATCATCTTGACTGTCTTTCGTTTCATTTGGTTCTCTCCTTGAATCCTTCTGATGCAGATTTAAGGTATGGCTCCAAACCTGATCGGCGAACACCGAGCAGCCGAAGATTCCTTTTGTCCTGAATACTTTTCAAGCCAGATTCACTTTGTCTGCCATTGTCATTGGCTGTCATCGTCAGTGGTTCGTCTTTATGAGTTATCCGCGCCGCCCGCGCGTTATCTAAATAGTGAAAGGTCGATCGCGTCCGCAATCTCCTGATACCCGGTATCGTTCGGATGGAAATGATCTTTCCAGGCAAAGCGCGACGCAATCCTGCTCGGATGATCCGGGTCACGCAGTATCTTGTCGAGGTCAATCACGCCGTCAAAGGCGCCGCTGGACCTTATCCATTGGTTGACCTTCTGTCGAACGGCTTCCTTTGCATCCGAGTAGTATCCGGGAATCTTGAGATTGGCTCCCTCAAATGGAATCAGCGTGCAACCGATCGCCTTGATGCCACGTACATGAGCGCGTGCAATCATCTGCCGGTATGCATCGATCACATCCTCGGCGGTGCGCGCGTCGGCCGGATCTGCCAGCAGCGATTTCTGCCCCAATCTGGCCCCAGGAAATCCGATATCGTTCAGCCCCTCAAACAGAACGATATGGGTTACTCCCGGCAGACTCAGCACATCGCGATCAAAGCGCGCCAGTGCGTTGTCCCCCATGAATGCCAGTCGCCCATTGCTGAGCAGGCGATTTCCGCCAATGCCCTCATTCACTACTGCCAGTTTCGAGTCCGCGCTTGTCTTTTGCAGGCGGCGAACTAGATCACTCTGCCAGTTCCCGTCCGCATCAACGGTTGAGCCATAGCCGTCGATAAGGGAATCACCGAAGGCTGCGATCAGGCGCTGCGATGGCTCAGCAGGAACGAGCACAGCACTGACCGCAATGCTGCTTTCAGAATCTGCGCCGCCTTGAATATTCTCGTCGCGGGTATGATCGCCCGGAGTCGAAACGACAGCGTGCTTGAGAGCAAAGATGTGCCATGTTACGGAACTAACACGCTTTGGAAAGTAGAGGCTGATGCTAATCTCGGTACCCTGGGTGACGGGAAAGTCGATGGGGTCACTAAGAATGGGCGCTCCCGCGGAAATGCTCACCGAGTTGCGACTGTCAAACGTAAGGGTGCGGACAGAAGCAGATTGAATACCTGCCGGCCCATTCGGCAGCGCCACTGTGACAGAACCGATAAGCAGCGGAGCGGAGCCGAATTCGTTGGAAAGCCGCAGGCGAATCTGTGGTCCTCCAACCGACACACGCACGCGTTCTCGCACCGTCTGGTTTTCGATGTTTAATAAGGGTTCGCTCGCATCAGCGTCCGCTGGTTCGGGACTGGCGGCCCAGGTAGCAACCCATGCATCGCGCTGCCCCGCCACGAGTCGAGGAACAAGAAGAAGAAAACCGCAAAGAGCAAGTATCCCGACTGATTTCATGCGCATAACCAGCTCCATTCCTTTACTTCATTCGAGAAAAGTCGGATGTTCAAATTCTTCACGTGTTTAGACATACCGCTCTGGACATCCTCACTCATAATGAGGCGTACCGTTCGACGAGTTCAGCCACGGCTTCGGGTTGCTCATCCGCCACGTAATGCACACCGTTCTGGATGACTTCGATCTTTACGTTGGTGCAGCCATGCGCGCGTAAAGCCTCGGCGAAGCTCGGCATGAGTTTCTCGAAAGGCGAGTGTTCTCCGGGAGCCAACACCAGAGGCAGGCTGATCACGCTCTGTTGCGCTGCGTTGAATTTCTCATTCGCCGGAAAAGCCCGATAGATCTCCAACGCGGCGCGCAGATGTTCCGGAGCGGCATAAGCCCGGGCATAGCGGGCGACATCCGCGTCACTAAAGGTGTCGCTGTCGAGAAAATGGCGGAAGTAAATAGCTTCACGCCCGGCAATCAGTTGTTCAGGCAGGTCCGGCGTCTGCTGAAAATGGATATGCCAAATAATGGGATTAGCTTTAACGGCATCCCACGGCCCAAGACCCGGGACCGGGGCATCGAGCAACATCACGCCGCGGCTGGTTTCCGGATACCGGCGGACGAAAGCATAGGCCACCATTCCACCAATATCGTGTCCAACGACATACACGTGTTCCAAATGTAGGTGTTCCACCAGTTGGTGAACGTCTTCTGCCATATTCGCAGCGTCGTAACCATCCGGAGTCGCGGCGGAACCGCCTATGCCGCGCAGATCAACTGCCACGACCGTAAAATGCTTCGCCAACAGCGGCATGACGCGGTGATACTCGTACCAGTCTTCGGGGAAGCCGTGCAGCAGAAGGACCGCCCAACCCGTCCCGCCACGCACATAGTGAAGGGTTGTTCCGTTCGCCTGCGCAGTGCCGGAGACGAACCCCCCTCCCAACGTTGCCAGCCCTGGATCGATCCGCTGCCTTGGCGCTGACTGGCCTTGGATGACGGCGCACACCGCCACAAAAACCGCCAAAAGTCTCAAAATCCAACGATCATAGATCCGCATTTCCACTCCCAGCTGGCTCGACTGAAACCGCTTTCGCGCTCTATCTCATTGAGACATTCCTACATAACCGGTGCAGCGGTTCCATCCGACCATTTGCCAACCGGAATCACGAACTCGGTGATGGGCTCCGGACCATCCCGAAACTGCGGATTCAGAGTGACCGGCGAGTCGGGCAGATCCGCACCCCAAGAGGATTTGTCTGTCAGTGGAAAGTAGAACATCAGATGAGGTACGTAGTGCCCAAGGGCGTCATTAAGGTAGCCTGCCCGCGACATCATGTAACACATCGCGCCCGGCGCCGGTGCCGGTAGCTCTTTATTGTTGAATCCGGCCTTGATGCTGTCGATCATCTGAGCTTTCGACATCCCGGCTAATACCATCTCCGTCCGCTTGATCGTGAGAGGAAGAATGGATCGCGCGGCTGCCGGATTGAAGCACATCGGAACACGCACCTTGGGGTTCCAGAAGTCCGCGGAGTTGAATGGGGACCCCCATGATCGTTCCACAACACAAACAAAACCGTTCTTTCCTTCGATGGCGGTCTCATAGCCACGCCAACCGAGGACCAGGATCTTTGCGTCGCTGGATATAGCAGCCGGGGCAGCACTTCGGGCCAGGGCGATCTCGGCGTTGCGATCCGGCATCAGGTATTGCTCGATCGAAGCCATGCTCGGATACGCTGTCGAGCGATTCTCATTCTGATTGCGGCTGGTAAGCGTAAGCTTCAGTCCCACAGCCAAGCAGACGATAGCTAAGGCTCCGGCCCAGACCCAGCGGCTCGTCATCACTCTGTTTTCCAATCTCGGCCAGCTGATCTTTGCCGCTTGCCGCTTCTGGAGGCGCTCCGCAAGCGCCGCGTTGATCTTCGAGGAAATGCCTACTTCTGTTGACTCAACTTCCCAGGCCATTAGTTCTTGGGAAACAACACGGAAATCGGCAGCGAGGGTCTGGCACTCCGGACACAGTTCCAGGTGCGACAAGGCCTCGGTGGCGCGTTCCGTGGGCAGTTCGCCGTCGAAATAGGCCATGAGTTCTTCCTGTTCGATCGGATGTCTATTCGTGCTCATTGATGCCTCGTCTTCCTGGGTGCGGCTGCCTGACACTCGCTCTCGGCGAAGGATTGTTTTTTTCCTCCGACTCTAGGTAACTCTTCAATGCAAGTCGCGATCGAAAAAGCTTGGAACGGACCGTATTTACGGGAATTCGCAACAGCTCTGCAATGTCGGAGTAACTCAGCTGTTCATATTCGCGGAGCATCAAGATCTCGCGCTCCGTCCCATCCAGCTTTTCCAGGGCTTGCCGGACCCAGAGCACGCAGTCGGGAGTTCCGTCAGTCTTAGGCTCCGGAGCGGACTGCCCTGATGTGCTACTCGTCAAGAACTTGCGCCGTTCCGCAGCAAGCAGCTTCAACGCAATGCCGCACAGATACGTTCGAACCAAAGCTCGCGGCTCATAACGGGAGGCTGCGCGGATCACCGCGAGGAAAGTTTCCTGGGCGAGATCCTCCGCCCGCTCGGGGTTGTTCAGCCGGCGCCGGAAGAAGCCGTACAGTGGCTTGTGATAGCGGGCAAACAGCTCCTCAAATGCTGCGCGTGATCCGCCCTGGAATTCCAGCATCAAGGCTTCGTCGCTAGTCATAGTCGATAGGCCAGTTCAATCCGCGCAATCCTTCTGCGGCATTTTTTGACATCGTTCATGCTTCTTTAATGTCAGAAGAAGGCCAAAAGTTCCCGCTCCGTTCCATTTCTTCTGTGTTTTGTGAATCTGATCAACATGAATCTCCACCGGCCGGGATTGAGGCAAGGTAACTCAACCCCCGGCCGCTTGCCCAAGACCCCTACGAACAACAACAGTATGCAGGGGGATTCCCGCCCAACGGAGTGTGGTTTGTATTATTCGTACTCAACGGCATTCGGCTTCAGCTGTGGTGGGGAAGAGTGCCAGATTGAAGGCAACGCCAGCTTCGGTGAGTTCGCGCCTAACTGACCTTGTTCGAAAGCCAATGTTCTTCCGGCTTTCTGAATCGCGGACCCAGGTTCCGACCTCCGGCCTCCCGAATTTCGGAGCATTAGCGGCAATCTCTACCGATATCCGTATAAATTGATCACGGAGCTTGTTCTATTTGGTTTCTGGCATTGGCCAATTCGTCACATCGTGACACCGCAAACACATACCTAAGCAGTGGGAACCTCGCGTATTTCCCTCCAAAGACGGCCACCGGCTTGCCTCATTGCACAGCAGCACCCTACGCGAATGCACCCGCGACTTTCGTCCGCCAGTGACAGGCGGGTCGCAGGAACAGCGGGAGCATTCTGCCGAAAAATGCATCTCGGCACGGAGACTTTGGTCGGACGAAAAGGAGAAGATATGACTGCACTGAGACGGTTGCGGAATTTCTGGATACCGTGGGTTACGACGATTGTTCTCGCTTGCTTCAGCAATGCGTTTGCTCAAGCGAGCTACACAGTTACCGATTTGGGCGTTCTGCACAATGGGGATAACGCAGTTTGTGCCATGGCCGTCAATAATCAGGGCTGGACGGAGATCATGGATGGGAACAATAGCGGGGGCACGTCGGGGAAACTTCTAAACGGACGCGCAGTGGTAGACATCGACGGACTCAAGATCGACCTCGGCACTCTCGGAGGAACGAACAGTTGGATCTGGTGGGACGGAATCAACGACCGCGGGGTAGCCGTGGGTTTTGCCGAAACGGCTGTCCCTGACCCGAACGGCGAAGACTTGTGCGGCTTCGGCACAGGACTTACGTGTCGTCCGTTTGTTTGGCAAAACGGCCACATGAGCGCTCTGCCGACGATCGGCGGAAATAACGGGGAGGCGACCGCTATCAATAACCACGGACAAATCGCAGGATTTGCAGAAAACGGTATCGTGGACTCCACATGCCCGCCTAACACAACTAATAATCGGATTCTATTGCCGGTGTTGTGGGAAAAAGGCAAAGCCCAAACTCTTCCTACGGTGGGTAGCGATCCAGACGGGCAGGCGTTCGGCATCAACAATCAAGGCCAAGCTGTAGGCATCTCGGGAACCTGCACCTTACCGAACGCCGCATTGTGGGAAAACGGCACTGCCACCCAGCTTCCTGACCTCGGAGTTCCGGGCGCCGTGGGCTTCGCCATTAACGACCAGGGCCAAATTGTTGGGCAAGTCGTGAGCGCTGACGGCACAACCGCCTATGCCGCCCTTTGGCAGAACGGCGCAATCACAAACCTCGGCACTCTGCCGGGAGATTTTGGCTCCTACGCCTCCGGCATCAACAACCAGGGCCAAGTGTTGGGAACCACCTTCGACTCCAGCGGCAACTTTAACGGTGTCTTCATCTGGCAGAACGGCGTGATGAGCGACCTCAACACGCTGTTTCCAGCCAGTTCTAACCTGTACGCAACCATGGTCAACTGGATCAACGAGCGCGGACAAATCTCGGGCATGGCAACGGTGCTCAGCGGGCCGCATGCGGGCGATACCCACCCCTTTCTTGCAACCCCGGTAAACGCAAGCGTAGGCAAGTCGGCTGCAGATGTCGCACGCACGCTTCCGAAAGTCACTTTGCCCGCGAATGTTGGCAAACAGCTGTTGCAGAGATTCGGCCCCCGCCGATTCGAGCGATAGAAGGTATTTTCGGAACTTCCGCATCCTGCATTCCAGCCAAAGGCTGCGCGAAGGCGCAAGGCCTGAGGTGGTGTGGGACAACATGGGTCACGCGAATATCGACGTGACCCAGAATGTTTACGCAAGAGCTGGTAGGAAGAGCGAGTGGACACGGTCATCCGAGCTGTCGAAGCCGTAGTCAATGCGCTCAAAATGCCGAGATAGAAGCGAAAAAGAATCAGCCTGAGTCCGTCAGCAACGGCTGTGGTTTTCACGCTGCAGGTTGCCATTGGGGAATCTCTCGTGCCGCGTATTCGACATTGCGTGGAATGCCCGAATTGCCACATTCTGTATCTCGTGTCCCTTAGCCCGTATCGCAACGGGTCTTACCTCATGCCAACGATGCGTGGCTCTTCGCGAGAGTATGCATTGTATTGCTCTTGCAGGAGAGGGAGCGCGGCTAGGGTGTGGAGATGGAGCGAGGTGAAGGCCTGCGAGATATCGAAAGCAGCTTATGATCGTGGCTACGGGACACGCGACGAGGTTGTGTCGATCGATGCTCGGCCGCGCGGGATGTCCACCTACTTCAGCCACTCAACGGACGCGTCGTGAAGCGAGGCGTGCGATTTGGCCTTGTCAATACCCTGGTGACGGCAAACTTCCTGACAGGCTAGAGGGGAATGTATCGAGGTTTCTTCTTCTGAGCGGGCCAAAAGTCAGCTTCTGGGAAGCTTGAAATTCGGATGGGTTGGGTCTGTGGGTTTGTTTACCAGGTTCTCCATTTCGCCAATTGGAGTGGCCTGCTGCGTGAGTTTTCCGCGAGGGCTTGTGCTATCTGATTCCACGAAAAGAGCGTTTGGCGCAAGGGAAGATGCGGTTCGATGGCTTGCTGGACCTGGTGAAGGGCAAAGCTGAATTCCCGCCACGCGCTAGGTGGTCCTTCACGCCTGGATTGCGTAGCTCTAGGGGGAAATGTCACGCCCAACGCGGATGAGTTTCTCTGTGAGCAGGGCAACAAGCAGTTTCCCGTAGAGCCAAGCGCGAGCACCGCGAGCATTATGCTTCGGCACGTGTCCTATCAACGCAAGACTCTTCAGCCGCTTGAACAGCAATTCGATCTGCCACCGCCTACGGTACAACTCCAGAACCTCCATCGTCGAACCGTTGAAGCGAGTCGTGAACACTAACACGTACTTGGCAAACTCAAAAGTTCCAGGCCTAGTGCTCATCTGCTTCTTGCTCGCCCTGCGATGCAAGCGTCGATGGGCTTGTTGAATCGAGCGGGAGCTCTTTCGTACTGCGCACAATCGGCCCGCAAACGAGGAGTCTTGACCATGCAACACAACTTGCCATTCGCCATATTGCCCCTCTTTTGACAAAGTCCGCAGTCGCGGCAGCAGAGCCATACGTTTGCCGTTCGGTGAGTATGCCACGAAGCTCTGAGGGTTGACGCGAACCAAAACATCAGCGCCCCTTCGATGAACGTGTTCAATCCCTGAGATCGAGCAATAACCAGCATCCGCAAGAATAATTTCCTGCGGATGCACAGACAGGCGGTTCAACGATTCTCCGCTGCCTTCGCCAAGTGTTGCCGTTACCTCGAAATAATCGCATCTCAGATTCGGCAGTTGCAGGCTGTATAGAATCCGCCACTGACTCCCCGTCCTGCCTGGTTCTTTGACGATCGTGCCGTCCACAATTCGTATCCGCGAGCTGGCAGCCTCTTTGCCCCACTTCACACTGTTTTCCAGAAGTAGTTCGACGCACAGGGCCCGTAACCAATCCTCACTCTTGCGTAAGCGTTTGAGTAAGGCGACATCCGAAACGTCGGCCCAGTGAGCCAGCTTGGCCCGCACCGCCGTTTCCCTCAGCGAGTAACCTCGTCCCACCTGCAGTAGTAGCGTACGCAACAGCACCCCGGGCGACGGAAACTCACGCAACTGCTCGAATGCACCCGACTGCAGCGCCATTTCTTGCCATCCTTCCGGAAACAATGACGCCATCACGCTCCAGTTTTCTTCGGCGATAGTCATGCGCTAAGGATAGGTTCTCAACCACGAGGAACGACTCTTAAGTTAGCGCTTATGGGGGCATGGCCGATGCTGGGGAAGACATCAAAGTGACTTTGGCAGGAAATGCGAGTTCGGTAAAAACCGACTCCCAAGGCCACTGGGGTGTACACCTCCCAGCGATGTCGGCAGGAGGGCCGTTTACCCTTACGATCCAGGGCAAGAAGAACATTCGATTAAAGGACGTGATGATTGGCGAGGTCTGGGTTGCATCTGGACAATCGAACATGAACTTCGAGCTAAGCGGTTCGGTGGGCGGAGCTGCGGTCATGAACGCGGATTACCCGCAAATCCGGTTGTTCACTGTTCCCCAAAAGATTTCATTACAACCACAGCAGAATACCCTGCCAGCAGCATGGCAGGTCTGTTCTCCTGAAACCGCAAAACATTTCTCTGCCGTTGGCTACTACTTCGCCCGCGACTTCTACAAAAATCTCGGTGTACCCATTGCTATCGTCGAGAGCGCCTGGCCGGGGACAACGATTGAAGAATGGATCGACCCAGAAGCTTTGCGACAGGATGCCCAGCTCAAGCCACTGGTTGATCAGCGGGATGCGTCCAACTCTGAGGGAAGATCATGGGTGGGGGCGCGACGTCGGTTCGAGTTGGAATTCGACGATTTTGAGCTGATTCGTGACCCTGCTGCCCCGGTGGAAGCATTTCCTTTCAGCAATTTCGATGATGGCAGCACTCTCAACGCCACTGGTGGGTATTGGACATATGACTGGCAAAGCGCTCCGGCTACGGTTTTCGAACTAGTGGCACCGGGACGCGGAGGGAAGGGATTTTCAGCTCGCATCTCTGGAAGCCTGGATGAGTCGGCCAACTCCGGATTCACCGCAAAGTTCAAGCTCGACGGTTCTCCCCTGGACCTGAGCTCTTATTCAGGACTTCGTTTTTGGGCGCGCGGGGAAGGCCAGTTTCGCGTGCGTACGCTGCAGCCCACCATCACAGATGTGGACGACTATGCCACTTCGTTACTCCACGTCACGGCCAGTTGGCAACCGATCACAATTTGGTTCCGGGACCTTCGACAGGAGGGCTGGGGGGTTAGCCTTCCGTTCACCCAGAACTCACTGACTGGCTTCTCGATTGAGAGCCTCACCACAGTCGGATATCCTCCGCACCCCGTGTCTGGACTGTTCGACGGAATGATCGCGCCGCTGCTGTCTTATCCATTCCGGGGCGTGATTTGGTATCAGGGCGAAAGCAACGCCCTGAAGGCTCATCAGTACAGAACACTCTTGTCCGCTTTGATTACGAGCTGGCGCAAAGCCTCGCATCAGAACAGATTCCCATTCCTGATTGTGCAACTGCCCAACCATGGAGCTGTCCCCGACCAGCCCACTGAATCGGCATGGGCCGAATTGCGCCAGGCGCAACTACTGACCGCCCGGCAATTGCCTGACACGGGCATCGCGGTCACGATCGACGTTGGAGATCCCAGGGACGTTCACCCCCATCGCAAGGCAGAAGTGGGACATAGGCTTGCCTTATGGGCCCAGGGGACGACGTACGCAAAGCCCATTGTTTATTCCGGGCCGCTCTACCAGGCCATGGAAATCCAGGAATCACAAATCAGAATTCGATTCTCGGATGTCGGGACCGGGTTGGATGCAAACGGGGGTACACCACTCCGCGGATTCGCCATTGCCGGGGCCGACAGAACATTCCATTGGGCAGACGCGACAGTCGATGGTGATTCCAGTAGTGGTTTCCACTCTCAGGTACCGGCCCCGGTCGCGGTTCGATATGCCTGGGCCGACAGTCCACCCTGCAACCTTTTCAATAAAGAAGGCTTGCCCGCCTCTCCGTTTCGCACCGACGACTGGCCTGGCATCACAGACAACACTAAATAGGACTGCGTTCTGCGTTCCTAGCGCGAAACGCCGGCGTTGTAAACAACGGAGCTGGGAGGGACTTTACCGTCGCGGGCGCGATTCCGTAGGTCACCGCAACGGATACGATCACGATGAAGTACTTAAGCGGCCGGTCGATTTTCAGGTGTTTCGACACCTAGCTGGTATCCCGATGTTTCGTTCAAAGCTTCACTTGCGCACTGAATGCAGCCGATACTGCGGACCGCGAAACCACAGATCGATGGGTTTCTGCACGCCTTTCGCGGCGAAAGGCATTTGGATTTTACGTCCTTCCCCGGCAGATGCGTAAGCGGCGTACATGACGTTCATGACGACCAGGCCATCTTCCCCAGTTGCCCGAGGCTCCTCTTTGCCCCGCACGCAACGTGCGAAGTGCGTCATCTCCTGGGGGAAGCCGTAGTTCCACAGCTCCTCGAAAACTGGGTAGCTCCACCCTTTGGTGCTCGGCGCCTTCTCCACCGCGTAGCCATAACCATTCTCGCTATACGTAGGGAGCGCGTTGCCCATGTGAAGATTGGCATAGGTCACGCCATCCGATCCATACACCTCGATCCGGTCATCCATCCCGCCCCGCCGCCCCCAGCTATCCTCGACAATGCCCACTGCACCGCCCTCAAATTCCAAAATGCAAAAGGATTCGTCTTCTCCCCGCGTCTTGTCGGCGTGAACGTAGGTGCCCATTTGGCAGTACACGGACTGGATCGCGGGTCGCCCAAGGAACCAGTAGCAGAAAGCAATCCCGTGGCATCCGAGATCCATAAGCGCGCCGCCGCCGCAGCGATCGACATCCCAGAACCACGGAGCATGCGGTCCAAAATGCTTTTCGCCTTGTTTCACGAGATGGATTTTGCCGAACGCACCATCATCCGCCATTTCTTTCGCCTTAAGGTATTTGGGTGTGAAGAAAAGCTCCTCGGCATACAGCAGCAGCACACCGGCCTGCCGGGTGACATGAATCATTTGCTCGCATTCTTCGATCGTCATCGCCAGTGGTTTTTCACACACCACGTGCTTGCCCCTCTGGGCGCAGTCGGCGGTCATCTGTGCATGTAATTTGTTGGGCGCGGCAAGGGTGACCATTTCGATGTCGCGCTCTTCGAGCATTTCCCGATAATCGGTAAACACGCGCGGAATACCATATCTTTTCGCCAGTGCCGCCGCGTTTCCGGGAGTGGGCGAAGCGACCGCTACGACTTCTGCCTCCTCCGACGCGATCTTGAAGGAAGCAGCATGAATGTCGGCTTCGAATTGCGAGCCGATGATACCGACTTTGAGCTTGCCGTTTTCGGGCATGCGTAGATTTCCTCGGTCACTACATCAGAAGACCAGAGTGATTAGCCAACGTTTCGCTGTGCAATTTCACTCGAAGCGGCTAGCCCGCGAGCGAAGGCGTGAATGTATGCCGCATTGCATCCGCAGCAACCACCCAGGAACTGAATGCCCTCCGCCTTCGCTTTTTCGGCAAAGCGCTCGAACGCGCTTCGCGGAAGCTGGATGGCCTCCATTTCGTCGGGGAACTGCGGCAGACGGGTAAAGCAGGGAGTAGCGTCAGTGGTCCGGAACGCAGCAGGCTGTGCGGCAATTGGAACGCTGACCGCCTTACGCATCTGCTTGGTGATCGCCAACATGCGATCGGGTTCCTGCTCACAGTTGACGCCCACGGCGGCAGCGCCCGCATCCACCATGGCTCGCGCGCAATCCGCCGGAGAGTGCCCATCGGAGCACTGGCCTAACGTCGGACGGAAAGTCATGGTCGCCACGATCGGCAAGTTGCACGCTCGACCGCACTCGATCGCAATCAGCATCTCTTCCAGATGAAAGAAGGTTTCCAGAATCAGAAAGTCCACTCCGGCGTCTGCGAGCAGACGAACCTGCTCGGTAATCAGGTCGCGCACGTGGCCCGCTGCAGAAGGACCTTCCCGTTCGAACAGTTGTGTCCGCGACACCGAGCCTGCAACCAGGGCACTGCTTCCCGCTACTTCGCGCGCAATGCGCACGGCGGCGACATTGATGGCCTCGGTTTGTTCTCCGTACCCGGCTCGATTCAACTTTTCCCGGGTTCCGAAAAAAGTGAGTGCCTGCAACACCTGCGATCCCGCATTGAGAAATTCGCGGTGCAACTCGCGCAAGGCATCAGGATGCTCGATGGCGACTTCGGGCGTGAATTGTCCGCTGCCTTTGCCCGTCCCGACCTTTTCGCGTCCCGAACCGCTGTCCACCCAGCCGCGGCGCTCCAGTTCAATGAGGTATCCACCATCACCCAGCACAATGCCTTGCTTTGCGATTCGTTCCAGTATGTTTTCAGTTTGTCTCATAAGCGTAATTTGCCCTGCGGCCCTGCCGTTGTGCAAAGACCACGGCCGCGGCTCCCACCAACCCGGCATCCACTCCTAACGTCGCGGTCACGATCGGCAACCCACGGCTGTTATCCGCGAAGATGTGTTCGCGGCAACTCCGTTCGAATGCATCCCAATACAAGCCGCCTGCTGTACCTAGACCGCCCCCCACGACGATCATTTCAGGGTCCAGCACGTTCACCAGAAATGCCGTACTGACTCCCAACGCCTCGCCGGCCGAAGTTAATATTTCGATGGCGTCCTTGTCCCCGTTTGACGCAGCACGGACGACCCCCTCGCAGGTTTCGGTAGGCTTTCCTTTCTGGCTTTGTGCGAATCGCTTCGCGATGGCAGGACCTGAGGCAAACTCTTCGAGCACCGGACGCAACTTCGCTCCACAGTGGGTACACACCGTAGTTAGCGGACTGCTCGCCATCGTAATTGCGTTGCCCTTCGCGCCCTTAAGGGGTTCGCCATTCTGCATCAGGCAATAACTGATCCCTGTGCCTACCGTCACATACACAAAAAGGGGATGCCCCCGGCCTGCGCCGAAAATGGCTTCGCCCACCGCTGCGGCACGAACATCCGATTCCACTTGTGCGGGAGCGATTTCCGACAACCTCTGCTGAACCGGGCGGTCGCGCCAGTCAATGGTGCAACTGCTGGTCACATTGCCCTCGCAGTCCACCAGCTCTGCCACGCCGGCTCCGATGCCGGCTATTTCAATTTGCTCCCCTCGCGCCCAACCATGCAGTTGCCTCGCAAGATCATGGGTGTCCTTTAGGACCGCTTCGCCACCTCGTGTCGGCTTCGTGGGAATAATCGTCCGTCGGAGAATCTCGCCCGAAGGCCACAAAACCACTCCCGCCGCGATCTTCGTGCCGCCGATGTCCAATCCGATGGCTCCGAGTTGTTGCTTATTGTTCATCTGCGGGTCGCGTGTGATCGTGCAGGTGATGACGGTCCTGTCGTTCCTCCAGCCGAAGATCAAGAGTGCGAAAGCGCGACTGCACAACGATGGCTCGCTTCTCCTTCGCTGCCCTGGTGCTCGCTTCTATAACATCGAGCAGGTGAATGTCATGCTCCAAGCTGTGCAGCGGCTGACGTTTTTCTCGCAGCGCATTCACCATCTCGGCCAAGCCGTCGGCCCAAAGCCAGGTCGGATCGAGCGGCTCAAACTCTTCCCAGCATCCCGCGCGGTTTCGCCATATCTCGAAGCCGCGCGGATCCCAATCATCCCCAAGCAAGTTTGCGGTCCCTTCCGTGCCATAGAATTCGAGGGCCGGACGCCGGTAGCGCTGAATGCAATGACCAGAGACCAGAGATGACAATGCACCATCCACATGCCTCAACAGGACGTGTGAAACGTCAGCACCTGCCGTTCCGACGGACTCACCACCGATTTCCCTTTCGGTCACCGCAAGACTTTCCGCGCTCTGGACTTCAACTACCGGTCCGAGAACCGCTGTCAGGCTCTTGAGGTTGTAAATTCCGACTTCGGCCAGCGGACTTACGCTCCCGTCGTGGTACCACCGCGTCCAAGCGGAGCCTGCATTACCGTACAGGCCGCGAGAAGAGTGCACTTTGCCGATTGCACCCTCGTGGATCCGCCCCCAAAGCGCGCGAAACGTCGGTGCGAGTTGCACGAATGGTGCGCACATCAAATGCAGACCGCGCTCCTGCGCCAGCTGGGCAAGCTGTTGGGCCTCGCAGCGGGTCGCCGCCGCCGGCTTCTCCACCACGACGTGTTTCCCATGTTCCAGTGCCATTCGCACCAGCGACGAATGGCTTTCAGGAGGAGTGATGATGAGGACGACATCCACATCCGACTGCAAAACCCCGGCTGGATCGGCGACCGGTTGGACGCCGGGACGACGAGTTTGAAGGTCTTGCCAAGTTTCCTGGCGTCGGGCGCACACCGGACCCACCCGCGCCAGACCGCGAGGCACTAAGCGATCCAGTACCTGAAAATAGGCCCAGATCACATTACCCGCCCCGATGATTCCAACCGTTACTGGACGCAATGGAGTTGCTCCTCCGACGATGGGGCGGGTGCCGGCTCATAAGACAACATCGCGCCTCCGGCTACGGCCAGCGCGATGCCGAGCCATTGCAGCGCCGTCGGCCGTTCCTTGAGGAAGGCCGTGGCCAGGGCTACCGTGCATAGGGGATACAGGGCCGTGAGTGGAATCGCAACGCTGGCCTTCGCTCCCTTCTCCAGGCAGGCAAACACTGCCCAGTTTCCCAGCCCATTGACCGTTCCCGCGATCAGCCCGACGAATATCACGGTCGCGCTGAGGCCGGACAGCGTGGTTGCTTTCCACATGAAGGGAAGCAAGATAAGAAACCCGGCCGTGACCCAGATAACCATGGAGCGAGCCGATACTCGGTTGGTTCCAAGCTTCATGAACAAACCATTGACTCCCCACAACACAATGGCGAAGCCGGCATACACCATCCAGTGGATCACGAGTTCCTCAAGTCGAAAGGATTACAATCGACGCCAAGGCCAGAAGCATGCCCCCCATCTGCACCCTGTTCAAGCGCTCCCGCAACACCACGAACGCCAACACCACCGTGAGGACGGGAAACACCCCGGTGAGTGGAGTGACTACGGAAGCATTCTGTTCTCGCAGCGCCGCGTAGTATCCGAGAGTACCCAGCCCGGTAGCCACGCCGCTCAAAAGGCCGTAAGTAACTCCGCCACGGTCGCAGTCCAGCTGCCAT
>Ga0207646_10000260_pt1 | contig 71868 bp, 54 predicted proteins | sample KBSK5502metaG_FD_184343 | JGI IMG/M metagenome (GOLD analysis project Ga0207646, IMG submission 184343) | Corn, switchgrass and miscanthus rhizosphere microbial communities from Kellogg Biological Station, Michigan, USA - KBS K5-50-2 metaG... | ecosystem: Host-associated > Plants > Roots >... | reverse complement strand
GTGGTCGCTGCCAAGCTCAATGGGCGACCTCGGGAGACACTTGGCTGGAAGTCGCCGGCTAAGCGACTGGCTCAGTTCTTGGACGCGTCGTCAGCAGCAGGTGTTGCGCCCACCCCATGAGACCACCATCAAAACGCGCGTTTGTGCGACCGGAATTTCGCGCGTTTTGCGCAGGACGTGCGTTATCGGACGCCGGGGTCAGGGCCATACGGACCTGTGCCACGACGACGTCTGGCTGACGATGGATATCCGCGGCTGTGAAACGCAAGAGGCGAAAGCCGGCATTGACCAGCAGGTTCTGCCTGCGGTCGTCTTCCACCAAACGCTCCCGGTGATTGCCGCCGTCATATTCCAGAACGAGTCGCGCCGACGGGTAATAGAGGTCTGCCCTACCGACAAACTGCTCATTGCTGTCGCGGAGGTCGGTCTGGACCTCCGGGTGTGGGAGGCCGGCCTGTATGAGCAGCCATCGCAGCCGTGTCTCCATCGGAGATTCGGCCGGAGCCGCGAGTGCGGCGAGCGATCGAAGTCGGCGCGCTCCGGCGCGACCGTTCGAGGCCGCCGCGTAGCGCAACAGACCTGCAGGGTCGGTAAGGCTTGCGGCGACCGCCATGTCGATGGCGACCAGAGCCTCGACTGCTGGCAAACGAAGGCAAAGATCGACGAGGGTGCGGCGTAGGCTCGTTGCACGCAGCCCGCGGACAGTCGAGATATCGTTTCGTGAAATTTCACAGTAGCGAACGCTGAGCCCAGCTCGGGAGCGCACACCCGAGCCGACGGGCACGACGATCTCGATTGGATCGATCGGGCTCATATCGAGGCCCAGAAGCCAGGCCGCGGTCGCGCCCGCGAAGACAGACTCGGGAGGAAGCACGCGGCGCCAGGCCGTCAGCACCAACAAGGGATCCTCGCGTAGACCGCTCCAGCAATAGAGCTCCGCGCCGAGACGTCGCCAGGCTTTGCCCCTCAGGCCGCTTAGCGTCACTCCGGCCTTCCGCGCTTCCTCCAAGCTGAAGGGCCTTTTGGTCAAGTGTGTCGGGATGAAAGGTTTGCGACCCACAAACGCAGGTTGTCATGGCTGCGCGGTTCCACCAACCCAGCCGGTAAAGACCACCAATTCCGCACATTTGGATCAAGACGGGCGTTTGTGCGAGCGGGATTGCGCGCGTTTTGCGCAAGACGCGCGTTATCTCAGGTTTGGGGGGTTTCCTTTTCAGCCCCGAGCCAGCGCTCCAGGACAGCCGCGACGATGTGCAGCTTCACCGGTTTGGAGATGTAGTCGTCCATTCCGGCGGCCAGGCACCGCTCGCGGTCGCCGGCCATCGCGCTCGCGGTCATCGCGATGATCGGCAGATGCCGGCCGTCATGCTCGCCACGACGTATCTCGCGGGTCGCCTCGTAACCGTCCATCTCTGGCATCTGGCAATCCATCAGCACGGCGTCGTAGTGGATCTGGCCGAGCACATCGAGGGCCTCATTGCCGTTGCCGGCCACGTCGGCGCGATAACCCAGGCGCTCCACCATTCGCACGGCGACCTTGAGGTTGGCCGCGTTGTCTTCGACGATGAGGATGCGCGCCCAGCGGTGGCGCGCCGCCGGTGGCCCCGTGCCCTCACGATTGATGCGCCGCTTGGAATGGGCCGGTCGCGATGCAAGCAGCGTCTGCAGCACGTCGAACAGCTGCGATGGCCGGACCGGCTTGACGAGCTCCACATCGATACCCGCCACCGGCTGCTCGGAACGGCCGGCCGACGTGAGAAGCAGGATGACCATGTCCTTCAACTTGGGATCCGCGCGGATCTTCGCCGCGACGTCGGCGCCATCCATCTCCGGCATCATCAGGTCGACGATCGCGACCTCGAAAGGGTCATCCTCATCGGCCGCGTCGCGAAGCGCGCGGAGCGCCTGCCTGCCGCCCTCGAAGCTGCGCTCACGCGTTCCCCAGGAGTCGAGGTAGCGTTCCAGGATCACCCGGTTGGTGCGGTTGTCGTCGATGATCGCGACCGCTGTGCCCGCCAGCGTACCGACCGGCTGCGGCTGCGACGCCTTGATGTCCGACTCGCGAAACAGGGCCGTGAACCAGAAGCGGCTGCCCGCGCCTTTCTCGCTCTCGACGCCGATCTCGCCGCCCATGAGCTGGGTGAGCATGCGTGCGATCGCGAGACCGAGGCCCGTTCCACCGTGCCTGCGGGTGGTCGAGCTGTCGACCTGCGAGTACGTGGAGAACACGCGACCTTGCTCCTCGGCCGTGAGGCCCACGCCGGTGTCGGAGACCTCGAACCGGATCATCACCCCGGGCGTCATGGTGTCCACCTTCTCGACTCGTACGACGACCTCGCCCGAGTCAGTGAACTTGATCGCGTTTCCAACCAGGTTGATCAGCACCTGGCGCAGACGCCCCGGATCGCCGACCACGCTGTGCGGCACCTCTGGATCCGAGTCGAGGATGAGCTCGATGCCCTTGTTGGCGGCAGGCTCGGCAAACAGCTCGACCGCCTCTTCGGTCACATGCTTGGGGCTGAAGTCGATCGTCTCCATACGCACGCGCCCGGCCTCGATCTTCGAGAAGTCGAGGATGTCGTTGATGATGTCGAGGAGCGTGTCACCGGACGTCCGAATCGTCTCCACGTAATCCCTCTGCTCCCCGGAGAGCTCGGTGTCGAGAAGCAACCCGGTCATGCCGATGACGCCGTTCATCGGCGTTCGGATCTCGTGGCTCATCGTGGCGAGGAACTCCGACTTCAGCCTGGTCAGGTCCTGGAGCTCCTGGTTGCTCTGGGCAAGATCGGAAAGCACCTCGGACCTCGCGGCCTCGGCGGCGGCGGCCGTTTCGCGGCTGCGCTCGAGGTCGGCCACCACGCGCTGCACCAGGGTGCCGAGGGCGACGAGCACCAGGGCGGCCAGGAGCGCCAGCCCGGCGTCGGCCGCGCTTGGGTTGGCGAGCGCCACGGCGACGATGTCCGCCACCGCCAGGACGGCGCCGATGGCGAACTCGACGGTCGTGTAGTACAGGGCCAGGAAGATCAGCGGCAGCAGCAAGAACGGGAACGCGTGCAGGACGCTCGACCCGAACTGGGCCTCGAGCACGAAGGCGATCGCGAGGCCGCCAATGGGTGAGATGGCGTGAAGAGCGCGCGGGATCCGTTCCCATGGAAGAACGATCAGGGCCGCGGTCAGGGCCGCGAGGATCCCGGAGACCGCGATTCCGACTATCGATCCCGACGCCCAGAGCGGATAGAGCGCGAGCCCGAAGCCGGCGAGCACGGGGATCGCGCTCGCCAGCCTCCCGACACGGGGGATCTGGAACGGCACGAGCGGGCCCAGCACCAGCAGCACGCCAATCGCCGCCGCCGCCAGGAGCGGGGGCTGGCCGGCGATCGCGCCCAGCCCGCGCAGGCTGACGAGCCCCACGATCGCGAGTCCCAAGAACGGGTACACACGACGGGCCAGTCCATCCGAGCGGAGAGGGGTTCGCATCGAGCCTGGCTAATTTAGGCCATCGAACGGGTTGTTTAAGGGGGGTCCGGGCGGACCGAGGGCCCTTAAACTTTGCGTCCTGCGCACCATCCATCCCGCCAGGGGGGGCGAGGCATTCGGGGTGTTGCCGGGATCTCGTCCACGGACAGTTGGGGTGCCGTTGCGGACGCAAAGCCTGGTCCGTCGAGCCACACCCTTCCTCGGAATCGCCGCGGTTTTCGCAGTCGCCGCCGCCAGCGGCGCCTCCGAGCTGCTCGCGTTTCCGCTGTTCCTCATCGTCGTCATCTCATCGGCGCTCTTCGATGACCGCACCCAGCTGCTCGCCGTCGGCGCCGCCGCGACCCTGGCGATCCTGGTTCTCAGCGTCATCCACCTCGGGCCGACGTCGAACCTCGCCACGGCTGTCTTCGAGGTGGCCGTGCTCGCGATCGTCGCCGGGTCGATCCACGAAGTCCTTCAGCATGTGCGCGCCGCCGAGGGCAGCGCCGAGAGGAAAGCGGTGGACCTGGAGACCGACGACGCGCGGCTGCACATGGTCATGGAGGCCGCGACGATCGGCCTGGGTGTGGTCACGGCCGGCGGGCGCTGGCTGCAGGTCAACGAGCGGCTGGCGGCGATCCTCGGTGTCGGCCAAAGCGAGCTGACCCAGATCGGCCTCCTGGACGTCACATCGCTTCGCGATCGCAGCGCGGTCGGAGACGCGCTCGCCAAGCTCGGCCGCGGCGAGATCGTGCGCTGGGAGAGCGAGGTCCAGCAATCCGGCCCACACGGCCGCCCGATCCCGTTTTCGCTTGCCATCGCCGCGCTCAGCGACAATTCGATCGAGCCGCTGCTGCTGGTCCAGGTGACGGACATCTCCGCGCGCAAGCGGCTCGACGCGATGCGCGACGCCCTGGTCGCGGTCCGGCAGGTGATCGTCACCGCCAACAGTTGGGACCAAGGCGCGGCCGCTGTCCTGGGCAGCCTGTGCACGCACCTCGACTGGGACCTCGCCCAGTACTGGAGCGTCGATGCGGAGAAGCACAGCCTGCATCTGCGCAGCTCATGGCGTGGAGACGACTCCAACGTCGGGGACCTCGACGACCCGGCACGAAATCTCTCCATCGAGGCGGGCGGCGGCCTGGTCGGCCGCGTGTGGCAATCGGGGATCGCCGCAGCCCTGGACGACCTGGAGGCCAACGACTACGAGCAGGCGAGCGCGGAGCGCCGCGTCGGGTTGCGCGCCGAGGTCGCTTTTCCGGTCGTCAGCGGCGGAGCGACCATCGGAGTCATCGAGCTGCTCGGACGCGAGGTCCGCCACATCGAGAACGACCTCATCACGCTGCTGTCGACGGCCGGTGTCGAGATCGGGCAGTTCATCCACCGCGCGGAGACCGCGCAGGCCCTGCTCCGAAGCGAAGCCGACCATCGGGCGATCTATGAACGGTCCCCAATCGGAATCGCGCGCATCAGCGGCGATGGGGAGCTGCTCGAGGCCAACCCGGCACTCCTGCACATGCTCGAGCACGACATGGAGACGATGCGGTTCCAGGCATGGCCGGATCTGCTGCGTGCCTATGACCAGGCGGCGGGGCGGGCGCGGCTCGCGCCGATGCTGGCCGGGATCACGGATCAGCGCAGCGTCCAGGTGCGCGCAGCCACGGGCGGCGGCCGCTGGCTGTGGTTGCAGCTGACCGCGACCTCGATCCCGGACACGAGCGGCCGGCCCGAGCATGTGCTCGTGATGGTCGAGGACGTGACGACCGTGCGCGACACCCAGGACAGGCTGGCCGAGGCGCTCGATTCGCAGCGCAACGCCAACGCCAACCTCGAGACGCTCGATCGCACGAAGACGGAGTTCCTCTCCATCGTGAGCCACGAGTTCAGGACCGCGCTTACCGGCATCCAGGGATTCAGCGAGCTGATCCGGGATGGGGGTCTGGAGGCGGACGAGGTGCGTTCCTACGGCGGCTACATATTCAATGACGCGGACCGGGTCAATCGCCTTATCACCGACATGCTCGACCTCGACCGAATGGAGTCCGGCCGGATGAGCATCCGCCTTGCAGATGTCGACATCAACGAGGTGGTGAGCGACGTCATGGCCAGGGCTGCCTCTACGTCAGCGGTCGTCGTCGAGTTCAAGGCCGACCTCGATCCGCGACTCCCCATCGTCGCCGGCGACCGCGACCGGCTGGTCCAGGTGGTCAGCAACCTGGTGAACAACGCCGTGAAGTACTCGCCTGACGGCGGAAATGTGACGCTGTCCACGCGTGCGGACGGAGGCTTCGTGCTGGTGAGCGTCGCCGACACCGGCCTTGGCATCCCGCCCGACGAGATCGGGCACGTCTTCGAGCGGTTCCGCCGGGTACGCAGCGGCGCGGCGCAATCGATACCCGGGACCGGCCTGGGCCTCACGATCGTTAAGCAGATCGTCGAGATGCACGGTGGGAAGATCTGGGTCGAGAGCGCGGTCGGTCACGGTTCGGCGTTCCATTTCACGGTCCCTTTGGCGGTGGAGGCCGCGACGCCACAGCTGCGCCGCCATGCCTGAGCTGGAATCCGCGGATGGGTATGGGTCTTCGATGGTGCTGGTGGCCGACGACAACGAAGTCGCTCAGCGTCTTTGCCGGCGCGTCCTCGAGAAGGCGGGCTACGGAGTGCTGATCGCATCGGACGGGCTGCAGGCGGTCGACCTCGCGCTGGCCCAGAACCCGAACGTGATCCTCATGGACGTCGCCATGCCCGGCATGGACGGGCTCGAGGCGATGCGGAGGATCAAATCGGAGCGCCCGGAGATGCGGGTCGTCATCGCCAGCGCTCATTCCATGGCCAGTGACCGTGAGCGGTTCCTCGCCGCGGGGGCAGACGACGTTCTGAGCAAGCCATTCCGGTTGGGAGATCTTGTCGCGGTCGTCGCGAAGCTGACCGCAAAGCCCAGCCGGTAGGTAGAACGATGAAGGACCTCACCGGCACCAGGATCGGCAGCTACGAGATCGTCGAACGCCTTGGCGGAGGTGGCATGGCGGTGGTGTACCGCGCGGTGCAGCAGCCACTCGGACGTGAGGTCGCGCTCAAGGCTCTTTCCCCCGAGCTCTTCCAGGACGACGGCTTCGTGAAGCGATTCGAGGCCGAGGCCAAGACGCTCGCCAAGCTCGACCACCCGAACATCCTGCCCATCTACGACTTCGAGCTCACCGACGGCATGGCGTACCTGACGATGCCGCTGATCCGGGGCGGCACGCTGCGCGACGTCCTCAACCGAGGGCCCCTGGACACGCTGTCCGCGTGGCGCTACCTGCGCGAGATCGGTGACGGCTTGCAGCATGCCCACGATGCCGGCATCGTCCACCGCGACCTCAAGCCGACGAACGTCTTGATCCATTCCGACGGGCGCGCGATGCTCGCCGACTTCGGCCTTGCCCGCGGTGCAGGACAGCCCACGCACCTCACCACGGTCGGTCTCGCCATCGGCACGCCGGGGTACATGGCGCCCGAGCAGGTGATGGGCCACGACGTCGACAGGCGCGCTGACATCTATGCGATGGGAGTCCTCACGTTCGAGATGCTGACCGGCCGGCTGCCCTTCATCGGTGCCAACCGCATGGAGGTGGCCTACTCGACCGTCAACGCGCCCATACCGTCCGCGGCCAAGCTGAACGCGGTCCTTCCCGATGAGCTCGACGTGCTCCTCGCCAAGGTGCTCGCCAAGGACCCGGCCCAGAGACCGCAGACGGTGAAGGACCTGCTGGCGCAGATGGCCAAGCTGCCGCAGAGGCGGGCGACCGCGGGTGCGCCGGCCGGAGCGGGCGTGGCTCGTGCCGCGGCCACGCCGGGCACGAACCCTCCTCAGCCCGCCGAAACCGCGGCCATGCGGATGATCTCCGCGCCGCCGCAGATGCACGGCTCGCCTCCGCCGACGCCCAGCACCGGTGGGTCCGGCGTCTCGTCGGCGATCCGGACGCTGCAGATGATGGGAGTAAAGCCCGCCAGGGCTCGAGGACGGTTCGTCCTCAACTCGCACGTCGCCAACCTGATCCACGTGGCCCGCGATGTCACTGGCGTGCGCTGGCCCGAGATCGCTTACACCGCGGGGTTGGCGCAGTACGTCGAGCAGGATCCGCCCAACGACGAGCAGCTCGCGACCCCGGTCGAGTATCTCGGCCGGCTGAACGAGGCATTCGAAACGATCTATGGCGCCGAGGCGGAGGACGTGCTGCGCGCGTGGGGGCGGCGCGCGACGGAGCGCTGGCTCGCCGAGGGCAGGCATGGCATGGGTGGACCGCGAAGGCTCGTGCCCGGCCGCCAGCGCAAGCTCGCCGGCATCGTCAAATCGTTCAGCGAGGCGATGGACAACGTCCGTGGAGAGCACACGCATGCGTGGCTCCAGGTCGACGAGTTCCAGTTCTGGCTGGTCAATTTTTCCAACATGTTCGCGCTCGGTCGTATCAAGACCGTGAAGTCGTGCCATGTCTGGGTGGCGACGATCGAGGCGATCCTGCGCTGGGCCGGGCTCGCCAACGACTGGTACGTGGAAGAGGTCGAATGCGGGTGCGTGACGGGAACCTTCGACTGCGTCTTCGCGATCCGCTCAGTAGAAACCTAAACCCAGAAATAAATGCCAGGTGGAGCCTAAGGCCGGATTTACTCCGGCCGTCTCCAATGCACGCCACCTTCCAGACGCCGCCAAGCGTGGCCGAGGAGAGGGGCGGGCCCGCGGGGGGGACATCTGTCCCCTCCGCGATTAATAAGGAAGGCCCTCCACCAACGGGCGAAGGACCTTCAGAAAGGAGGGAGGGCAGCTTGGGCGGGCGGTCCCGCTCCCCTGATCTTAACCTGACCCGGCCTTTCAGGTCACCATGCCTTAACAAGGCGTCTTCGATCTGAAGGCGGGTAGAGTCGCTACGTGCCGCGCTTCGCGATCGACGTCACCGCATGCTGGAGGCCCCAGCGGGTCGGCATGATCACCGTCGCGCTCGAGCTGGCCAGGGCGATGGTCATGAATCGCGACGACGACACGTTCACGTTGTTGTGCAGCCGCGAGCGACCGCCGGCATTGGCGGACCTGGACTGCGAGGCGGTCCTGGCGCCTTACCGCCACGAGGTGGTGCTGAAGACCCGCTGGCTGCCGACGATCGAGCCCCAGCTCGGCTGCGAAGCCATCCTTTATCCGTACTGGCCCAGCCCGCCCCGGCGCCGTCGTGGTGCTCCACCGGCGGCCGTCGTCGTGAACGACCTTGCGTTCCGCCTTCGGCCCGCCGAGGTCCCGTGGCAGCAGCGGGCGTACTTCGGCACCGTCCTTGGACCCGCGCTGCGGCAGGCGGCGGCAGTGGTGGTTCCGACGGAGACCACCAGACGCGACCTGCTCTCCGCCTACCCGGTGGCCGGACTGGACGAGCGAGTGACGGTGATCCCTTACGGCTTCAGAGCGCCCGCGGCGGCTGGAGCGCTCCCGGAGGGGATCGAGCCGGGCTTCATCCTGGCCGTCGGCACCATCGAGCCGCGCAAGAATTACCCGCGTTTGCTGGCGGCCTATCGCAAGCTGCGCAGCCGTCCGGGCGCCGTGCCGCAGCTCGTCATCGCCGGCCGCCCAGGCTGGGCTTATGGCGACACCCTCGAGAGGATCAATGCGGAGCCGGGCGTTCGCTACCTCGGCCACGTGGACGAACCCACTCTCGCCGCGCTTTACGAAAACGCATCGGTGCTCGCCCTCCCGAGCCTTTACGAGGGCTTCGGGCTGCCCCTTCTGGAGGCGATGGCGCGCGGCGTGCCGGCGGTGATCGGAAAGTCCGGCGCCCTGCCCGAGCTGGCCGGAGGCACTGCGGTCGAGGTCGACCCCGAAGACGTGGACGCCATCGCGGGCGCTCTCGAGCGGGTTCTCTCGGATCCGGCCTTGAGGAAGAAGCTCGGCGAGGAGGGCAAGCACCGCGCGGCCGACTTCACCTGGGACCGAGCCGCGGCCGAGACCGTCGAGGTCCTGCGCCGGATCGGCTCCAACTCGTGACGTACGATCAACCGGTGCACAGGGATCGCGTCGACGTCCAGGCGCTGCTCGCCGGCCGCGAAGCCGACTATCTCCACCTGGCGCGTCCCCTTCTCCGCGCGCTCGAGGTGACGCACCACTTCGATCTTGGAGTGGTCACCGATCCAGCTGCACTTTCGTTCGATCGTGCGACCGTGATCCTGGCCGCCAGCGACCAGAGCCTGAGCTCGAGTCAGGCCGCGGAGCTGACGGACTTCGTAAAGCGAGGCGGCGGGCTCGTGCTGCTGGGAGGAACCCTGGCCGCATGGAATGAGCAGGGGGCGCTCGGCTCGCTGGCGCGCTGGACGCCAAGCGGGCCTGGTCCTCTGACCGAGCTGATCCTCAACACGGACCCGGCGCATCCGATCACGGCGACGCTCGGCCCCGAGCTGAGGCTCACCGACAAGCTTTACCTGTCTGAAGGCCCGCCGGCGGAATCGTCCGTGCTGATCCGCACAAGCTGGCGCTTCACCGAGCAGATCGTGGCTTATGAACGTGGGTTCGGCGCAGGCAGCTTCATTCACATCGGGCTCGGGAGCGCCGCCACCACGTATGGAGACATCTCGTTTCAGAAGCTGGTGCATCGGGCGCTCATGTACGCGTCGGGGCATCGACCGCCGGCACCCGTCGGCGCCGGCCTGATCGGGTACGGCGCGATCGCGCGCGACCACGCGGTATCGATCGCAGGGGTCGCGGGCCTGCGGCTGGCAGGCGTGTGCGACATCTCCGCGGAACGAAGGGAGCTTGCAGCGCGCGAATGGAGCGTCCCAGTGCACTCGTCGGCCGCCGACATGTTTGACGATCCCGATGTCGGCATGGTGGTGGTCGGCGCTCCACCGGTTGCCCATGCCGAGTCCGTGCTCGGGGCGCTGGCCGCCGGCAAGCATGTCGTGTGCGAGAAGCCGTTCGCACTGCGAGTCGACGAGGTCGATCGCATGACCGACGAGGCGGCGGCTCGCGACCGCGTTTTGACCGTGTACCAGAGCCGGCGCTGGGATCCCGATTTCATTGCCATGCGCGACGTCATCCGCTCAGGCGGAATCGGCGAGCCTTTCTACATGGAGTCGTTCATCGGCGGCTACTCGCACCCGTGCGATTACTGGCACAGCCACGAGCCCATCTCGGGGGGAACGATCTACGACTGGGGCTCGCACTACTTCGACTGGATCCTGCAGCTGTTCCCTGGTGCGGTGAAGACTTTGTCGGCCCACGCACACAAGCGCGTGTGGCACGACGTCACCAACTCCGACCAGGTGCGCGTCGACCTCACATTCGCGGACGGAGCCGAGGCGAGCTTCCTGCAGTCGGACATCGCCGGCGCGATGAAGCCGAAGTGGTATGTGCTCGGCACGCGTGGAGCCGTGGTCGGCGAGTGGCGCGACGAGCCGGCGCCGGCTGACTTTCCGGCCCGTGTGAAAGTGCTTCGACCTGCCGATGGCGGCGGCTCACACGAGGAGCTCATCTCGCTTCCGTCGCGAGACGTGCACGGTTTCTACCGCAACCTCGCCGACCATCTCGCCTGGGATGAGGCGCTGGCCGTGACCCCCGCCGAGGCCCGGCGCACAGTTGCCGTCATGGAAGTCGCCGCGCGATCGATCGCTCGCGACGGCGCTCAGATCGAGGTCGAGATTTAATGAAAGGGAACCTGCCGGTTCCCTCTCATCGCGGCGCTGCCTCCCGCGACTCCGTCGCGGGGACCCCACAGGACTGGCGGCCGGGCAAGCGCCGCTGCTCTCTTTCCCGCGGTTCGGATTACTGATATAGCCAGGGAGCGCATCGGCTGGGGGATTCTCGGCGCGGCGTGGATCGCCGGGCTCGCGGTGATTCCCGCCATCGAGGCCTCGCGCAACGGCCGGCTCGTCTCGATCGGAAGCCGCGACCCCGATCGGGCCCGCGAGCTCGCTTCGCGCCACTCCTTTGCCAGGGTCGGCGCGTCGTATGACGCGGTCATCGACGATCCCGAGGTGGATGCGGTTTACGTCCCGCTGGTCAACTCGCTGCACCGCAAGTGGACGTTGCGTGCGTTGGCGGCGGGCAAGCATGTCCTTTGCGAGAAGCCGCTGGCCATGAATGCCGCCGAGGCCGAGGAAATGGCCGGCGCTGCACAGCAAGCGGGCCGGCATTTGATGGAAGCCTTCATGTATCGGTTCCACCCTCGGACTCGCGCCTTTGTCCAAAGCGTGCGAAACCCTCTTTACGTGCAGGCGAGGTTCGGCTTCACGCTCGACAAACCGAGGAACTATCGCATGCGTTCTTCGCTGGGGGGTGGAGCGCTTCTCGATGTGGGCTGCTACACCGTCAGCGTCGCGCGCTGGATCCTGGGCGAGCCGTCAGAGGTGCAAGCACATGCGAGGATGGGAGATGAGGTCGACATGACGACCAGCGCGTTGCTCCAGTTCCCTGGCGGCGAGACCGCGGCGGTGTGGGCCAGCTTCGAGGCCGCGGAAGGACAAGAGATTACGGTGGTCACGAACGAAGCTGTGCATCGCCTCGAGCTTCCGTTCAGCTCGCGGGAGAAACCAGATCAGTTTCAGGTGATGGTCGAGTCGTTCGCGGACAGCGTCATCGACGATCATCCCGTGGCGATCCCTCTCGAAGAGTCGATCGCGAACATGCGGGTCCTCGACCGAATCCGAGAGGCGGCTCAGCCGGTCGGTCGCAGCGGGATGTCAGCCTCGACGTACCCGCTCTCGTAGCGCATCGTCGCGTTCCGCGACAGGCCCAGCACCAGCGACCGCGCACGGAGGTTGTCGCCGAGCATCGTGGCGTGAAAGCTCGCAATTCCGCGGAGTCTCGCGATGTGCGCCAGCCGCCTGATCAGCAGCGCCCCGAGGCCGCGGCCCTGCCAGTCGTCCGCGACCACCACCGCAACGTCGTGGCTCCCGCCGGGAGCGGTCCCGTACCTCGCTACTCCAACAATGCCTTGATCGTCGAGGGCGATCAGCGCTTCGCGGTCACAGTGGTCGACATCGACGAGCTTTTTGAGCAGGGTTTCGTTGGGCAGCCGGATCGGAGAAAAGAAGCGCCGGTAGACGGTCTCGCTCGAAAGCCGCCAGAAGAAGCGCGTGATGAGCTCGGCGTCTCCCGGCTGGAGAAGCCGCATCCTCAGCCGCCGGCCGTCGACCACTGTGCTCGTCATCTCTTGAACACCATGCAGGTGGTTGTCCCATGAGCGAGCAACTTGCCCGTCCGTTCCGCGATGAGGCGGCCTTCGGCGGTCGCGATCGTGCCGCCGCGGTGGATTACCGTGCCTTCGCTTCGGACGGGGCCTGTGTCGATTGTGATCGGACGCACGAAGTTGACCTTCACCTCGAGCGTGGTGTACGCCTCGCCCACGGCCAGGGTGGTGTGCACTGCGCAGCCCATGGCGGAGTCGAGCAGGGTCATCGCGAAGCCCCCGTGCACGACGCCGATCGGGTTGTAGAGGTGCTCGCCAGCCTCGCCTAAAAAGGTCACCTTGCCTTCCTCCGCTGCACCCCCTGTGAACCCAATCGTCTCCGTGATGGGCGGGCTGGGGAGTTGGTGATCGAAGATCGCGCGGATGAATTCGAGGCCGCTGAGATCGGCCCCCTGAGTCAGCGCCGTCATCGGGTCGTCCCACGTGATCGTTCGGGTGCGGTCTTTCGTGTCCATCTGGGTCATCTCATCACACCGCCTGCTTCAGCTCGGCGGGAACTTCAGCCCGGGCCGGCGCCACTCGGATGCGCCCGATGGCCAGGGCGGCTACCGCGCTCGCGAACGCAAGTCCCACGGTCACCTCCCAGCCGCTTCGAAACGCGGGCAGGACCTGCGCCCCGCGCGGCGTGCCGAGGACGGCGATCAGGACCGCGATTCCGAGCGCGATGCCGAACTGCCTCGTCATCCCGTAGACGGCGCTGCCGGTGGCAAAGCGCGAAGCGGGCAGGGCCGCGGCTGCGGCGCTGGCGAGCGTGGGGATCACGAATCCGACCCCTGCCCCGCCGATGATCCAGCCGGGCAGAAACTCGAATGCGTAATTCGGCTGGAGTCCAACAGTCCTCAACCACCACACGCCCGCGAAACCGAAGAGAAGCGATCCGATAGCGGCGATGTTGCGCTCGCCGAACCTCCTTGCCAGGAGGCTGGCCGGCACGGCAAACGCTGCCGCCGCGATCGGTCCCGGCGCGATCTGCAGCCCCGCCGTGAGGATGTCCTCACGCCACACGCGGGTCAGGAACAGGACGCTCGCGAGCAGCATCGCGCCGAACGCGGCGAAGAAAAGCGTCCCGGAGATGTTGGCGGCGCTAAAGGCTCGGGTGCGAAACAATCCAAGCTCGAGCACTGGCGCGGGGTGTCGCGAGGACCAGTAGATGAACCCGGCGGCGAGGACGACAGAACCCGCGATCAGCGCTGTGATGCGCGGGCTTGTCCAGCCCCAGGACTGGCCCTGCACGATCGCGAGCATCAGCGCGCTCGATGCGATCACGAGCATGGCCGCGCCCGCGAGGTCGGGGAAGCGCTTGCCTTCAGGATCGCGGGACTCGGTCAGGATGCGGGCCGCGACGACCGCAGTGATCAGCCCGATCGGAAGGTTGACCAGAAACACCCAGCGCCAGCTGGCCTGGACGAGCAGTCCGCCGATCGGCGGTCCCGCGGCGGCGGCGACGGCGCCGGTCGCCGACCATACCGCCACCGCGACCGCGCGCTGACGGCCTTGAAACTCGGCCAGTAGCAGCGCCAGAGAGGTCGGCATGAGGACGGCTCCGCCGGCGGCCTGCACGACACGAGCGGCAATCAGCCAACCGGCGCCTGGCGCGGCTGCGCACAGGGCGGATGCCACGACGAAGGTGACGAGCCCGCCCATGAAGAGCCGTTTGCGACCGAGCAGATCAGCGAGGCGGCCGGCGGGGATCAGGAGTGCGGCGGTCACGATCGCGTAAGCGCTCAGGACCCACGAAAGGGTGGCGTCGCTCGTGCCGGCGAAGTCTCGCTCGATGCTCGGGAAGGCGATGTTGACGATGAACAGGTCCATGCTGGCGACAAAGGTGGCCACGGAGACGGTGGTCAGGACCCGGTAGCGGTGTGGCATCGGCGGCAGCCTCCAGGGTAGCGGGTTGCTTGACGCTACGCACCCTAACAGAAACAGTTGCGTGATGCAACTCGATGCCGTATGCTCGCTTTGATGCTCGGCCGCACATATGACTCCCAGGTCTGCTCGGTGGCCGGCTCGCTCGAGGTGATCGGCGAGCGCTGGACGCTGCTGATCGTCCGCGACGCCTTCATGGGCGCCCGCCGCTTCGAGCACTTCCAGCGCCGGACTGGCGCGGCGCGCAACGTGTTGGCAAACCGCCTCAACTTGCTGGTGGAGGAGGGCATCTTCCGCAAGGTGGCTTACCAGGAGCACCCGGTCCGTTACGAGTACCGCCTCACCGAGAAAGGCATCGATCTCTGGCCGGTGATCGTCTCTCTGCTTCAGTGGGGCGACCGCTACATCTACCCGGGAAAGGCGCCGGTTCTCCTCGTCCACAAGAAGTGTGGGGGAGCGGTGAACGACCACCGGATCTGCGAGACGTGCGGCGTCCAGCTGAGCGCGAGAGACGTTGAAGCACGACAGGGAATTGGCGGCGGGATGGTGCCGGCGGGCGAGCTGTCGGCCTAATTCACGATCACGCGGACAGCCCCACCCGGCCCGCGTCCTCTGGGGTCCCCGCGCCGAAGGCGCGGGAGGCAGCCTCCCCACGGGGTGGGGAGCTGAAAGAAATGTCAGGCGGCTGTTTTCGGAGCGCTCTCTTGGGACGCTGTGGCCGCTTGCTCGGCTTGGGCCTGCAGCCTGGCGACCGGAACGACCTGGCGGAATTTCTCGACCGCAGACGCCCAGTCGGCCAGCATCGCGGCGGCGCGTGTGCTGCCCGTTCTTTGGCTGTGCTCCTCGACCAGCGCACGAAGCTCGGCTTCGTCCTCGGCGGGGACCTCGCGCGCGACCACGCTGTCGGAATTGAGCTGCCGCCAGTCGGTGAGGTACGCGACGCCGCCGGTCATTCCAGCGCCCGCGTTCCATCCCACCGGTCCGAGCGCCACGGCCACGCCGCCGGTCATGTACTCGCAGAAGTGATCGCCCGCGCCCTCGACAACAGCCATCGCGCCGGAGTTGCGCACGCAGAACCGCTCGCCGACCCGCCCCGCGACGAAGAGCTTGCCGCTGGTCGCGCCGTAGCAGATGGTGTTGCCGGCCAGCACGGGGTCCGGTGACGCGTCGTCCGCGAACGGCCGGACCACGATCACGCCGCCGCCCATGCCCTTGCCCACGTAGTCCTGGGCTTCGCCTTCGAGCGTGAGCTCGACGCCCTCGTCGATGAACGCGCCGAAGCTCTGCCCGGCGCTGCCGCGGTAGTGGCGTGACTCGGCCCCAGCGAAAGCCGCGCCCACTGTTCGCTTCGAGTTGTCGATGGTCCCGCTCGGCGGAGGCGGCGCCGGTGCGTCGCCATTTCGCGCCCACGACCGGCGGCGGGGCAGCGACGCATCGTCGGACGGCTCTCGCAGGATGAATGAGAGGTCGAGCGTCGCGGACGGCACGGGTTCCAGCAGGTCGACCCTGCCCACCGCGTCGTCCAGCGTCGCGAGCCCAAGCGCTGCGAGGTGCTCTCGCGTCTCGCCGGCGATGTGAAACAGGTGGTTGATCACATGCTCGGGCCGGCCCTCGAACTTTTCGCGCAGGTCGTCACGCTGTGTGGCGATGCCGGTCGGGCACGTGTTGAGGTGGCACTGGCGCGCCATGTCGCAGCCGAGGGCGACCAATACGCCGGTCCCGAATCCGAACTCCTCGGCGCCGAGCAGGGCGGCGATCACGATGTCACGCCCACTTCGGAGCCCGCCGTCAGTGCGCAAGCTGACGCGCTCACGTAGCCGGTTGGCAACCAGGACCTGCTGCGTCTCGGCGAGCCCGAGCTCCCAGGGGACGCCCGCGTTCTTGATGGATGAAAGTGGCGAGGCGCCTGTGCCGCCGTCGTGGCCGGAGACGAGGATGTAATCGGCTCGCGCCTTGGCGACGCCGGCCGCGATCGTGCCGACGCCGGCCTCAGAGACGAGCTTGACGCCGATGCGCGCGTGGGGATTGACCGTCTTCAGGTCGTGGATCAGCTGCGCGAGGTCCTCGATCGAATAGATGTCGTGATGGGGCGGCGGCGAGATGAGCTGCATTCCGGGCTGCGCGTGGCGCAAGCGCGCGATGAGGCTCGTCACCTTGAGACCCGGCAGCTGGCCGCCCTCGCCAGGCTTCGAGCCCTGCGCGATCTTGATCTCGAGCTCGTCCGCGCGCTTGAGGTAGCGCGGGGTGACGCCAAATCGCGCCGACGCGACCTGCTTCACGCGATTGTCGCGGCGGCCGCCGTCGCTGTCGTCATAGGTCGCAGGGTCCTCGCCACCTTCGCCGGAGTTCGATCGCGCGCCGATCTGGTTCATCGCGATCGCCAGCGCCTCATGAGCCTCAGGCGACAGCGCGCCCAGCGACATGGCGGTGCTCACGAATCGCTTGACGATCTCGGCGGCCGGCTCGACGTCCTCGAGAGGCAGCGGCCTCTGGCTGTCCTTTATGTGCAGCAGCTCGCGCAGCGACTGAGGCTCGCCCATGCTCGACAGGCGCCGCCACTCGCGATACGCGTCGGCATCGTTTTCCCGCGCGGCCTTCTGCGCGGCGCGGACCGCGAGCGGGTTGTACGCATGGTGCTCACCCGCTTTGCGGAATCGAACGCGCCCGTGGTCCGCGAGCGCAAGAGCTTCGTCGGAGCGCGGTGCCATCCTCTCTATGTCGGAGAGGTCCGCGCCGCCGATGTTGGATGGGATGGTGGGGAAGCAAAGTTCCATGACCTCGGCCCCGAGGCCGAGAGCTTCGAGGACCTGCGCGCCGCGATAGCTGTCTACGCACGAGATCCCCATCTTCGCCATGACCTTGAGCAGGCCCGCATCCAGCGCTTTGCGGTAGGGGGCTTCACCGCCATCAGAGGAAGACGCGGCGGTCGCGAGCGCGAGGTATGGATGCACCGCGCTCGCGCCGATGGTGATGAGGCACGCGACGTCGTGGACGTCAACCACATCGCCCGCGATCGCGACCAGGTCGTTCGCCATGCGCCGGCCGGACTTCAAGAGCGATTCGTGAACCGCGCCCACGGCCAACGCCATCGGGATGGCGACACGCTCGCCACTGGCGCAGCGGTCGCTGATGGCGACGATGCCCTCGGCTTCAGATGCCTCGGCGCAGAGCCGCAGGAGCGCGCCGCGCAAGGACTCGCCGGGCGCATACGTGGCGTCGATGACAGTCGCACCTTCTAGCACCCTCGCGAGCTCGGCCGCTCCAAGCACCGGCGACTCGAGCTCCAGCAATGTCTGCGCGCCGGGGATCGCCGGGTGATGGCTGCGCCGCAGCTCACGATCGGCGCCGCCTTCGGGCTCGAGCGTGCCGCGGCGGGCTCCGAGCAGCACGCGGAGCGACATCACGGCCTTCTCGCGGAGAGGATCGATGGCGGGGTTCGTGACCTGCGCGAAACGTTGTCGCAGGTAGCCGTAAATGCGGCGCGGGGTGCGGCCGAGTGGGGCGATGGGGATGTCGTCGCCCATCGAGAACACCGCCTCCGCGCCGGTCTCAGCCATCGCGGCGACCACGATCTTCACGTCCTCGGAGCCCCAGCCGTGCAGCCTCTGCTGCGCCGCGATGTCCGCCGGCGCCTCGATGTCGAGATGGCGGCGCTCCACCGGGACCAGCACGCGGTCCGCGAGCAGGCCGTAATCGTGGCGCGCGGCCGCGCGCTCCTTGGCCTCGGCGTCCCTCAGCACCGATCCATCACGGGTGTCGACGAGCAGCATCTGGCCCGGCCCCAGCCGGCCCCGCTCGACAACGGTGCCCGGCGCCATCGTCACGACGCCGGCTTCGGAGGCAGCGGCCACCAGCCCGTCGCGACTGCGCTGCCAGCGCAGCGGCCGGAGACCGTTGCGGTCGAGGGCGGCGCCCACGACGATGCCATCGCTGAATGCGAGCGCGGCCGGGCCGTCCCATGGTTCGAAACGGATCGATTGGTAGCGGTAGAAGTCGCGCACGGCGGCGGCGAGATCGCCACGTCCTTCCCAGGCGTCGGGGACGAGGCTCATCAAAGCCTCCGACACCTCCCAGCCGCGCCGGACCAGGAGCTCGAGCGCGTTGTCCAGCGAGGCCGAGTCGGAGCCTTCCGGCCAGATGACGCCGCGAAGCTCGGGCTCGAGCTCCGCCTCGCGCGCCCTCATCCATGAGCGGTTGCCGGTGACGGTGTTGATCTCCCCGTTGTGCGCGAGCAGGCGGAAGGGCTGCGCCAGCCGCCAGTCGGGCATGGTGTTGGTCGAGTAGCGCTGATGGAACACGGCGAGCTTGCTCTCGCATGACTCGTCGCGCAGGTCGAGATAAAAATCTGCGAGCCGTGTGCCGGCCATGAGGCCCTTGTAGACCACGGTGCGACTCGAAAGCGAGGGTAGGTACATCCGCACCCCCTCTTCGGCCCCGCGATTCTCGATACGGCGTCGCGCTACATAGAGGCGCTGCTCCCATTCGTTCCCATCGAGGTCCGGCCTGGCGATGAGCCCGTGCCAGACGTTGGGCATCGTCGCGCGCGCCCGCTCTCCGAGACTGTCCGGGTCGATGGGCACCGCCCGCCAGTCGATGAGCGAGAGGCCGGCGGACGCGACACCTTCGGCCACGATCTCGCGCGCCCGCTCATCCCATTCGAAAAGGACGGCCACCGCGACCTCGCCCCCGAGCAGGCGGTGCGGGACCTGGATCAGCAGCCCGGCGCCGTCGCCGCTCTTGCCATCGGCGTCGAGGCCGCCGCGATGGGAAAGCCGAGCGAGCGCCTGCACCCCGAGCGCGACCGCATCATGGCCGAGCTCGGGCGTGGCGACGAAGCCCATGCCGCAGGCCGCGCGGCTGCTGGGCACCTGCCCCGGCCAGGCGCGACGCGTGGAAGCAAGGGTGGGGGGCACTGGAGTGCAGGCTACGGAGATTCGCCTGAGCGGGCTAGTGCGCTAGTTACAAACGAAACCCGAAATCGTTATCACAATCTCACATGCCTAGAAGCGCCTGGACGCGCAGCGCGACGGCCAGGTTGAGGCGGGTCTCGGGGTCCTCCAGGTCGACGCCGCTGATCTCGCGGATGCGGTCGAGCCGGTATCGAAGGGTGTTCGGGTGGACTCGGAGCCGGGTCGCCGCCTGCTGCTGCTCGCCCGTCTCCAGGTACGCCCTGAGCGTCGACACCAGGCTGCCCTTTCTCGTCCGGTCGTGCTCCATGAGCGGCCCAAGGTGGCGGCGGCTGTAGTCGACGAGGCGTTCGTCGGTCACTGCCGCCAGCAGGCCGGTGAGCCCGAGCTCGGGCACAGCGACCACCTGTCCCCAACGCTTGAAGCGGGCGAGTGAATCCATCACCGAGACCACCTCGCGCTGCGCCGCCGCGATGCCGCCGGGCGCTTCGGTCGGCCCGCTGAAGCCGACCGAGACGGTGAAGCCCGGCTTCCAGTCCGCGATCGCCTGCCGGACCTGCATGCCGAGCGCATGACCGCGGGCCTGGTGGCCGCCGGGTTCGGTGCCGAGCGGCAGCAGCGACACGACGCTGTCCGAGCGCCCTTGTACCAGCGCGCGCGGGTAGCTCGCGCGGACGACGCCCGTGACTCGACGGAGGAACTCGCGCTTGAGGCCCTGGATCGCGTCTTCGGAGACCTGTCGGGCCTTGTTGAAGCCTCGGAAGTCGTCGATGTCGACGAGCATCACGATGTGGCTGCCGTTCAGCGGGTAACCGAGGTGGCGGGCGCGGCGCTGGGCGGCGGCCTCCTCGCCATAGGTGCCGTGAAGCAGGTCCTCCAGGAACTCACCGCGAACGCGGCCCTCGACCTCGGAGAGCTCGCGCTCCTTGGCGATGGCCAGGGCGAGGACCAGGGCCGCCTGCTCGATGGCCAGGTAGGCGAGCTCCTCGTGGTGTGGCGGGTGATCCAGCACGGAGATGTATCCGAGCACCTGGTTGGCGGCGAAGATCGGCGCGATCAGTCGCTCGCGTGACATGCCCACATGCGGAAAGGCGGGCACCTTGACCGGGCCGCGCTTCTGCTCGACCTCACGCAGCATGCGCTGGATCTGGGGATCGAACAGCACGCGCTGCGGGGTGCCCTGGCGCTGGATGGTCTCCTTGCGGTGCGGATCGCCCGCGCCGCCGGCGTGAGCGAGGAGGTGGAAGCTCGCGTCCTCGATCACGACCGCGCTCTCCAGCAGCTCCGCCAGCGTCCGGCAGATCTCGTTCACGCCCTTGCCGTCGAGCACGAGCTCGGTGAAGCGGCGGTGGATGTCGAGCGAGCGCTTGAGGCGCCAGTGCTCTGCGTTGATGATCCGCTCCAGGAGCGGGGTCATGAGGTCGATCATCTGCACGTCGGCGCCGATCGTGAACACCGGCACGTTCAACCGGTCCGCCTCGGAGAGCATCTCGGCCGAGAGCTTGCGCAGGTAGGGGTGAGGCCGCACGACAAGCCCGGCGCCGGCGCTTTCGGCGATGCGGCCGACCAGGCGCACCTGGGCGTCGTGGTCGTCTTTGATCGGGAACCCTGTCGTGAGCATCAGGTCGCCTGCGCGCGGCCTGACCTCGGGCGTCTCCATCATCCGGACCCATTCGATCGGCCGGTCGAGCCCTTCGGCACCCGCGACGAGCTTCGCGTTGGCGAACGCGCCAAAACGCATGGCCTCGCGCACCGTCGGACGGGGTTCGATGATCTCGTCCGCGGCCTTCTTTGTCGCCATCGCCTTCAATTATGTGTGTGCGCGGGGGACAACGGCTGCGGCTCCGCCGTTGTGGAGGGGGCACTAGGCCCCGTTCGGCGCGGCGCGTAGTCTTGCGTACATGACCCACGAAGATGGTCCGGCCTGTGATCGGCACGAGTCTGTCGTGCTGATGCAGCTGCGCACGCTGCACTCGGACTCGTCGCGCCCTGACACGGTGATCGGGCTCTATGAGTGTCCCGAGTGCGGGCACGAGCGCCGCCTGCCGATCGGTACCGAAGACGCCGCCGCTTAGCCAGCAGCGAGCTATTTAGCGATCAGCTCGCGGAGCACCAGCGGCAGGATGCCGCCCTGGTGCAGGTAGCCCACCTCCGTTTCGTTGTCGACGCGGGCGTGCGTCCTGAAGGTTGTCGTCTCGCCGTCCTCTGATGTGGCCACGACGTCGATCGTCTGGCCTGGCTTGATCGCATCGATGCCGGTGATCGTGAACCGCTCGCGACCCGTCAGGCCCAGCGACTGCGGGTTCTCGCCGGGCGCGAACTCCAGCGGCAGGATACCCATGCCAACCAGGTTCGACCGATGGATGCGCTCGAAGCTTTCAGCGATCGCGGCGCGGACACCCAGTAGGAGCGGGCCCTTCGCGGCCCAGTCGCGCGATGAGCCCGAGCCGTACTCCTTGCCCGCGAGGATGATCAGCGGCACGCCCTCCGCTCGATATCGCTCCGACGCGTCGTAGATCGTGACCTCCTCCCCGCCGGGGAAGTGGCGCGTCCAGTAACCCTCACGCTCGACGAGCTTGTTGCGCAATCGGATGTTGCCGAAGGTGCCGCGCGCCATCACCTCGTGGTTGCCGCGCCGCGACCCGTAGCTGTTGAAGTCGGGCTTCTGCACCCCGCGCTCGATGAGGTAGCGCCCCGCGGGGCTGTCGGACGGGATTGCTCCCGCGGGAGAGATATGGTCGGTCGTCACCGAGTCGCCGAGCACCGCGACCACCCGGGCGCCGACGACATCGGACAGCGCCGTCGGTTTGGAGGCGAAGTCTTCGAAGTACGGAGGCTCCTTCACATATGTCGAGTTGGGATCCCACTCGAAGATCGGACCTGTGGGCGCGGTCATCTGCTTCCAGTGCTCGTCGCCGTCGAAGATGCGCGAGTACTCGCGCTTGAACATGTCCTGCTGCACGCATTTCTGCACGACATCGTTGACCTCGGCCTGCGACGGCCACAGGTCCGAGAGCATCACCGGCTTGCCGTCGCGCGAAGTGCCGACCGGGTCCTTGGTCAAATCGATGTTGACCGTGCCGGCCAGCGCGTAAGCGACCACGAGCGGCGGCGAGCCGAGATAGCTCGCCTTCACGAGTGGGTGGATGCGCGACTCGAAGTTGCGGTTGCCGGACAGGACCGCGACCACGCTCAGGTCGTCCTTGACGACCTGCGCCTCGATCTCCGGCGTCGCCAGGGGACCAGAGTTGCCGATGCATGTCGTGCATCCGAAACCCACGAGATAGAAACCCAGTTTCTCGAGCGGCTCCATCAATTCCGCCACCTGGAGGTAGTCGGTGACCACTCGCGAACCAGGAGCGAGGCTCGTCTTCACGTAAGGAGCGACCTCGAGGCCGAGCTCGACGGCCTTCTTCGCGAGCAGACCCGCGGCGACCATCACCGACGGGTTGGAGGTGTTGGTGCAGCTCGTGATGGCGGCGATGACGACGCACCCGCTCTCGAGCGTCTTGGCCGGCTTCGCCGCGACCGCGGTGGCGGAGCGCCCATTGACGGGGCCGCCCTCCTCGGACAACCTCGAGAGGGCGTCCGGGTCGGGACGCGGCCCGTTTCCAAACGCGGCGGTGAAGCTCTCCCACACATGCGGCAGAGACGCGCGGTCCTGCGGGCGCTTCGGGCCGGCGAGGCTGGGCTCGACGTCCGTGAGGTCCAGCTCGAGCAGCTCTGAGAATTTGGGTGTCGCGCTTCCGTCGACACGGAAGAGTCCCTGCTCCTTGGTGTAGCGCTCGACGAGCTCGATCTGCTCGCGCGGGCGACCGGTGACCTCGAGGTAGCGAAGGGTCTGCGCGTCGACCGGGAACAGCGCCGACGTGGCGCCGTACTCGGGGCACATGTTGCTGAGGGTCGCGCGGTCGGGCACCGAGAGGCTCGTCAGCCCATCGCCGCAGAACTCGACGAACTTGTCCACGACGCCGTGCTTGCGGAGCATCTCGGTGAGCGTCAGCACGAGGTCGGTGGCCGTCGATCCGGCAGGCAGCGCTCCATGGAAGCGCACGCCGACCGCGATCGGCGTGGCGAGGTACGCGGGCTGGCCCAGCATTGCCGCCTCGGCCTCGATGCCGCCGACGCCCCAGCCGAGCACGCCCAGCCCATTGACCATCGTCGTGTGCGAGTCGGTGCCCATCAGGGTGTCGGGGATCGCGACCTTGCGGCCCTGCATGTCGCGCACCTGGACGACCTTGGCGACGTATTCGAGGTTGACCTGGTGACAGATGCCCATGCCGGGCGGCACGAGCGAGAAGTTGTGGAAGGCCTGCTGCGCCCACCGCAGCAGCGAGTACCGCTCGCGGTTGCGCTCGATCTCTTTCTCGATGTTGCGTGTGTAGGCATCGCGGAAGCCGAAGGCGTCGACCTGCACGGAGTGGTCGATGATCAGGTCGACAGGCACGAGCGGGTCGACCTTGCCGGCGTCTTTGCCGGCCCGCTTCATGGCCGATCTCATCGCCGCGAGGTCAACCACCGCGGGCACGCCTGTGAAGTCCTGCATGAGGACTCGCGCTGGAAGGAACGGGAGCTCGGCGTCGCTTGGCGGCTTCGCCGGCCAGGCGGCCAGCGCGCGAACGCTCTTTTCGTTGGTGGTCCCCGCCTCAGCCAAGCGGAGCATGCCCTCGAGGAGGATCTTGACCGTCATCGGCAGGCCCGAGGTCCCCGGCAGCGAAGTGATCGGATAGAAGTCGAGGTCGGTGCCGGAGAGTCGTGAGGGGGCGGCGATCATGGTCGAATCGTACTAGCCTCCTTCAGGAGGAAGCGGCGCCGCCCAGCGGTTCGTCAGGTCGTTGTGAAGGCGGCCAGCGAGACCTCCGCGCCACCAGTCCATGTGAAGGTCTGGGCGGCCGGACCCGCGACGATCAGGCCGGCTGGGACGGTGACCGTCACGGTGTAGGTCCCGCCGGGACTGAGCAATCCCGTCGTAGCAAAGAAGTAGAAGCCGGTGATATCGGTCGTGGCGGTGGCCAGTGTCGCGCCAGTCGAATCGCTCAAGGTCAGCGTTGCGCCTGAAACGCCCACGCCTGCGGATGTCTCCACAGTGCCGACGATCGGGTTGGGCGTCGCGCTGACGGCAAGACTGTTGATCAGGCCACGGGCATCGATGGTGAGCACCGTCGCCGGATCGAAGGTCATGGCTCCCACCGTGCAAGCAGATGCGATGTGCTTGCCGGTCTGCGCGCGCACCTGATCGATGAAGGCGCTCAGGATGTTGGTTGCGGTTTTGCTGTTCCCACCGCCGATCGCTGTCTGCGCGGCGGTCAGCTTTGCGGTCAGCGCGTTGGCGATGCCCGCGTTGTCGATGCATCCCGCCCCCAGCATCTGCCCGATGGCCGAGGATATCGCAGCACTGCTCGCTGTCACTGTCACGGCCACTGTCGACGAATAGACGAGGCTTCCGGACGTCCCGGCAACCGTCAGCGTGAACGTCGCGGGCGTCACCATGGGTGACAGCTGAACGGTCAGAGTCGAGGTCGCGCTGCCTCCCGATGACGGAGTCACCGACGACGGGCTGATCGTCGCCGAGACGCCTGTGGGTGCTCCCGATGCGCCAAGCGCCACTGCGGAGCTGAAACCGCCCACAGAGTTGACGGTGACCGAAGCGGAGGCCGTCCCGCCGACCACCACAGTGACCGGAGAAATCGGGCTCAAGGAGAAGTCCATCACGGTCACGTGGAAGGTGCCCGTACCGATGTTCCCGGCCGGGTCGGTCGCGGTGCAGGTGACTGTCGTCGTGCCCACCGGGAAGGTGGCACCCGGCGCGGGGCTGCACGAGACGGCCAGGTCCGACGGCAGGTTGTCGGGGTCGGTCGCCGAGACGGCGAAGGTGACCACCGCTCCGCTTGGGCCCGTGGCGTTGGTGGCGACGTCGGCCGGCAAGGTCAAGGTTGGCGCTGTCTTGTCCTCGACCACGACCGTGGCACTGGCGGTGCCGGTGTTGCCGGCCGCGTCAGTGGCGGAGCAGGTGATGGGCGTGCTGCCCACCGGGAAGGTGCTGCCCGAGGCGGGCGTGCAGCTCGGCGTCAGGGAGCTTGTCACCATGTCGGTGGCGGCCGCGGAATAAACGACCGAGGCGCCGGTTGGTCCGGTGGCCTCCACCGGGCTGGTCACGCTGATGGTGACCACAGGAGCCGTCGTGTCGTTGACGGTGACGGCGAAACTCGCGCTGGATGTGTTGCTGTGCGTGTCAGTTGCGCCGCAGCTGATGGTGGTCGTGCCCAGCGGGAATGTTGCACCTGAGGCGGGGCTGCACGAAACGGTGGCCGTGTCGTCGGGATCGGTCACGGTGACGGAGTAGGTCACAGCGGCACCGCCGGCCCCGGTCGCTTCGGCCGTGATGTTGGCCGGCACGGTTATCGCGGGCGGCGTCGTGTCCCCGGCCGGGGTGAACGTTCCCGACGGCGCCGTCGCCTGCCCAGACGAGTTGTCGCCCCAGCAGACAGCGGTCCCGTCAGTGCTGCTGATAGCGCAAGTGTGGTTGCCGCCCGAAGAGACCTCGCTGAACGTCCCCGCCGGCGGGGTGGCCTGGCCGAAGAAGTTGTACCCCCAGCACGCGATGGTCCCGTCGAGATGGAGGCCGCATGTGTGGTTGCCGCCGGAAGAGACTTCGCTGAAGGTCCCCGCCGGCGGGCTGGACTGCCCGAAGAAGTTGTAGCCCCAGCAGGCGACGGTCCCGTCGGTCTGAACCCCGCAGGTGTGGTCGGCGCCGGCCGAGACCTGCGTGAAGGTCGTCGCGGGCGGGGTAGCCTGACCGAAGCGGTTGAAGCCCCAGCACGCCACGGTCCCGCCGGTGCTTACAGCGCACGTGTGGAACCCGCCTGCAGAGACCAGGCTGAACGTCCCGGCCATCGCGCCGGCCTGACCGAGGGAATTGTCGCCCCAGCAGACCACACTTCCATCGGTCGCGAGAGCGCAGGCGTGGAACCCGCCGGAGGAGACCTGGCTGAAGCTTCCCGCCGGCGCGCTGGTTTGGCCCGCCCCGCTGTCGCCCCAACAGACGATCGTATGGTCGGTCTTGAGGCCGCAGGTGTGGAAGGTCCCGGCTGAGACCTGACTGAACTTCGCCGCCGGTGGGGTGGCCTGGCCGGTCGAGTTGTCGCCCCAGCAGGCCACGGTTTGATCCGTCCTAATCCCGCAGGTGTGGTTTTGTCCGGCGGAAAGCGTGCCCGCCATTGGGCCAGGTGAGGCGGCGCTTGCGCCCGCCGCTGAAGCGACCGCAATCACCGCGGCCACGGCAACCGGCGCCAGAAAAACCCAACGCGCCAGTCGACCCATCACGCACTCAACGTTCGGATTGCTCGTAATGGTCGAAACAAAGTTGCGCTGCGCAAAAAAGTTGGTGCTGCCGACCCTCCCCGACTGGATTATGGGTGGCGCGACTCTTCCCGCAGCCCGCTTATCGAAAATCCCAGCGGACCGAGCTCGACAGGCTCCGCGAGCCCCGGCACATCGCGGCGCTGGGGCTGGTCGCTGAAGTTGAGCGCGACCACGACCCTCTCGTCGCCCGCGACGCGCTCGAAGGCGAACACCTCTTTATCGGCGAGCACGGTCACCCGCTTGCCGCCTCGCAGTGCCTGCGAACCGCGCCGCATGCGACCGAGTCGCTGGAAGTGGTCGAGCAGCTCCTGGTTCTGTTCGGCGCCCCAAAGCATCGGTAGGCGCGCCTCGGCGTTCTCGATCTCGCCATCGTGGCGCTGGCTCAAGCCGACCTCGGTGCCGTAGTAGATCACCGGCATCCCTGGCAGCGTCATCAGCAGCGTCGCCGCCAGCTTGAGCCGTTCGGCGTTCCCGTTCGCCATCCACAGGAAGCGGTTCATGTCGTGGTTGTCGAGGAGGGTGGCCAACCCGAGGCCAGGAAATGCGTGGTCGTGATCGTCGAGCCAGCCGGCGAATGCGGCGGCGTCCATGCGGCCTCGTGCCAGCGCCTGGCGCGCGTAGTACGCCAGGTCGAAGTCGAAGATCGCGTCCAGACGCCCGGTGTACCGGGCGAGCCAATCCGTCGTCCCGGTCGCCTCGCCAAGGATCAGCGCATCGGGCCTGACCTTGTGCAGGCCGCGCCGCAGCTCAACCCAGAACGCCGGGTCGACTCCGGTCACGTGGTCGCAGCGGATGCCGTCGACGCCATATGCCGTCAGCCAGTGCTGGGCCACCCGGACGAGGTGGTCCTGGACGGTGCGGTTGCCGGTGTCGAGCTCGGGCAGCGAGATGACGTCGGAGAAGCTGCGGTAGTAGTGAGGCCACTGCCAGAACCGGTAGTAGGCCGCCGCGTCGCCGTCCTTCTCGATCGCGTCGCGGAAGAGATGATGGCCGCGTCCCGTGTGATTGGGGACGAAGTCGAGCAGCACCCGCATGCTTCGGCTGTGGGCAGCTTTGACCAGGCGCACCAGCGCCTCATCGCCACCGTACCGCGGCTCCACCTCCAGGAAGTCCTCATGGTCGTAGCCGTGATGCGAAGGGCTTTTGTGCACGGGACTCAGCCAGAGGACGTTGCATCCCAACGACTCGATGTGCTCGACGTGCTCACGGATGCCGTCCAGCGTTCCGCCGTACAGAGCGGTCGAATCGCCGGGCGGCGGCAGGCTCCCCTCACCGGTCCGCGCGAAACGGTCGACCATTACGTGGTAGCAGATCGCGTCTCGCACCCATGCCGGTGGCGGCGGTGGTTCGGCCTCGTAAGCGAATTCCTGGCCCCCTGCCCGGGGATCGGAATCTGACGCCCATACGGGAGTTGCGTCAGGGTCGCCGAGGTGGACCTTGATCCGGTAGCGCCTCACGTCGCCGGCATCAGCCGGCGGCAAATGGCCCATCCAGCGTGCGGGATGCCCGGGACTTTCCGGCATCGCCTCCATTGGATCGGGCGGCCGATCCGGGATCTCCACGGTGACCGAAGACACGTCGAGGTCGGAGCGAACCTCGGCGACTATTTGCCCGCCGGTACCGGGCTCGGGGGATCCGGCATGAAAGGCGCCGCCATACAGCGCTCTGGCGCGGCGTGCGTTCTGGGCGCTGGCCTGGTGCTCGAAGAAGCCATCGTCCGCAACGCCTCGCGGAGGGATCAGGGCGTGAACCGTGAGCAGAAGCAAGGCGTGAGCGCGGAGATCGACCCCTCCGCCCGCCATGAAAAGTCTCAGCGACGATCGCTTGAGCGCCGCCGCCTGCAGCGCCGCGATCGCGCCCGCGCGACGCCCCTCGACCGCATCCTGCCACGCGCCCCACAGCGTGGCCGCGGTTCCCGGTGCGGGCGGTGTGGGCGGCTGCATGCCGGTGTCGCCTCGGATTTCGTCCAGACGCGCGCGCAGCGCCGGGCTGTGCGACCAGCGCAGATGGCGGTCGAGCGCCCAGGCGACCTGCGGATCCGTTCGACCGTTGACGACGGCCCACTCGAAGAAGGCCCGCGCGGCGCCGCGCTCGCCGCAGACGTCCAGCGCATGAGCGATCAGCGCGTCGTCGCCGGGTCCGGCGACAAATTCGCCCGTGCGATCGTGGTGCTGCGCTATCACCAGAAGGCTGCGGGCGTAGAGGCCGGTGATCGCGGCGCGGTCGGAGACGTGAGGCACCCCAGCCACGACCGATGCGCGTGTGGCGCCGGCGAGGGGCGGGAGATCGAAACCTGGCGGCCACGCCAGGTCGAAACGAACGCCTGCCCGCGGCAAGACGGGCTCCAGCCCATGCTCCCAGCTCACGTCGGCTTCGCCGTCGGACCGAAAAGCGAGACCCAGGGCGTCATCGATGGCGGCGATTCGCCGCTCGACCTTGATGCCGCTTGCGTGGCGCGACATCACCCGCAGCGTGTTCGTGCCCCTGACGTACTCGCGGCGGTGCTTCCAGCCCCGGCCGCCGATGCGGCGCTTCCGCCCAGAGGGGAGCTCGAGCGTCGCGTGCACGGGCCTCTGCAGCAGCTCGCTCTCGAGGTGCGGAGCACACAGGCTGAGCAGGCTGCCATCGGCCCCGATCTTCGCGAGGAGCCTCCCGTTTCCGACGGTGGCGACAAAGCGCGCGCTCATGCGGTCCGAGAGAGGTTACGTCTGGCGCGTTTCATGACGGTGGCGATGCGGCGGGCACCAATCGACCTCTCGATCTCCTCGCGCGGTTGCGGCAGGGCCAATCGCCAGTTCGGGAACTCCGTGGTCGTGCCGGGCACGTTAGGCCGCTCCTCGACTCCGAGCGCGTCCTCGAGCTGGGCCAGCACGATTCGCGAGCGCGCCCGAGCCAGAACCCGGTTGGCGGCGATCGCAACGTCCATGGCGGCGGATGCATCCGGCAAGCGCGTCAGCTCCGTCAACCGCCCGCGCAGCCGGTGCAGGCGCTGGTCGGGCTCGGTCAGGTTCCAGATCCCGGCCACGGTTGGCAGGTCGTGAGTGCCCACAGCTCCCACGGACTCGCGCGGCCACCTTCCCGGTGATCCGCCCTCGAACCAGAGCAGGCGGTATGAGAGCGCGCCGCGCTTGCGCAGCCGTCGTCGCACCGACGGCTCGACGAGGCCGAGGTCTTCGCCGATGACGAACGCCCCCGAGCGCCGGCTTTCCTCGGCCAGCCGCGCCAGGAGCTGTTGGTGCGGGTAGCGGACGTACACCCCTTGCGACGCGGTCATGCCGGCCGGTATCCAGAAGAGCCGGAACAGGCTCATCACGTGGTCGAGCCGAACGCCTTTCGCATGCCTGGCGGCGCCGCGGATCGCCTCGACGAACGGCTCGCAGCCGGCCGCCCGCAGCTTCCACGGATCGAACGGCGGCACGCCCCAGTCCTGCCCGTCCGGGAAGAACTCATCGGGTGGCGCCCCGACTCGCATGCGCGGGGCCAGCAGGTCCTGCCAGCGCCAGGCGTCGAAACCATCGGAGGCGAATCCGAGCGGAACGTCCGTGATTAGATCGATCTCTGCCGCTGCTCGCTCGAGCTGGCGATCGAGATGGAACTGAAGCCATTGATTGAAGGCGACCCGCTCTTGCAGCTGCGCTCGACTCCTCACGACCTCGTCGCCGTCAGCCTTTCGCAGTCCAGCGGGCCAATCGCGCCAGGCAGGGCCTATCGTCTCCGCCAGCGCATTGAAGGTGGCGAAATCACGGAGCGCGTCCCCCTCATTTCTGATCCATTCGGCGAGTCCACGCGGCTTCGGCGCCGCTCGATAGATCAGCTTGAGCGCCTTCGCCTTGAGCTCGTAGACCTGGTTGTAATCGATGAGGCGATTTGAGTTGAGCGCCTGCGCCGCATTGCGCAGAGGCTCGAGGTCCGAAGCACACCGCTCGGCCCCGGGCATCTCTTCGACCCGAATGAATGCGGCGTTCAAGAAGCGCCGGGACGATGAGTAATAAGGAGAGGGCTCATACGGGAGCGTTGGCGTCTGCGCTCCCAGCGGGCTGATCAGAACGAGCGACGCACCCTGGCGTCGCGCCCAGCGCCCGAACTGGCGGAGGTCGCCGAAGTCGCCGACGCCCCAGCTGCCGCGCGACCGAAGTGCGTACAGCTGCACTGCCCATCCCCACGCGCGCTCAGGGGCCGGGGCGCACTGTCCTTCCGGCAGGTGGTCGGGCTTCGGCCGAGGTGGATTTTGCGTTGTGGCGTCGAGACTGGCCAGCACCGCGGCCGCGGCTTCGGGATTCGCGGTGACGCGCTCGCCCGTGTAGCCGAAGTACTCGGGCACCACTCCCCATCGACGCCCGCGCTCATCCATGAATGGTCCATCGTCGCGGAACCGAGGCTCCCGCGTTCTAGGCGTGGAGGTAGGTGAGCACCGCCAGGACGCGTCTGTGGTCGTCGTCAGCCGGCTCCAACTGGAGCTTCATGAAGATGCTCCGCACGTGCGCTTCGACCGTCTTGGGGCTCAAATGGAGTCGCGCGCCGATCGCCGAATTTGTTCGGCCTTGTGCCATCAGGTGGAGTACCTCGCGTTCGCGCTCGGTCAACTCCTCGATGGCCTCCCGGTTGCGGCGCCTTCCGACGAGCTCCGCCACAACATCCGGGTCGATGACGGAGCCTCCAGCTGCGATCCGCCGCACAGCATCGCCGAATTCGGCGATGTCGCCCACGTGATCCTTCAACAAGTAGCCGATGCGGCCTCCACTTGAAATCAGCTCGAGCACGTGATGTGTGTCGACGTACTGGGACAGGACGAGAACGCCTACTGAGGGCAGGCTCGACCTCACCTCACGGGCTGCGGCGAGCCCTTCGGTCGTGTAAGTCGGTGGCATCCGGATGTCGAGGACCGCAACGTCTGGAGGATCGGCGCGTATGAGCTCCATCAGGGACTGCGCATCGCTGACCTGGGTTACGACATCGAAGCCGAGGTCCCGTGCCACGCGAACAAGGCCCTCGCGGAAAAGGGTCGAGTCGTCCACGATCGTCAATCGCACGGGATTTCGGCGCGAATGTGCGTGCCGGCCCCCATTGGACTCGAGATCGAGAGCTTGCCCCCAACCGCGGCAGTGCGGTCCTCGAGGCCCTGGAGTCCGCCACCCTTGGTCGCACCGCCCACCCCGTCGTCACGCACCTCGATCAACAAGCCGCTGCCGGCCCTTGTCACCGACACGTTCACCGTCGAGGCGCGAGAGTGCTTGGCAGCATTGGCCAGCGCCTCCGACACGATGTAATAGGCTGCCGTTTCGGCCTGCTCCGGTGGACGGCGTACCAGCGAGACCCGGATCGCGACCGGCAGCGGCGACCGGTCGACCAAGGATCGCAGCGCGGGTTCGAGCCCGCCCGTCACGAGGATCGTCGGATGTATGCCCTGGGCCAGCTGGCGCAGCTCTGCCAGCGCGGTGCGGAGCTCGGCCTCGGTGGCGGCCAGAAATTCGCCGGCTTGGTTCGTGCGTTCCGCTTCGACCCGCGCGCGTCCCAGCGTTAATGCGAGCGCCACCAAGCGCTGCTGCGCCCCGTCGTGCAGGTTGCGTTCCACTCGGCGTCGCTCTTCGTCTTGCGCCCGCACGATGCGCTCACGCGAGGCGCGCAGCTCCTCGACCAGCCGAAGGTTGCGGAGCACAAGGCCAGTCTGTGAGGCGAGGTCATCGAGGAGCTTGATTTCGGCCGCGGTCACGCGGTCTCCACGGCGCTTGGTGATCGCGAGCGCCCCCAACAAGGTTTGCTCGTCTCGCACAGGCACGCTGTGGTCGGTGTCCGGAAGCGGGGGGAGCCGTTCATCCTTCAGGCCGATGGTCGGGGTCGGCGCTGACTCCGGGTCAACCGCTTCGCGCCTGAGCTCGGCGCCGATTCGGAGCCAGGCTTCGGCTCGGTCGGCCCCCGTCGCTTCTCGAAGCAGCCGGGCGAGTCGCGGGAGCACATCGACCGTGGAGTAGGAAATCGCAGCCTGGCCGGCGAAGCGGGACAACGCCTCATACGGTGTGCGCCTCTCTCCATAGACCAGGCGGTTTGCAACCCGGCTCATGCCCTCGCGCACGGGCTGGAACGCCACGGCGACGATCGCCGTCGCCAGCAGCGCGAGGATTGGGTTGAGGCCGGCCCCGGCCCCGATGAAGGATCCGATGCCGAAAACGATCCCGACATAGGCCAGCGTGATGAAGGTGGCAAGGCCGCTGAACAGGATGGTCCGGCTGATGACGAGATCGATGTCGAAGAGCCGGTACTTGAAAATCGCGACCGCGATCGCCGCCGGGACAACGAACGAGATCGTGAGGCTCGAACCGAGCTGCCCCCAGCGGGCAATGACCTGGGCGGCCAGGTCGGCGGACCATGGAGAAACCCTGTCGTCATCGATGCGGCCCACCATCCAGAAGACCGCGGTGATCGCAAGCGCGAACGCGAGCCAACGGAGCTGGAAACGTTCGTCGCCCTGGGCCCGCCGCGTCCGCAGCAGCACGAGGGCCGCGGCTGCGGGAGCGAAAAGAAGATTGGCCCAACCGAGGACGGTCTCTGGATCGCCGGCCATAGCGAAGCCATAGGCCCAAAGGGATGGCGGCATCGTTACCGGCAGCGAGCCGTCGCGACCTGGAAGGCGCAGTGGCCATGGGTCGCCGAGGGAGCTGACGATCATGCCTGCCGTCAGTACCGCGGCGAGGCCTGCCAACGCCCACCAGGCGGGACCAGGCAGCCGCCCGTCCGGGAACAGGAGGATGGCCAGGGCCTGAGGGAAGATCGCGAGGCCGGTCCAAGTGCCGATCCAGGCGGCCAGGTCGCCTGCCGGCAGGGAGCCTGGAGCTGCCACAAGTGCTCGCACCGCGTACTCCTGGGTGAGCATCGTCAACGCCACAAGGAGGGCGATCGCCGCGAAGGCCCAGCCCAAAGGGCTGCCAGGACGCCGCGAGAGGATGAAGCCGGCCAGGAGGGAAAGGACCAGCACGGCAAAGATCGGACCGATCACGTCGACGAGAGCGGTCAACCAGATCGGCTCGATGCGGCCGGGCTTGAAGGTCGGCCAGTCGATCACCAGCAGGGGCGCGCTGGCCAATGCGGTTGCCGATGCCAGTAGCGCCAGGCCCCAGGGCCACACCACGCGGGTGGCGCGGAGTGAGGGCATCATCCCGGTCGCCATTGGGGTTCGAACTTGATGCTTGCGTCGTCGGTGAGCCGGCTGAGTCCCGAACCGTCCGGCCGGACCGCATAGAGGTTCCACGGACCGTCGCGACGGCTGGCGAAAACTATCCAGCGCCCATTCGGTGACCAGTCTGGGGAAAGACCATCACCCTCTAACAGGCGCCGCTGGTCTGTTCCGTCGGCGTTCATCGTGTAGATCGAGGATTCGTAACCGCCGGGGAAGTCACGCTCGCTGTGAAAGGCAATCTGGGCGCTGTCCGGCGACCAGCTCACGCTCGCGTTGAGCGAAGGGCCCTGTGTGAGCCGGCGCACGTTGCTTCCGTCGGCGGCCATGACCCAGATCTCGCCCGGACCGCCGCGATCGGAGAAGAAAGCGATCGTCGTCCCGTCCGGCGACCACTCCGGATCGACGTTCAAGCCGCCTCCCGAAGTCAGCCGTCGTGGGGCGCTGCCATCCGAACGCGCCACGTAGATGTCGCCTGGCGCGTGGATGATGCCCAGCGGGCCGGTTATTCCTGCCTCGCTGCTGCCGTAGGCGATCTGCGTGCCGTCAGGCGACCAGTCGATGCCGCCCTTGAAACTGGTTGAATGCGTGAGCTGCAAAACGCCGCTGCCGTCGGCGTTCATCACGTAAAGCTGCTCCACTCCGCTACGAGTGCTCATGAATGCGATGCGCGTGCCATCGGGTGACCACCTGGGATCGCGGTTGCCTCCCTCGCCATGGGTGAGCAGCCGGGCCCGCTCGCCGGGGCGCGCGACCAGGATGTCGCCGTGGTATCGGTTGCTCGGTTCGAGGTAGCACACGAACGCGATTTCGGCGGAGGGTTCTGGCAAGGCCGCCGTGCCCTCCAGCCCACAGCCGTGGGGGGCTTCGTCGGCTGACCCGCACGCCCCGAGCACGAGCATCGTCATCAGCCACAAGCCCGCGCCGCGAACGGGCGCCATAACGGTTTGCATGTTGCCACCGTGAGACGAGTCCGTCGACAGGGTTATCCCTAACGCAAGTCGAGCGCCTGCACTGATGCCGGCGGGCCTTCGCCTCGATACGGTGCTTGACACGGCCGCCGGAAGGCCGAGGAGGTGCCGAAGGATGCTCGCATGGACCATACGGACGTTGCTGGTGGCGATGGTTGCGTTCGTGCTTGTTTGCGCATTGGGTGCACTGGCCTCCACCCAGACAGCGGGCGGGCCCCAAACCACCCACGGGTCGCCTGTCGTCATCCCCAGCCCGGAGCGGCCGTAGCGGCGCTGAACTACCATGCGTCGGGAATGGGACGGCTCTACCACGTGCCTTCCGAGGCCTGCACGACCTCCACGGCGCAGACATCGGGCATGTCGCGCATGGCCGCGCTTTCGGGCGACACCGTGGGCAGCCGCGCGATCTGGATGGGCGAGACGCATGTAGCGCCGGGCGTGTCGTCGGGACCGCATCACCACGGCGAGAGCGAGACCGGCATTTATGTCGTTTCGGGCAACCCCGAGTTCATCTATTCAGAGGATGGGCGTGAGGTGCGTGTGCTGACAAAGCCCGGGGACTACATCTACGTGCCGCCGTTCGTGCACCACATCGAGTCCAACGCCAACTCGGGCGAGGAGGCGGTGGTCGTCATCGCTCGCACGACTCAAGAAGCGATCGTCGAGAACCTGGAAGAGCTCTAGCCAGGTGGCGGTCAATGCCGCGCTGGGCGGCGCCGTCCGTAGGCGTGAGGATCCACGCCTCATCACCGGGACGGGGCTCTACACCGACGATGTCCGGCTCGATGGATGCCTTCACGCCGTGTTCGTGCGCTCTTCCATCCCTCATGCCCGCCTGAGGAGCGTGGACGTGAAGCTCGCAGCGGCAATGCCGGGCGTGGTCGGGATCTTCGGCGCGGCTGACCTCGACTTCGCGAGCACGACCGCGCGTCCGCGGCTGGCTTCGGACACGGTCCTTTTCGTCGGCGATGCGATCGCGGTCGCGGTCGCGGAGACGCGGGACCAGGCAGTCGACGCGGCCGCGGCCGTCATCGTTGATTACGACCCGCTGCCGGCGGTCGTCGGCAGCGTCGAGGCGCTGGAGCCGAACGCGGACCTGGTGCAGTCGGACCGAGACGACAATCTCGTCATCGACTTCGAGGTCGGCGAGCCGGGCGCGGTCGACGGCGCCGACGTGTCGATCAAGGCTCGCTTCATCAATCAGCGCCTGGCCGCCGTGCCCATCGAGGCGAACGCGGTCGCCGTTGAGCCCGACGGCGATGGCGGAATCCGCATGTGGGCCTCGACGCAGGTGCCGTTCCGCGTCCGCACCCAGGTCGCGGACGCGCTCGGCCTTCCCGAGGCGAAGGTGCGTGTGATCGCACCGGACGTAGGGGGCGCGTTCGGCGCCAAGCTGATGACGTATCCAGAGCAGAGCGTGCTGGCCGCGGTAGCGCTGAAGCTCAACCGCCCGGTGCGCTGGTTCGAATACCGCTCCGAGAACATGGTCGCGATGAGCCACGGCCGGGCGCAGGTCCAGGACGTGGCGCTCGGGGCGACGCGCGAGGGCAGGCTCGTCGGCCTCGACCTGGAGATCGTCGCCGATTGCGGCGCGGATGCCGGCCTGGGTGCCGCGCTACCGGGTTTCACGATGTTGCTTTCCTCGGGCGTTTACGACATCCCGAAGATCCGCGTGCGCACGCGCACGGCCCTGACCAATACCACCATCGTGTCCGCGTACCGAGGCGCCGGACGACCAGAGGCGATTTCGATGATCGAGCGCGCGATGGACATGCTGGCGGTGAAAATGGGTTTGGATCCTGCCGAGCTGCGCAGGCGCAATTTCATTCGCGGCGAATTCCCGCACACCACGGCAGCAGGCGCCACGTATGACTCTGGCGATTACACGCGCGCCCTCGAGGTTGCTCTCGAGGCGGTGGGCTACGACGACATCCGGCGAGAGCAGAAGGCGAGGCGCGAGCGCGGCGAACGCGTTCAGCTGGGAGTCGGCATCAGCAGCTATGTGGAGATGACCGCGGTCCAGCTCACGTCGGAGTTTGGATTTGCTCGCGTCTCGGAGGATGGATCGTTCACCGTCGGCGTGGGCACCAGCTCGAGCGGGCAGGGCCACGAGACCGCATACGCGCAGCTGGCCTCGTCACTCCTGGGCGTGCCGATGGACCGCATCGTCGTCGTGCAGTCGGACACGAACCAGGTGCGGAGCGGTGACGGTACGTACGGCTCGAGATCGATGCAGCTCGGCGGCAGCGCTGTGCGCGGCGCGTGCTTCGCTCTGGTCGAGAAAGCACGCGAGGAGGCGGCGCGACGTTTTGAGGCGAGCGTCGATGACATCGAGCAGCCGGCCGATGGCCTTTTTCGTGTTCGCGGCGTGCCGAGCGCCGCTTTGAGCTGGGCGGATCTCGCGTCCGAGGCGACTCTTGTCGCGGATGAAGAGTTCGAGCAGGATGGGCAGACGTTTCCGTTTGGCTGCCACATCGCGGTGGTTGAAGTCGACGTGGAGACCGGTGAGGCGCGGCTGGTCCGCCATGTCGCGGTCGACGACTGCGGGACGATCTTGAATCCGGTGCTGGTCGAGGGTCAGGTTCACGGCGGCGTCGCGCAGGGTGCCGCGCAAGCTCTGTATGAAGAGTTCGTGTATGACGCGGACGGAAATCCGCTGACGACGAGCCTGGTCGACTACGCGATCCCCACGATCGGCGAGATTCCTTTGATCGAAACGTTGCACATGGAGACGCCCTCGCCGCTCAATCCTCTAGGGGTGAAGGGTGTCGGCGAGTCGGGGACGATCGGGTCGACGCCGGCGGTCCAGAACGCGGTCATCGACGCGGTTTCCCATCTGGGCGTGCGTCACATCGACATGCCACTGCACCCGATGCGCGTGTGGGAGGCGATCCGAGCGGCTCAGAGAGCCTGAGCTTGGCGTCGCGTGACAAGCAAGGTGTCGACGAGGCTCGCCGCGGCGAGGACGAGGGTGGCGCCAAGCAAGATCCATTCAGGTGATCTCGTCGGCGGGTTCGCGGGCAGGTCGAAGTGGCCGGAGATCGGCTCGAAGATGGGGGCGATCGGCGAGGCGACGGAAGCCGCGAAAACTGCAGTCGACACGAGCACCACCCACACGACGCCGCGCGCTGTGCGGCCGATGCGAATCAGGCCGATGCCGGGCAGGGCGGCCAGGAGCCAGAGGTCGCGGTTGGGCGGGATCTCGTCCGCGTGCAGGCGGCGCGCGAGGACCGCGCCGACGGCGAAGAGCCCGAGAGCGGCTTCGAACCATCCGGGCCCGATGAGGTCGATGCCCATGAAGGTGAAGTCGACGCCGGAGTAGGTGGGTGTGGTGGCGAGCCACATGACCCATGCAAACCAGGCGACCAGCAGGACTTCGGCGGCGAGGAGTGTGGCGAGGCGGATGGCAGTCTTGGTCGCGAGCATCGATCCGACGAGGGTGATGATCACCAACCAGCACGCCGGGTTCTGGAAGCCGAAGTTGACGTCGGTGTGGACCTGGGAGATGCCGACGAGCCAGGGCGATATGAGGGCGAGGAACACGGCGATGACGACCACGACGCCGAGGGGTGAGGCGAAGGCGCGGCGCGGGTTGGTCACAAAAGGACTGGGAAAACGGTGTGGGAGGCAGATCTGGAGTCGCGAAGGATTGCTCGAGTGGAGATCACGGTGAGGGCTATTTTCGCATGAAATTTACTTGACATCGAACAGATATTCGGTACAATACAAACATGTGTTCTGAGGGTGGGGAGAGGGGGAGTTGGACCTCGGGAGAGATCTACGGGGAGATCAATACCCTGCTGGATCGGCTCTCGGAAGAAGACCTCACCATCGTCCCGTCGGAGGCCATGGCCGATGACCAGCTAACTCTGCAGCGAATCGGGAGTCGGGTTCAGGCGGAGTTCTTGCGCCGCCTCCGTCGCTTCGACAGCGGGCAGGGTTACGCCAACACGATGGCTCTGAGCGCCAAGGCCTGGTTGCGCTGGAAGTGCAACCTGACCCCTGAGGCCGCCTCCGATCAGGTTGAGGTGGCGCGACAGTTGGACTCGTTGCCCCAGACCGCCAAGGCCTTTGCCGAGGGAGACATCAGTTACCGCCACGTCGCGCTCATCGCGCACACCGCCAAAGATCTGGGCGACAAGATGGAAGCGGAGGCCGAGGAAATCCTCGTCACCGCGGCCAGAGAGCTGGATCCCAAGCGCTTGAAGATGGCGTGTTTGCATCTACGCCACTGCCTTGAGCCCGAAGGCGTCTTGCGCGATGCCAACGAGCAGCACGATCAGCGCTACCTGTACTTGAGTCAGACCCTCGATGGCGTCTTCTACCTGAACGGTCGCTTCGACCCTGAAAGCGGCGCCGTGGTGCGCACGGCGCTGGACTCGGTGATGAAGCCGCCGGCAGCCGACGATGACCGCACGCCAAAACAGCGGCGCGCGGATGCGTGGGTGGATTTGGCACGGCGCCAGCTGGACGGCGGTCAGTTGCCCGAGGTCGGTGGCCAGAAACCGCACCTGATGGTGACGGTCGACATGCCGACGCTCACGAAAGAACCGGGGTCGCGCGCGGCGGAGCTGGAGTGGGCGCAGCCGATACCGGCCGAGACGGCTCGGCGCCTGGCCTGCGACTGCACCATCACGCCAATCCTGTGTGGGGCTGAATCACACCAGGTCGAGGTCGTCAGCAGCCGCCGGGTGATACCGCCGGCGATGAAGCGGGCGCTGACCGCGCGCGACAAACACTGCCGGTTTCCTGGGTGCGATATGCCGCCGGCCTGGACCGACGGCCACCATATAAAACACTGGGCCGATGGTGGACCCACAGCACTGTGGAACCTCCTGCTCTTCTGCCGGCGCCATCATCGCCTCTTCCATGAAGGCGGCTGGGCGTTGGAACAAGCCGAGGGCGGAGTAGTAGCGATTCCGCCCTAGCTCTTGTCGTCCTCTTCGTAGCCCAGGATCGGCCGCAGCCAGCGCTCAGCCTCAGCCAGCGGCATCGACGCGCGGCGCGCGTAGTCGGTGACCTGGTCCCGGCCGACCTTTCCGACCATGAAGTACCGCGAGTCGGGGTGGGCGAAGTAAAGGCCGGCGACGGCGGATGTCGGGGTCATCGCGAACGACTCCGTCAGCTCCATCCCGATCGAGGGGGCGTCGAGCAGGTCGAAGAGCGTGCGCTTGGGCGTGTGGTCGGGGCAGGCCGGGTACCCGAACGCAGGGCGGATGCCTCGGTATTTCTCCGCGATCAGGTCCTCCCCGGACAGCTTCGGGCCTTGCTCGTACCACGACCGGCGCACAAGCTCGTGCAGGTATTCCGCAAACGCTTCCGCAAGGCGGTCCGCCAGCGCCTTGACCATGATGGCGCGGTAGTCGTCGTGCTCCGCTTCGAAACGCGCCGCCAGCTCGTCCACGCCCAGGCCGGCCGTGACCGCGAACGCACCGACGAAATCGCCACCGTCCGGCGACACGAAATCGGCGAGCGAGTAATACGGCTTCTCGTCCCCATGGTCGACCTGCTGGCGCAGCATCGGGAAGCGAACTCCATTGTCGAGCAAGATGTCGTCGCAATCCGCTTGGGCCGGCCAGAACCCATAGACGCCCTTGGCCCGCAGCCAGCCCTTGTTCTCGATCTCATCCAGAAGCTCCTTACCGTTGCTGAACAGCTCCCGCGCTGACGCACCGTATTTCGGGCTCTCGAGGATGTCTGGGAACTTGCCTTTGAGCTCCCAGGCGTGGAAGAAGAACGTCCAGTCGATGTACTCACGAAGCTCGGAAAGCTTTGGTTCGATGACGCGGGCCCCCGTGAACGGGGGCGTCGGAAGGTCGCTGAAGTCGAGCCGCGCTCGTTTCGCCCGCGCCTCTCCCAGCGTCAGCAGCGGTCGCTTCGACGTCGTGTGCTGCGCGCGCAGCTTCTCCTGCAGCACGCGGTTGTCGCGATCGAACGTCAACCGCCGCTCGTCGTCGAACAGGTCCGAGACCACACCTATCACGCGCGACGCATCGAGCACGTGCACCGTCGCACCGCTGTACGCGGGCGCGATTCGAACGGCAGTGTGCTGCTTGGAGGTCGTGGCACCGCCGATGAGCAGGGGGATCGTGAACTGGCGCCGCGTCATCTCTTTGGCCACCGTGACCATCTCATCGAGCGAAGGCGTGATCAGACCGGACAGTCCGATCGCGTCTGCGCCCAGCTCGATAGCGACATCGAGGATCTTCTCGGCGGGCACCATGACGCCGAGGTCGTGGACCTCGTAGTTGTTGCAGCCCAGCACGACCCCGACGATGTTCTTGCCGATGTCATGGACGTCACCCTTGACCGTCGCCATGACCAGCTTGCCCCGAACCTCCTGGCTCCCGGACGCCTCCTTCTCCGCCTCCATGAACGGCTGTAGGTAGGCGACAGCGCGCTTCATCGCTCGCGCGCTCTTCACCACCTGGGGCAGGAACATCTTGCCGGCGCCGAACAGGTCGCCCACGACCTTCATGCCGTCCATCAACGGACCTTCGATCACCAGCAGCGGCTTGCCGTACTTCTGGCGCGCCTCCTCGGCATCCGCCTCGATGAACGCGACCTCGCCGTGCAGGACCGCAAACGCGAGGCGGTCCTCGACCGGCCTCTCGCGCCAGGAGAGGTCGACCTCTCGCTTCGTGCCCGCGCCGTGCACGCTCTTCGCGAACTCCACCAGACGCTCGGTCGCGTCGGGCCGCCGGTCGAAGATGACGTCTTCGACGAGCTCGAGGAGATCTTTCGGGATGTCCTCGTAGACGGCCAGCTGGCCGGCGTTGACGATGCCCATGTCGAGGCCGGCGCGAATCGCGTGATAGAGGAAGGCGGAGTGCATGGCCTCGCGTACGCGGTCGTTGCCTCGGAACGAGAATGACAGGTTGGAGACCCCGCCCGAGATCCGCACGCCCGGGCACCGCTTCTTGATCTCCTTGGTGGCGGCGATGAACGCCTTCGCGTAACCGGCGTGCTCCTCGATGCCGGTCGCGATAGCCAGGATGTTGGGGTCGAAGATGATGTCGGCGGGGTGATAGCCCGCCTTCTCGATCAGCAGCTTGTACGCGCGATCGCAGATTCCGACCTTGCGCTCCAGCGTGTCTGCCTGACCTTTCTCGTCAAACGCCATCACGACCACCGCCGCGCCGTACTCGCGCACCAGGCGAGCCTTCTCGAGGAAGGCCTCCTCGCCCTCCTTGAGGCTGATCGAGTTGCAGACGCCCTTGCCCTGCAGGCATTTGAGCCCCGCCTCCAGGACGGTCCACTTGGAGCTGTCGACCATGATCGGGATGCGCGCGATCTCGGGCTCGGTCGCGATGAGGTTGAGAAATCGCGTCATCGCGGCCTCGGAGTCGAGGAGGTCGGCGTCCATGTTCACGTCGAGCAGGTTGGCGCCGCCCCGCACCTGGTCGAGAGCGACCTGGACCGCGCCAGTGAAGTCGCCTGCCTCGATCAGCCGTCGGAACTTCATCGAGCCCGTGACGTTGGTCCGCTCGCCGATGACCACAAACCTCGTGTCGGGTCCGATCTCGAACGGCTCCAGCCCGCTGAACTTCGCGCGCTCGACTCTTTCGGGGATCTGTCGGGGCGGGAGGCCGGCCACCGCCTTGCGGATCTGGCGGATGTGCTCGGGAGTGGTGCCGCAGCAGCCGCCGGCGGCGTTGAGGAAACCGCTCGCGGCGAAGTCGCGCAGCAGGCGGCTCGTGATCGGCGGCTCCTCGTCGTAGCCGCCGAAAGAGTTGGGCAGGCCGGCGTTGGGGTAGCAGGTGACGTAAACCGGCGCCACGCGTGACAGCGCCTCGATGTACGGCCTCATCTCGGTCGCGCCCAGCGAGCAGTTGATGCCCGCGGCAAACGGGTCGGCGTGCTCGATCGAGTTCCACCAGGCCTCGACGGTCTGGCCGGAGAGATTGCGCCCGCTGCGATCGACGATCGTGACCGAGATGAAGAGCGGGAGCTCGGGCGCCACCTCCTTGACCGCCGCGATCGCCGCTTTGGCATTCAGCGTGTCGAAGATGGTCTCGATCAGCAGGAAGTCGACGCCGCCGTCACGCAATCCGCTAGCGGCCACGGCGTAGCCATCGCGGAGCTGGTCGAAGGTCACGTCGCGATACGACGGGTCCTCAACCTTCGGCGAGAGCGAGAGGGTGACGTTGGTGGGGCCCAGCGAGCCGGCCACGAACCTGTTCTCGTATGCGTCCGCGGCCTCGCGGGCAAGCCTCGCCCCTGCGACGTTGATCTCGTAGGTGAGGTCCTCCAGTCCGTAGTCGGCCTGCGAGACCGGGGTCGCGGTGAAGGTGTTGGTGGTGATGAGGTCCGCGCCCGCCTCGAGATAATCGCGGTGGATGCGGCTGACCACGTCGGGCCGCGACAGGTTGAGTATGTCGACGTTGTTCTTGAGCAGCTTGGGATGGTCGCGGAACCGCTCACCCCGCCAGTCCTCTTCGGTGAGGCCCTGCTTCTGCAGCAGCACGCCGATCGACCCGTCGAAGATCACGATCCGCTGCTTGAACAGCTGATCGAGACGCTCGCGAGTTGAGGTGCCGGTCGACGTGACTGTGGCCATGTGGACCCTAAAGAGTACCGAGGAAGGGGGAAATTAGTCCCCGACCGGACTCCATACCTGAAACTCACCCTCGTCGTAGAGCAGCCTGCGCCCGCTGATCGCAAGGTCGCTTATCGCCGCCTGCCGCACCGCCGGGTTGTTCGCATCGGTCGGTTTCTTGAACTGGACGTACGCGTTTCGCTCCAGGACCACGTAGCAGGTCGCGTCCAGCTTGTCGGGGAAGTCGTTGATGATGTGCCGGTTCGCCAGCCACACCGCCAGGCCGTTGTCCGCCGACACGGGCGCGTCGGCGGGAATCATCGACGTCGCCTTCTCCAGCTGGGCCACGGCGTTCGGGCGCGAGTAATCGGTCGAGCTTGAGCCCGCCATCGGCGGAAACCGGCCGGCGCCCCACGACAGCAGCAGAGCCGGGATGATCGCCACCAGCGCGTAAGCCGGCCGGATCGAGCGAATCTCGAGGAACCTGCGAGCCCCAACTCCTCCGGCGACGATCAGCGGGAACAGCAGCAGCATCACGTAGTGCAGGAACAGCAGGTTCTGCGGATCGTGGCCGCTGAGAACGTTGGCGAGGTACGGCGGGATGGCGAGGAGCAGCCACCGCGGCGCCAGCAGGGGCAGCGCGAACATTCCCGCGATGATTTCGGCTGGGGTCGGGAGCGCCCGCGGGTTGAAGATCGCGGCCACGATGTTCGCCGCCGTCGCCGGCCTCGACGCGTCGAGGCCGAAGAGCCAGCGGTAATAGATGAAATCGGAGTAACCGCCATTGCGTATGTGCTGCTGGACGATCCCAGTGCCGATGAGGAACCACGCCGCGGCGAGGTACACGATGAATCGCCAGTGCTTGCGAATCTCAGGCGCACCGTAGACCCGCATCAGCAGAGCGATCACGCCGACGGTGTAGACCTGGTCCTCTTTGCACATCAGCACGAGCACACACAGAACCCACATCGCGATCCGGTGGCCGCGGATGCCGGCCCAGGCGGCGAGCAATGACAGCGCGAGCGCGAGGTTCTCGGGGTGGAAGAAATCGCGCGCCGTCTCCTGGATCGCGGCCCAGAAGGGAATCGGGGCGGACAGCGCGACGGCCAACCAGGGTGATTCCGCGCGATCCGCGGGCAGCAGGGCACGGAAGAACAGGAACGCGGCGGGCGCGGTGGCGGCCAGTCCGGCCGACGAGAAGATCAGCAGCACCGCGGGGTTCGGCCACACCTTCTCGACCGCCGCCAGGAACACAAAGATGAGCTCGAAGTGGATGCCCAAGAAGTCAGCTCGGGCGAAGCTCGAGTAGAAACCGTGACCGGCTGAGACGTTCCAGATCACCTGCTGGTCGTAAGCGAGGTCCCAGGCTGGGCCGGTCATGCCGTAAAGGCGCTCGAGCTCCCCGTGCAGGTACCACTCGAAAGCGCCGGCCGCCGCCAGCAGAGGCACGGTGGGGCCGATCCACCATGCGACCGGGCGCGCCTCCAGTGCCTTAGCCGCCGTCAGGGCTCCAGACCTGGAAGCGACCATCGTCGACCAGCAGCCTGCGGCCGCTGGCCCGCAGAAGCGCGATCTCATCGGCGCGCGCAAGGCTCGCCTGCAGCCGGTGCTTCCAGTCCTCCCGGTCGATGACGATGTAGCGATCCGCCGGCAGCTGCGTCGGGAGGACCTGGACCAGCCGGCGGTCGGCCAGCCATACGGCCGCACCGTCGTCGGCGTAGACGGGAGCGTCCGGCGGGATCACGCTGGTCGCGGCCACCAGGCGGTTTGTCGCGGGCGGTCGGGTGAACAGCCAGTCGTCCGCCGCGAAGGCGGGCGGCAGCTGACCCGCAACAAGGCCGACGGCCAGGGCGGGCGCCGCGGCCGCGAGCAGCGCCACAGGTCGGAGTCGCGCCTGCACCGACGGCATGGCCAGCAGCCGGCGCGCTCCGAAGGCGGCGGCGACGATCACTGGAAACATGAGCACCATCACGTAGTGCTGCTGCAGCCGTCCCTGCGCGTCGTGGCTGCTCATGAGGTTCGCGATCAGCGGCGGGACCACGAGGAGCAGCCAGCGCGGCGCCAGCAGGGGCAGGCCGGCGACGCTCAAAAGCAAGCCTGAGAGCACCAGCCAGGCGTCAGGTCGCGCCACGTTGTGAAGGAAGAAGTTCTGCTCCGCCGGGTTGAAGATCCACCAGTAGTAGGCGACGTCCGGCGAATAGCCGGTGCCTCGGATCAGCTCTTGAAACATGCCCACCCCGACGACGAGCCAGGCGACGGCCAGGATCATGACTCGACGCCCATGCGGCCTCATCGCCTGCGGGCCGGCGTGCCAGACCACCAGGCCGATCACGAAGGCGGTGTACGTCTGATCCTCTTTGCAGCTCAGGACGAGGACCGCCAGCGTCCAGAGCAGCCACGGTTTGGCGCGCAAGCCCGCCCATACCGCCAGCATCGCGAGGGCGAGGGCGAGGTTCTCGGGGTGGAATTGAGAAGAGGCGGCTTGCTGCGTGGCGGCCCAGAACGGCATCGGAATGGCGAGCGCCGCCGCGAGCCAGACACGGCCCCGGAGGCCCTGGAGCAGGGCGCGGAACATGAGGAATGCGGCGGGTGCCGTGGCCGCCAGGCCCGCCGCCGCGAAGACGAGCGGGACGACGGGGCTGGGCCAGATGCGCTCGACGGCGGCGATGGGCAGGAGGATGGGCTCGAGGTGGATGCCGAGGAAGTTGTGCCCGTATTCGAAGCTGCTCGTCCAGCCATAGCCGTTGGCGAGGCTCCATAGGAGCTGCTGGGTCTGTCCCAGGTCCCACGAAGGCGCCGAAACCGAGTAGAGGCGCAACAGCTGCGTATTCAGGATCCAGATGAAGGCGACTGCCGCCGACACCAGTGGCGCGGTGCAGGCGATCCACCACACCAGCGGCCGTGCTCGCGCGCGCTGTGAAGATCCAAGATCCAGGGCCCGAACGGTCATCGCCCCGCCGAGCTTACCTACAATCCGCTACGTGACGGCGCCACACCTGTCCGTGATCGTCCTGGTTTACAACGAAGCCGAGAGCATCGCGCCGCTCTCCGAGGAGCTGAGCGGAGTCCTCGAAGGTCTGGACGTTCCTTATGAGATCGTCTACGTCGACGACGGCAGCCGCGATGGCAGCACCGAGAAGATGGCGCAGCTCGCGCTCCACGACTCACACGTGCGCGTGGTCAGCTTCCGCCGCAACTTCGGCCAGACGGCCGCGGTGCAGGCTGGGATCGACAACAGCACCGGCGAGATCCTTGTCTTCATGGATGGCGACCTGCAGAACGATCCACATGACATCCCTCGACTCCTCGACAAGGTCAATGAGGGATACGACGTCGTCAGCGGTTGGCGCAAGAACCGCGAGGACGATACGACGCGCGTCCTGCCTTCGAAGATCGCCAACTGGATCATCGCCAAGGTGACCGGTGTTCGCCTCAACGATTTCGGGTGCACGCTCAAGGCCTACCGGCGCGAGGTGATCCAGGACGTGAAACTCTACGGCGAGATGCACCGCTTCATCCCGGTGTACGCGTCATGGGTGGGCGCTCGCATCACGGAGCTGGAGGTCAACCACCGCAAGCGATCGTTCGGACGGTCGAAGTATTCGCTGTCCCGCACGTCGCGGGTGCTGCTCGACCTCATGACCGTCAAGCTCCTGGGCCAGTACGCGACCAAGCCCATCTACTTCTTCGGATTCGCCGCCTTCGGACTGTGGGCGCTCGCGCTGGTGTTTGCCGCGATCGTCATCATCCAGAAGCTGTTGCCGCCCTATCCGTATGCACACAACAACCCGCTGCTGCTGCTGGCGGTGTTCCTGGGCATCGTCGGCGTTCAGTTCATCCTTATGGGGCTGCTGGCGGAATTGTCGATTCGCACCTATCACGAGTCGCAGGGCAAGTCGGTGTACGTCGTGCGTGAGGTGATCCAGGGCCAATCCCCGCGCAAGCACGCCGCCACGAACGGGAGGCCGGTCGCACGTTCGCGCACCAAATAAATGTGTGGGATCTGCGGGGTGGCCGGCGGTGATCCGACCGAGAGCCAGGAGCTCGTGGGCCGCATGTGCGACTCGATGGTCCATCGCGGCCCCGACGACGAAGGTGGGATCCAGCTCGACGGCGTGACCCTCGGCAGCCGCCGGCTGTCGATCATCGATATCGCGGGCGGCCACCAACCGATCCACAACGAAGACTCGACGGTGTGGGTCGTACAGAACGGCGAGATCTACAACCACCTCGAGCTGCGCGAGCTGCTCGTCGCCGCAGGTCATGAGTTCACCACCCAGTCCGACACCGAGGTTCTCGCGCACGGATACGAGGAGTGGGGCGAGTCGATGGTCGAGCGCCTCAACGGGATGTTCGCGTTCGCGATCCTCGACCGCCGCCGCCACCGCGTGCTCCTGGCGCGCGACCGCATGGGCATCAAGCCCCTGCACTACGCGGTGGAAGGAAAGCGCCTGGTGTTCGCGTCCGAGCTCAAGAGCCTTCTTTGCGACCCCGCGTTGCGGCGGGACATCGACCCCGTCGCGCTGGACGAATACCTCGCCCTGGAGTTCGTGCCCTCGCCCCGCAGCATCGTTCGCGGGATCAGCAAGCTTCCACCCGCCCACACGCTCGAGTGGTGGCTGGGCAGCGGCATCCACCGGGTGCACCGCTACTGGTCACCGACCCTCGAGGAGGAAAACGGATCCCGCGGCCGCACCCTCGACGAGGAGTGCGATGAGCTGCGCGCGGTGCTGCGCGAGTCTGTGCGCAAGGAGCTCATCAGCGACGTCCCGCTCGGCGTGTTCCTCTCCGGTGGCATCGACTCGAGCGCCGTGACCGCGATGATGTCCCAGCTCGGCACCGAGGTGAAGAGCTTCTCGGTCGGGTTCGCCGAGCGGTCGTTCGACGAATCGCGTTATGCGCGCCAGGTGGCCCAGCACCTGGGCACCGACCATCACGAGCTCACGCTCGAGCCGTCGATGCTGCTCGACCTCATCCCCAAGCTCCCCACCCTCCTCGACGAGCCGCTCGGCGACGCCTCGATCATCCCGACCTACCTGCTGTCGGCGTTCACCCGGCGCCACGTGAAGGTTGCGCTCGGCGGCGATGGCGGAGATGAGCTCTTCGCCGGCTACCCGACCGTGCAGGCGCACCGGCTGGCCGGGTATTACAACCGCGCGCCGAGGCTCCTGCGAAAGGGGCTCATCGAACCGGTCGTCGGCCGGCTGCCGGTGTCGCGCGCCAACCTCAGCTTCGACTTCCGCGCCAAGAGATTTGTCAGCGGTGCCGCGCATCCGGTGCACGAACGGCACCGCCGTTGGATGGGCTCGTTCGCCGCCGAGGAGAGGACCACGCTCCTCTCCGCGCAAGTGCGCGATCGGCTCGCGGGCAGCGGGCATTTGAAGCTCGCGGAGCTGGACGGCGCCGAGGTGCGGGATCCGATCAACCAGGTCCTGCTGATGGACATGCGCCTCTACCTGGAGAACGACATCCTGGTCAAGCTCGACCGCGCGAGCATGATGGCCTCACTCGAGGGCCGGGTCCCGCTCCTCAACAACGACTTCGTCGAGTACGCGACGCGGCTTCCGCTGAGCATGAAGCTGCGCGGCCTGCGCTCGAAGTTCCTCTTCAAGCGCGCGCTGCGGGGCCTGCTCCCCGACACCATCCTCGACCGGCCGAAGAAAGGATTTGGCATCCCTGTCGCGGACTGGTTTCGGGGCCCGCTCAAGGAGCAGATGCTGTCGGTGCTGTCGCCCGAGCGCATCGCTCGCAAGGGCTTCTTCGATGGGGCGGCGGTGGCGGCGCTGGTGCGCGACCACCTGTCCGGCCGGCGTGACAACCGCAAGCAGCTCTGGACGCTGTTCGTGTTCGAGCTGTGGCACGACGGCTACGTCAATCGAGCCTAGGCAGCTCCCATACGTCGACGCCACCGTCCTGGATGGGCGCGAAGCCCAGGAACTCGGTCCAGAACGCCACGATTGCGGCCCTTCCTGGAGACGGCCCGGCCACGATGGTCGTGACCTGGAATCGCCCGAGGTCGGAGGCCGTCATGGCACGCACGTCGGCGGTCACGGCCACCTGCTGCCGATTCACGTCCATCGCGTCGAGAATCTTCTCCACGTATGACGGGCGCGGGCCGAGGTACGGCCCAGGCGTGAAAGCGTCGCCCTCGGGCATCCGAAACCGGTAGCTCGCCGCCGCCTGCCACAGCATCGCGTCGGTCGACTCCTTGCTCGAGAAAGGTGTGATCAGCACCACCGAGCCGGGCGCGATCTTCTCGACATCGCCGCCAGGCCGGAAGTACGCGGGCACGGATGCGGACACGCTCGGATACGGCACCGGCGGAAGGATGACCGCCAAGCCGGCGACGAGCACGGCTCCGATCGCGAAGCGCCGGCGAGGCGTGGCGTTGATGCCGATCGCGACGATCGCCGCCACGACGAGGGCGACGCCGAGCCAGGCGATCACCATCAGCCGCGCCGGCAGCGCGCTGCCCATGAGCGGCAGCTTTGCCACCGCCGCCCACGGCAGCCACAGAGGGGTGACGATTCCGTCGACGTGAAGGTGCGGGCCGAGCGAAAGCACTGCGACGATCAGCGTCATGGAGGCAGTCCAGCGGACCCAGGCTTGGTTGCCCCCAATGACGAGGCCCGCGGCGAAGACCACCAGCAGCGGCACCCCGATGTAGGCGCCGTTTTCGGTGACGTTGCCGGTGAAGTGGATGAGGTTCGAGGGCAAAGCGAAGGCCAGCAGGTCGCTGACGTAGACGTCGGGCTGCTGGACGCTGCCGGAAACCACCTGCGGCCCGAAGAACTGGAAGCCCAGTGGATAGCCGGCGATGATCGCGAAGGACACGATGGCGGCACCGGCCGCCTGCGCAGCGTTTGGCAGTCGAGCCCGCACCTGGTCTCTGTGCATGAGCGCGAGCACTGCGACGCCGATGGCGGCGACCAGGAGCGTCATGGCGAGCAGCTCTTCACCGGTAAGGAGTTGGAAGGCAGCGGCCACCCCCGCGAAAACGCCGGCGCTCAACGGGTTCATGCGCCGGCGGATGAGGACCTCGTGGCCGAGCAGGAGCGCGATCGGCGGGAAAAGCGCCACCACGACATGGGGATGGCCCAACGCCTGCGCGATGAGCGCGGGGCTGAATCCATAGAGAAGACCCGCAGTGAAGCAGGCCAGCCGGCTGTCGACGAAACGACGCGCGGCCAGGTATCCAAACCAGGCTGAGAGCGCGATGGCCGCGGTGATGAGGAGGTTGTAGGCCACGACCGGTCCGAATGCGGCCGTGACCGGCCAGAGCAGGAGGGACGGAAAGATCATCGACGTGTTCCACATGAGGTTCACGCCGGCCGGATACGACAGGTGGTCGGTGAAGAGCGGGTTGTGCCCTCGAGCGAGCTCGTGGGGAAACCAGCCGAGGTACCAGACGAAGAGCTTGGGGTCCTTGGGCGTGCCGATCAACGACCGGGCGGGGTCTATCCATGTACTGGAAAAGAGCGCCACGGCAATCACCAGGTAGATGAAGAGGGCGCGCTTCAAATGCCGGGGGTTGGGGCGACGATCAGACCGTCCGGCGTGCGCCGCACTCCCCGCACGCCGGGAAGCAGCATGATCAGCACGCTCGGCACCGCCAGGAGGATGGCGGCGCCGACCAGCGTGGCCTGGATCCCGATGTGGTCGGCGACCGGACCGCAGATCGCAAAGCCGGCCGGCATCGCTATGAGAGACACCAGCCAGTCGAAGGAGTTCGCGCGCGCGAGGACATCCTTCGGGATGAGCTGCGGGACGGTGGCGAACCATACTTCGTTGAGGAAGGTCAAGCCGGCGAACCCGAGCACGCCGGTCGCCATGATCAGGCCAATGGGTGCGGGCCCTATCAACGCCAGGGGCTGCAGCGCCGCCAGCGTGAGGGCCAGGTTGGCAGCGATCAGCGGGCGGCGCGGCACCACTCGCAAGGCGATCAGGCCGCCGACGACCGAACCCGCGCCCATCGACGCTCCGATCAATCCCCAGGCGGACGCGCCGCCGAGGTGCTGCTTGGCCACGATCGGTCCGAGCACGAAGAACGCCGCGATGGCGAAGTTCCACAGCGCGTGCGAGCAGAGGTTGATCAGGTACCAGGTGCGGCTCGACACGGCGCGCCAGCCGTCGGCCAGCTCCGCCAGGAAACTGGTCTGCGTTTTTGCGGGCATCGGCGCCACCCGCAGCATCGCGAGCGAGAGAGCGCTGACGATGAAGGTGGCCGCGTCGATCGCGAACACCCACCCGGGACCGGCGACCGCGACCAGGATGCCGGACGCCGCGGGCCCCAGCACCCAGCTCGTGCTCCGCGTGAGGCCCATGAGGGCGTTTGCCTGCTGCAGGTGAGTCGCGCTGACCGTCTGGGGCACAAGCGCGCCGGATGCCGGCATGAAGAACGCCGAGGCGGCGCCGTCGGCGCCGGCGAGCACGATGAGCATCCAGAGCTGCATGTGACCCGCGATCAGCAGCACCGCGAGCGTGAGCTCGGCGACGGCGCGAATGCCGTCCGACGAAAGCATCACGAGCTGGCGGGGTAGGCGGTCCGCCCACACTCCGCCGATCGGGAGTAGTACGACTCGTGCCGTGGTCGACGCCGCCAGGACCAGCCCGAGCGCACTGGCCGTGTGGGCGATCTGCAGGGTGGCGAAAGCGAGCGCGACCGGAGCCAGCGCGTCGCCCGCCGCCGAGACCGCCTGGCCGGTCCAGAGGTAGCGAAAGTTGCGTTCGGCGAGGGGAGCGAGCGCCCTGGGCAGCTTCACGTGCGGATTCTCTCCGGTTCGGGCAATTCAAGGCGAACGTGGTCGAGGTGCTGCACTCGGAGTAGGCGTTACCTCAGATGGAGGTGCAGCCCAGATGACCAGTCTCGTGATCGACGTCGTGATCTTGTTCGTGCTCGTCGCCATCGCCGTGTCGGTGGCACGCGCATGGCGCGTACGGCCAGTTCATCTCAGTCCTCTGCCGGCGGAAACTCGGAGCCGATACGTGGCGGCTTGGGATCGAATCGAGAAGCGATTCATGGATGCGCCGGAAGACGCGGTACAGGAAGCCGACTCCCTGCTGACCGTGATGCTTGGCGAGCAGGGCCATGCGGTCGCAGGCGATCGCTTGCCGCCCAGGCTTCGCGAGGCTCGACGCGAGTTCGCGCGAGGCAAACGGCGCCACCGGACCGAGGACCTGCGCCGGGCGCTGCTCGAATACCGCGAGGCGTTCGCGCGGATGAGCGGCCCTGAGCGCGCGGAGCCTGTCGCAGAAGGACGTCGCGAGACCGCCTGACGCCGTAAATTCGACGGGTGGTGACGGTAGCCGACGTGCGGCGGTTTGCCATGACGCTGCCGCGCACGACGGAGGGTTTCGTGGGCGGTCGCATCAAGTTTCGAGTGGGACGCATCGTCTATGCGTCCTTTTCGCGCGACCAGACCGTGATGGGATTCGGATTTCCGAAGGAGGAGCGGAATTTTCTCGTCGGCGGGTCGCCGGAGAAGTTCATGCTGCCGGAGAAGGGTGACCTGCGGTACCACTGGGTGCTCGTCCGGATGGATGCCATCGATGAGCGAGAAATGCGCGAGCTGGTGCTCGATGCGTGGCGGATGTGCGTTCCAAAGAGTGTCGCGGCGGCTTACGACGAAATGGTGGATCCGAGGGGATTCGAACCCCTTACCTCTTGAGTGCGATTCAAGCGCTCTCCCAAATGAGCTACGGACCCACGTGCTCGGGTAGGTGAGGGAAAGGCCAGTATAGCCCGGGAACAATCGGGCCCTGGCTGCCGATTCCTATACTCGCGAAATGTCGTTCCTGTTCAAGAGCAAGCGCGTGCCGGAGGGCGTCGACCCGGCCCGCATTCCGCCAGGCCAGACCCTCACGGCGCCCGACCGGTGGCCGCTGCTGAGCTTCGGGCCGACGCCCAAGACCGACATCGCCACCTGGGATTTCAAAGTGTTCGGCGCCGTCGAGAACGAGCTGAAAATCGACTACGCCGAGCTCCGCGCACTGCCTTCGAAGGACGTAGTCGCCGACATTCACTGCGTCACAGGTTGGAGCCGCCTCGGCGACACCTGGACCGGCGTCCCGATTCGCGAGATCCTCGACCGCGTCAAGCCCAAGCCCGAGGCGAAATACGTCATGGCGCACTGCGAGTACGGCTACACGACGTCGGTGCCGCTGAGCGTGCTGGACGGCGAGCAAAACCTGCTCTGCTACGCCTGGAACGGGCAGGATCTGACCCCCGACCACGGCTGGCCGCTGCGCCTTTTCGTGCCGTCGAAATACTTTTGGAAGTCGGCCAAGTGGTTGCGCGGACTAGAGTTCATGGAACGCAACCGGCTCGGTTTCTGGGAGCAGCGCGGATACCACGATGAAGCAGATCCCTGGAAGGAGACCCGCTACTGGTAGCCGCCCACCAAGCGGCGCGCCGGCCCCACCTCCGCTAGTCACCTTCACATCCGACTTCGGCTCCGGCTCGCCGCTGGTCGCTGCCATGAAAGCGGTCGTGCTCGCCGGCTGCCCATTCGCGACTCTCGTCGATGTCAGCCACGAGGTGCCGCGATTCGACGTTTTCGCCGGGGCCTTCATGCTCTTTGCCGGCACGCGTCATTTCGGACCGCATTCGGTGCACCTCGCCGTCGTCGATCCCGGGGTCGGCAGCTCGCGCCGGAGGCTCGCGATCCGCGCCGGCGGGCGGTTCTACGTCGGCCCCGACAACGGCCTGTTCGCGATCGTCATCGAGGAGGTGGGGATGCAGCAGGCAGTCGAGCTGGCGCCTCGCCCTGATGGTGCACCGACCTTCGAGGGGCGTGACGTATTTGCGCCTGCTGCCGCCGCGCTTGCGTCGGGCGTGCCGCTCGAGTCGCTCGGCCACCCGACCACGCCGCCGACGATGCTCGACGACTCCGGTCCACGCGTCCTGTGGACCGACGGCTTCGGCAACCTGGTGACGAACCTCAAGCCACCGGTCCGGCCGATGCGCATCCACAACCACTACATCACCGCCTCGGCGAAGACCTATGCCGAAGCCAAGCCGAATGAGCCATTCGTGTACGTCGGCAGCATGGGCTACCTCGAGGTGGGCATCCGCGAGGCGCGCGCCGACCGTGTGCTTGGGGCGAGAGCGGGCATGCGGGTCGATCTCCTCTGAGCTGACTCTGACCCCGGCATTAACAGGCTGGGTTGGAGTCTCGATTTCGCGCCGGTAGCGTTCCGCCTCGCCATGGCGCGATTCGCGATTGTTCTGTTGGCCCTTTGCCTGACGGCGTGCTCCATCGTCCCCCCGGCGGCGCGGGTCGCGAAGGCAGCTCAGGTCGCTTCGGCGTCCTCTGGGCAGGTGACGCTCTGGCAGGATGCCGGCATCTTTCGGCTCGTGGCGCGGCTCATCGGATCCTCGCGCACCCGCGTCATGGTTGAGATGTACGAGCTGGGCCGGCGGGACATCGTCTCCGCGCTCGGCTCAGCGCATATGCGTAGCGTCGCCGTTCGTGTGATCACGGATCCGACCGTCCGCGCCAGTCGCCGTTCCTCAGCCGCGCTCGACTCCCTCGGCGTCGTCGAGCGCGTCTATCCGGTCGACGATGTGCGTCATCAGATCGACCACGTGAAGCTCCTCATCGCGGACGACGAGGCTGTCGTCGGCGGGATGAACTGGGGCGCCCACAGCGATCGCAACCACGACTACGTCCTCGAAACGCGTGATCCGCCCGAGATCGCGCGCCTGGTGCGAATCTTCGACCAGGATTGGGCGCTTGCGGGGGGCCGGCCGGCGCCCCTCGCGCCGAGCCGGTCGGAGATCGCCCAGACCGCGCCCGGCGACGAGATCCGGGTCATGCTCGAGGACGCGCTCGTCCGCGCCCACGAACGGGTGCTGGCCGAGGTCTACACGCTGACCGATGCAGAAGTCATCGCGGGTCTGGTGGCGGCACATCGCCGCGGCGCCGTGGTGCGTGTCCTCCTCGACCCCAATCAGCCGTACAACCGCCACGCCTATTTGCTGCTGTCGGCGGGCGGCGTGGAGGTGCGCTGGTATCCGGTCCCCAAGGGCGCGCTGCTGCATGCGAAGGTCGGGTTGTTCGACGGCGAGCTGGTTCTCGGATCCGCGAACTGGACGCTCTCCGGCCTGGGCGTCAACCACGAGCTCGACATCGAGACCGGCGATCCGCGCGCCGTGTCGGCGTACAGGACGAGGTTCGACTCCGACTGGTCGCGGTCGGGCGGTGGCTAGCTCTGGGTCGGAGGTCCCGAAGTGCCCATAGGGGGCGGCCCGGACTCGGCTGCGGACGGAAGTGATCCGGGTCCCGGCGGCCCCGAACCGGCCTGCGGCGCGTTGCCGAAACCGACCTGGGGCACGGCGCGGTCGCCCTCGTCCGCCTGGAAGAAGCCGAACGCCTTGAAGCCGAGCGCTCCGGCGATCAACGACGTCGGGAGGGTCTGCAGCTTGATGTTGTAGTCACGCACGTTGCCGTTGTAGAAGCGCCGCGAGAACTCGATCTTGTCCTCGGTGGCGGTCAGTGTCTCCTGCAGGTTGGTGAAGGCGCTGATGGCCTTGAGGTCGGGGTAGTTCTCCGACACCGCGAACAGGCTGCGCAGGCTCTGGCTCAGCATGTTCTCGGCCGCGCCGATCTTGGCCGTGTCGCCTGTGGCCCCGGCTGCGACGGCGGCCGCCCGTGCATTGGTCACGGCTTCGAGCGTGCCGCGCTCGTGGCCCATATAGCCCTGCACGGTGTTGACCAGGTTGGGGATCAGGTCGTGGCGGCGCTTGAGCTCGACGTCGATCTCGGACCACGCTTCCTGCGTCCGGTTGCGCGCCGAGATCAGGCCGTTGTAGGTGAAGACAAGCCAGAGAACCACGAGGATGACGACCGCGACGAGAATCCACCAGCCCATCTAGAGCCTCATCCTACGCGTGCGCACGTCGCGCCCATCGCGTCTTCTTCAGCATCTTCTTGTGCTTGTGCTTGCGCATCTTCTTGCGCCGCTTCTTGATTACCGAGCCCAATCCATCTCCAAGGCACGAGTGATTTCCCGAAGGGGATCCAGGCGGCGAATCATACCGTAAGCGGCTCGCTTCACGTCCCGGGCATACACTCAATCCCCGATGTACTTCACGGACGCCCACGACGAGCTCCGCCTCCACATCCGCAAGTTCCTCGCCACCGAAGTTCAGCCGCACCTCGAGGAGTGGGAGGAGACGACCTTCCCCGACTCCATCTTCAAGCGATTCGGCGAGCTCGGCTTCCTCGGCCTGCGCTACCCGCCCGAATACGGCGGCCAGGGCGGCGACTACTTCTCCGCGGTCGTCCTCTCGGAAGAGATGGCGAAGGCCGGCCTCGGCGGGCTGGGCATGGCGGTCGACGTCCAGACCGAGATGGCGACCCCGCCCGTCTTCAAGTTCGGGACCGAGGAGCAAAAGCGCAAATGGGTGGTCCCCGCGATCCGCGGGGAGCACATCGCGGCGCTCGCGATCACCGAGCCCGACGCCGGCTCAGACGTGGCCGGAATCACCACCACGGCAAGGCGCGACGGCAACGATTTCATCGTCAACGGTCGCAAGATCTTTATCACCAGCGGCGCCCGCTGCCACTGGGCGCTCGTCGTCACGAAGACCGACCGCGAGCGCGGCCACAAGGGCTACAACCTGTTCGTGATCGAAAAGGGCACTCCCGGCTTTCAGGTCACGCGCACCCTGAAGAAGCTGGGCATGCATTCATCGGACACCGCCGAGCTCCTTTTCGAGGACTGCCGCGTCCCGGTCGCCAACCTGATAGGCGAGGAAGGCGAAGGCTTCAAAAACCTCATGTGGGAGCTGCAGGGCGAGCGCATGATCGCCGCGGCGGGCGCTATCGCCGGGGCGACGCGCATCTTCGAGTACACGATGGACTACGCCCAGAACCGGCAAGCGTTCGGCCAGCCGATCTCGCAATTCCAGGTCATCAAGCATCGCCTCGTCGATATGGGCACGAAGATCGCGGCGACGCAGGCGTTCGTGTACCAGACCGCCGCCCAGTGGGACCGCGGCGAGTACCCGGTGCGCGAGATCTCTCAGGCCAAGCTGCTCGCGACGCAGGTCGCGTGCGAGGTCGCCGATGACGCGATCCAGATCCTCGGCGGGCACGGGTACATGCACGAGTTCCCTGTCGAGAGGGCATGGCGGAACGCGCGACTGGGCCGGATCGGGGCGGGCTCGGACGAGATCATGAAGGAGATCATCGCCAAGACTTATGGTCTATGAGAAACGCCGCCGTGCTGTTCTCGGGCTGCGTCCCCGAGGTCGCCGCCGGTCCTGACGGCCGGATTATCGCCGTCGGGTCCAAAGCCCGCGCCGCAGCAGGTCGAGGCGCGGACGTCGTCCGCCTGCGTGGAGCAGCGTGGCCGGGTCTCATCGACTCCCACATCCATCTCGAGGGCCTGGCGGATCGCAACCTGACCCTCGACCTGACCGGCGCGCGCAGCCTCGAGTCGGCGCTGGAGCGAATTCGAAAGTGGGCCGCTCGGCTGCCGAAGGACGGCTGGGTGATGGGCGCGGGCTGGTACAACGACGCGTGGCCCGACCCTTCCTTTCCCTCGCGGCAGCAGCTGGACGAGGCTGCGGGCAAGCGCCCGGTGTTCCTGCGCCGCAAGGACGGCCACTCGGCCTGGGTCTCGACGGCCGCGCTGAAGCTTGCCGGCATCGACGCAACGACCGAAGACCCGCCCGGCGGTGTCATCGATCGAGACATGACGGGCGAGCCGGCAGGAATCGTCCGCGAGACCGCGATGCAGCTCGTCAGCGACAGGCCTCCGCGCACGACCGCAGCCGACCTCGACCGAGCGATGGAGCGGGCACTGGCCGCCCTCGCGCGCCTGGGGCTCACGTCCGTGCACTCGATGGACTCCGATCGCGGCTTCGACTCCCTCCAGCGCCTGCACGCAAAAGACCGCCTGCCCCTGCGCGTCACCTACAACCTTCCGCTCGCCGACCTCCACCATGCCGAGCGGATGGGCGTGCGCTCGGGATGGGGCGATGCGTGGCTGCGGTTCTGGGGAGTCAAGGCCTTCCTCGACGGCTCGCTCGGAAGCCGGACCGCCGAGATGATCGGCGGATCCGGCACCGCGCGACTCAGCCAGGCGGATCTCGTCGACATGGTCGGCAGATGCGCCCGCGCCGAGCTCAACGTGTGCCTGCACGCCATCGGCGACGGCGCGGTGCGAAGGGCTCTCGACGCGCTCGAAACGCATCGCAAGGCGTGGCGTTTATGGAGGCCCCGCATCGAGCACGCGCAGTGCGTCGACCCCAAAGACATGAAGCGGTTCGCACACATCGGCGTGATCGCATCCATGCAGCCGATCCACGCCGTGGCCGATCGCGAGCTCGCCGACGAGTGCTGGCCCAACGTCACCAGTCACGCGTACGCCTGGGGGGCGCTCGAGCGGGCCGGCGTGCGGCTCGCATTCGGTTCCGACGCTCCGGTCGAGACCGCCGATCCACTGCTCGGCATCGATGCGGCGACCGCCTGGCGTCGCCGCGCACGCTGGCATCCAGATCTCGCCGTGCCGCGCGAGTCGGCGCTGAACGCCTACACGTCGTCAGCAGCCTTCGCCGTGGGGATGGAAAACGATGTGGGCGCGCTGCGACCAGGGCTGCAGTGCGACCTGACCGTGATCGACGGCGGGCGCGTGGCCGCGACCATCGTGGGAGGACGTGTCAGCTGGAGGCGAAAGCCTTCCGCAGCTTCTCGGCGGTGACGAGCAGGTGCTCGTTCACGATCTTGACCTCGGCCAGCACCGGCATGAAGTTCGTATCGCCGTTCCAGCGCGGCACCACGTGAAAATGAAGGTGGTCGGGGATGCCGGCGCCGGCGGCGCGGCCGGTGTTCGCGCCGATGTTGAAGCCCTCGGGTTTCAGGACGGCACGCAATATGGTCACCGTGTGCGCAAGTGCGCGCATGAGGTCGGCCGACTGCGCCTCGTCGAGCGCGTCGAGCTCGGCTTGATGAGCCGCCGGCGCGACCATGACATGTCCCGAGTTGTAAGGGAACTTGTTCAGAAGCACGATCGCACCGGTCGGCCGCCACACGACCAGCTCGGACGCCGGGTCGTTTGGATCCGACAGGGCCCGGCAGAACAGGCACCCGGGCGGCTGCTCCGATCCGATGTACTCCATGCGCCACGGCGCCCACAGTCTTTCCATTGATCTACGTCTTCTTTCTGTTGATGGTGACGGCGGTCTGGGGCTGGACCTTCGTCCTCGTCAAGGACGCGATCACACAGTACCCGACCCTACCGTTCCTACAGCTCCGCTTCATCCTCGCGTTCCTCGTCATGGCGGTGGTCGTGCATCAATTGCCGGCTCGACGCGAGGTGCGCGTGGGCGTCATCGCGGGGACGGTTCTTGCAGCCGGGTACCTCGCGCAGACGGTCGGATTGACCATGACGAGCCCCGGCAACTCCGGCCTCATCACCGGCCTGTTCGTCGTGTTCACACCGCTGACCGATCGCCTCTTCGGAGTCAAGCTGCGCTGGTGGACCCTGGTCGCGGTGGCCACCGCCCTCGCCGGCACCGTGCTGCTCGTCGGCGGGCCGGCCGGCGTGGGTCTCGGCGACATCCTCACGATCGCCTGCGCGTTTCTATTCGGACTGCACATCGTGCTGCTCAGTCACTGGTCGCCGGGATTGCGGTCGGCGCCGCTGGCGATGGTCCAGATGGGCTCGTGCGCGTTGATCTTCAGCGGCGGCGGGTCGTGGTCGCTCCACATCCCGAGCCAGGACGTCTGGCTCGCCATCGTGATCACCGGCGTGTTCGCCTCAGCGCTCGCCTTCTACATCCAGACCTGGGCCCAGCAGCACCTCAGCGCGAGCCGGACGGCCCTGATCCTGACCACCGAGCCGGCCTGGGCACTCGCGGCCGCGGTCATCCTGGCCGGGCAGCGGTTCGGTGCGCTGCAGGCTGCCGGCGCGGCAATGGTGCTCGCCGCGATCGTGGGCCATGAACTCGCCCATCTAAAATTCAAGGCCCATGGAGACCAGGCCAAGACGTAGCACGTACGTCCCCCAGGAGATCGAGCCGAAGTGGCAGAAGACCTGGGTCGAGCGCGGGGTCATGAAGGCGTCGGACAAGTCGCCGAAGCCGAAGTACTACGACCTCGTCATGTACCCGTACCCGTCGGGTGACATGACGGTCGGCCACGCGCGCAACTACGTGATGGGCGACGTCCTGGCGCGCATGAAGCGCATGCAGGGCTTCGAGGTGCTGCACCCGTTCGGGTGGGACGCGTTCGGCCTGCCGGCGGAGAACGCAGCCATGAAGCGGGGCGGCGTGCATCCGAAGCAGTGGACGCTCGACAACATCGTCAAGTTCAAGAGCGAGCTGAAGATGCTGGGCATCCTTTACGACTGGGACCGCGAGGTCACCAGCTGCCTGCCGGACTACTACAAGTGGACTCAGTGGCTCTTCCTCCTTTTCTATGAGCGCGGACTGGCGTATCGCGCCATGTCGCCGGTGAACTGGTGCCCGGTGGACAAGACGGTGCTGGCCAACGAGCAGGTCATCAACGGGCGCTGCTGGCGGCATCCGGACGTCGAGGTCGAGAAGCGAGATCTCGAGCAGTGGTTCTTCAAGATCACCGACTACGCCGACCGTCTTCTGAACGACCTGGAGCGGCTCGACAAATGGCCGCACAAGGTGCGCGTCATGCAGACCAACTGGATCGGGCGCAGCGAGGGGGCGGAGGTCGACTTCCCGGTGGACGGGCACGAGGACGAGACCATACGCATCTACACCACGCGCCCGGACACGCTCTTCGGGGCCACGTTCATGGTGCTGGCGCCCGAGCACCCGCTGGTCGAGAAGGTGACCACCGACGAAAATCGCGCTGCCGTCCGCGAATACGTCGCCACCGCGCGCAAGGAGAGCGAGATCGACCGCCTCTCGACGGAGCGCGAGAAGACCGGTGTGGCGACCGGTGGATCCGCCGTCAACCCCGTCAACGGCGAGAAGATCCCGATCTGGGTCGCCGACTACGTGCTGGTGACCTATGGCACCGGCGCGATCATGGCCGTGCCCGCGCACGACGAGCGCGACTTCGCGTTCGCGAAGAGGTACGGGCTGCCGATCCGCGAGGTCATCGCGCCGGAGGGCGCGGGCGGCGGCGAGCTGCACGAGGCGTACATCGGGCCGGGCGTGATGGTGAACAGCGGCCAGTTCGACGGCCTCGACAGCGGCACGGGGTTCGAGCGCGTCATCTCGTGGCTCGAGTCGAAAGGCCTCGGCAAGCGGGCGGTGAAGTACCGGCTGCGCGACTGGCTGATCTCCCGTCAGCGCTACTGGGGAAGCCCGATTCCCATCGTGTACTGCGAGATCGATGGCATCGTGCCTGTTCCGGCCGACCAGCTGCCGGTGCTGCTGCCGGAGGAATATAAGCCGCTCGCCGACAATCCCGAGTTCTGGCGCACGACCTGCCCCAGGTGCGGGCGAGAGGCGCGTCGCGAGACGGACACCATGGACACCTTCATCGACTCGTCCTGGTACTTCCTGCGCTACGCGAGCCCCCACGATGACCACGAGCCGTTCGATCCCGAGCTGGCCAACCACTGGATGCCGGTCGACCAGTACACGGGCGGCGTCGAGCACGCGATCCTGCACCTGCTCTACTCGCGGTTCTTCACGAAGGTTCTGCACGACGCGGGCATGCTGGAGGCGGACGAGCCGTTCATGCGGCTCTTCAACCAGGGCATGGTCAAGCGATTCGGGCAGGTGATGTCGAAGTCGGCCGGCAACGGCGTGTCACCGGACGAGCTGGTCGACAAGCAAGGCGCCGACGCCGGGCGCATCTACGAGATGTTCATCGGTCCGCCCGAAGAGGATGTGGAGTGGATCGAGTCGGGATTGAACGGGGTCGTGAAGTTCCTGCACAGGGTGTGGCGCCTCGTCCTGGAACCGGATTCGATCGAGACGTCTGGCGGCGCGCGCGCCGCCGCCGATCCCACGCTGCTGCGCCGCAAGGTTGCGCAGACGATCAAGAACGTCACCGACGACTACGACGGCCTGCGCTTCAACACCGCGGTCGCCTATTTGATGGAGCTGGCCAACGCGATGCAGGATTATCTGCAGGCCGGCGGAGCGCGCACCGCGGATTGGGATGCGGCGGTGCACGCCTTGGTCAAGCTGCTGAACCCGATCGGCCCGCACATCGCCGAGGAGATGTGGGAGCGTTTGGGTGAGGGCGGGCCGCAGCGGGGCCTGCTTGCCGACGCGACGTGGCCCGAGTTCGATGCCGCGGCCGCGGCCGAGCCGGAGGTGACTCTGGTGGTTCAGGTCGCGGGGAAGGTGCGGGATCGGCTGACCGTGGCGGCCGGCTTGTCCGAGGAGCAGGCGTTGGCGCTGGCGCTGGGGAGCGAGCGGGTCCGCTCGGCGCTCAACGGCACCAATCCGTCCAAGGTCGTCTACGTTCCGAACCGGCTGATCAACCTGGTCCCTTAACAGGCAGGGTTGACCAGACCCCATGGCCTGGAACTACGCTTCCCCTGGCGCACTCCCCCCAATGGGTGGGTGGGGGTTTGTGGATGGTTCCTTACCGACCGGAACGCGAATCCCCGAGTCGACGACGTAGTTCGCCACCACGCTGGACCCGGCCGTGACCGTCACCACCGGCGGGCCGCTGATAACCCGCATGTAGCTCTTCAGGCTCACCTTCCACGTCCCCGCGGCGAGCGAGACTGAATAGAAGCCCTTGGGGTCGGTTTGCGTGCCCACTGTGGACCCGTTGCCGCTGAAGTCGATCTCCACCCCAGCCACAGGCCGGCCCGCGCACGGCGGTTGGTTCGCCTGTTGGACGGGGAAGCATGGAACAGCGGTCACCTGGCCGCTCACCGTCCCGGATCCAGCTCCCGGCGTGGTTTCGCCAGGAAACCGGTACGCGCCGCACGCCGCGGTCGCCACCACAAGCAGTGAAATAAGGAGTGCTCTCACTCGAGTACCGAACGTCGCCGGGCTACCAGAGGTCACGTGACCAGCCGAAAATAACCAGGCAACTTTTCCGGGGTGGCCAAGAGGTAAGGCAGAGGACTTTGGATCCTCGACCGAAGGTTCGAATCCTTCCCCCGGAACCAGCCGTCTGCGAAAGCGCCCCTTAACAGGCAGGGTTTTCGCCGCCAGCGTCGCGTCCTAGCCTCGCTCGGATGCGACCTCACCTCATCAGCTTCATTCCCGGCTGGAAGCTCCTGATGGCCGTCACCCTGCCCATGCTGCTTGGGATCGGCGCCGTGGCCGGCGCCTACATATTCATGACCACAACCGCGAAGACCGGCGAGACAACCTCGGCCGCGGTCGTCGCCGCAGCGGCGAACGCCGATGTTCCCCCTCCCGCGGGCCTACTCGTCCACGTGGTCGGCGCGGTCGAGCATCCCGGCCTGTACCGAATGAAGCGCGGGGATCGTGTCTATGACGCGATCGCCGCCGCCGGCGGGCTCTCCGTGGCCGCGGACGTCACGCGCCTCCCCAATCTCGCGGGCCGCCTCAAGGACGGCGAGCAGATCAAGGTTCCATACGCCAAGGGCAGATCAGGCGCGACGGTCATCACCCGAACCAACCTCAACCTCGCGACCATCGAAGAGCTCGAGGTCGTTCCCGGATTCACGAGCGCGTTCGCGCAGGACGTCATCGACTACCGAACCAACTACGGCGGATTCCAGAACACGCTTGAGCTCGTCGACATCCTGGGCATGAGCGAGGCCGACTACGTGATCGCACGCCACTACCTCACGCTGTGAACGACGCGCGTAATCCAGCGCGTTTCCCGGCCCTCGTCATCGCGCTCGCATGGTCGATCGCGCTCGCGGCCGCAGTCGTGGTGGCACCCTCGCAGTCATCGATCGGCGCGGCCGCCGTCGCGCTCGCCATTCCCTGCTTGGCCCTCGCCATCGCCATTCGCCCGGCCGTGATCGCCTTCGCGCTGATGGCGGCACTCCTCGGCGTCGGCCGTGCCGAGCTCCCGGCCACCGATCCGAGCGCGGCTGGCAGAGCCATCTCGCTGGCCGGCCAGACAGCGACGGTCAGCGGGCGCATCGCCGATGACAGCCGGCAGGCCGCCGGCGGATCCGAGGTTCTGATCGAGCCCGACCTGATCGTGGTCGGCGGCTCGCCGGTCACTGATATCGGCAACCTGGTCGTGAGATGGCGCGGGCCCGAAGAGGCGGCCTTCGGTGACCAGTTGAACGCAACCGGGAAGCTCGCCCTGCCTCGAGACCTGCCTTCCTTCGATCGCCGGGCATATTTCGCGCAGCGCCACGTGTATCTCGAGCTCGACACCACCGGCATCAACGTCACCAGTCGGGCCACCGGGCTGCCGGCTCTGCCCAGCTGGCTCCGTACTCATTACATCGCCGCCCTCGATGCCGCGCTGCCCGCGCCGCACGCCGCCGTGCTGCTCGGCGTCGTGCTTGGCATCCGGCAGGGAATTCCCGCCGAGCTCCAGCAGGCGCTCATCGCCACCGGCCTCGTGCACCTGCTGGTCCTGAGTGGCCTCAAAGTCGCCATCTTCGCCAGGATCGTTCAGGGCGCCCTCCGTCCAGTCCTCCGGCAGTTCGCGATGTGGCCAGCCGTTTGTCTCATCGGGCTTTACGCCCTCGCCGGCGGCGCCACCCCCGCCGCGATACGCGCCGCCGCCATGGGAGGGCTCGCCATCGCCGCATCAAGCCTCGGACGCCCGAGCCACGTGTGGACCTCGCTTGCCATCACCGCGGCCGCGATGCTGGCGTGGCGGCCCGAGCTGGCCTGGGATGTCGGTTTTCAGCTCTCGTTCGCCGGCACAGCCGCGATCATCGTGCTCACACCCTCGATCGAACGCCGCCTCCGCCGCCTTCCGCATTTCCTCAGAGAGCCGTTCGCTGTCACATGCGCAGCGCAGGTCGGCACGTTGCCGATGATGGCCACCGACTTCCATCTCCTCTCACCAGTGGGGCCGATCGCCAACGCCCTCGTGCTGCCCATCCTCCCGGCGATCGTCGTGGCGGGCCTCGCCCTTGGTCCGCTTTCGCTCTTCCCCGACATCGCGTACCTCGCCGCGATTCCGCTTGCCGGCCTCCTCGCCTTTGTCGAACAGGTCGCATATCTCCTGGCGCGCCTGCCGGCGGCAGCCTTCCCTGTGGTGCGGTTCCCGCCTTGGGCCGGCCTCGCCTACTACGCGGGCCTCGGCGCGGTCATCGCCGCCGGCCATGTGAAGCCGAAACGCCGCGCGATGGCGATGGCGGGCGCCATCCTCGCGCCGACCGCGATCGCGGGCATCGCCCTCGGCATCTGGGCGGCCGCCCCACCCGAAGTCCATGTCTTATCAGTCGGCAACGGCCAGGCGGTGCTCTTCCGCAGCCACCAGGGCGTCATCCTCGTCGACGCCGGGCCCAGCCCCGCCCGGCTGAAGGACGAGCTGGGTCAGATCCTTCCGCCCTGGCAGACGGGAATCGACGCCGTCGTGATCACCGCCCCCGGCCTCGGCCACGTCGGCGGCTTCGCGGGCCTGGACCGGCCGGCGCGGACCGTCGTCATCCCGGATGCTCAGCTCACCGGCTCGGCCTGGCGAACGGCGGCATTCGAGGCCGTGGCGCGCGGCGCTCGCGTAGAGGCCGCGCACGCCGGCCAGGACATCGACACCGCCGGCTTCCGCCTCGAGCTCCTTTCACCGGAGCCCCGCGCGCCCGGGAACGAAGTCGGCGCCGCGTATCTCGGGCTGCGGGTGGTCGCGCCGTCCGGCAGGAGCTTCTGCGACCTCAGCGACCTCGACGTCGACGCTCAGACCGTGGCTGCGGCACGGTTGCGCGGGCCGTGCACGTATCTGCTCCTACCTGCCGCCGGGCGCAGCCGGCTGTCGCCCGACCTCGAGCGCGCCGTCGGTCCCGCTCAGCTGATCGCGTCGCTCGCCTCCGGGCGCCTCGCTCGCGGCCTGCCGACGACCGTCCTGCGCACAGACCAGGAGGGCACGATTACGCTCCCTATGTGACACGAGACAATCCGGCAAAGGGCCGCGCTCCGATCCTCCTGCTTCACGGGGACGAGCGCTTCCTGGTCGACGAGAAGGCAAGGACCACCCTCGACGCATGGAGGTCGGAGCTCGTATCCGACTTCGGCTTCGACCGCCTCGAAGGCCAGGGCCTGAATCCCGCGCGCCTCCAGGATTCAGTGCTGCAGGCACCGTTCCTCGACCCCTATCGAGTCGTCGCGGTGAACATGGTCCCAGTTGCACGCGCCGAGGGCCTTGCCGCCGCGCTCGGCGACATTCCCGCGACGACCCGGCTCCTCATCACGATCGCAGGCCGCCTCGGCGGCGGCAACCGGCTGGCAAAAACGGTGACGTCCGCCGGCGGAACCGTCGAGGAGATGCTGCACCTCAAGGGTCGGGCGCTCTCCGACTGGGCCGCCAAACGCGCAGCCGACTACGGCCTCACCTCGGCCATCGCCGCTCAGGTGGTCCGCGTCACCCCGCCCGACCTCACCGTCATCGATTCGGAGCTGAGCAAGCTCGCGGCCTACAAGGCTTCCGGCTCGAAGCTGACTGCCGAGGTCACGACCGAGTTGCTGGCCGGCGGGCGAGAAGACGAGATCTTCAAGCTGACCGACAACCTGCTGCCGCACCCGACGGCCGAGGCGTTGAAGATCGCGCGCGGCCTCTCCAGGGGCGGCATGCAGCCGACTTCGGTCGCTTGGCGCATGGCCCGGCACGTGGCGCTCGTCCTGGAGGTCCGCGCCCGCCAGGACCGCGGCGAGTCGCTCACCGATGTCAAGTCGCAGATGCCCGAGCACCCTTTCGTCATCCAGAAGGCGTACGAGACGGCCCGCGATGCGGACCCGGAGAGCCTGGAGGCGGCGCTGCGCGCCATCCGCGATTACGAGTGGGAAGTGAAGTCCGGACAGATCGACCCCGAGCTTGGCCTCGACGTCCTGCTGACCCGCCTCTAGAAGGTAATTCACCTCCCCACCGCGTGGGGAGGTCGGCTGGCGCGCGAAGCGCGCCTGCCGGGTGGGGATTACTTCTTCTTCGCCGCCGCTTTCTTGTCGGGTGCCTTTCCGGATGGCTTGGACGTAGGCGCGGCCGCCGTGGCGCCCCTCCCGGAGGCTTTCCCCGGAGCCTTGGCCGGCATCCCGCCCAGCTTCACCAGCTGTCGGGTGAGTCGACCCTTGCGTCGCGCCGCATTGTTCCGGTGCAAGACGCCTTTGGACGCGGCACGGTCGAGGGCGCGCACCGCTTCCAGCGCGATGGCGTAGCGCTCCGACTCGGCGACCGGCGCCTCGGTAAGCGACCGGCGCGCCTTGACGATCATCGTCTTGACCTCCGAACGCACCGCGCGGTTGCGCTGCGTCCGGCGCACGCTCGCGCGCGCCTGCTTCTTTGCGGATGCGGTTCGCTTAGCCACGTTTCGATTCCAGGTGGGAGAAGAGCACGAAGCTAGGATTATAGAGGCCAGTGGAGTTCGAGCTCAGCGGGAAGCGCCCGACAGTGCATCCCGACGCGTACATCGCACCGACAGCGGTCCTCATCGGTGACGTCGAGGTCGGCGCCGGCGCCAGCGTGTGGTTCGGTGCTGTGCTGCGCGGCGATGAGGCAAAGATCCAGGTCGGCGACGGAGCCAACATCCAGGACAACGCGGTGATCCACTGCGCCCGCGACCTGCCCACGCTCATCGAGCGCAACGCGAGCGTCGGCCACTCGGCGCAGCTCGAAGGGTGTGTCGTCGAGCAGGGGGCGGTGGTGGGGATGGGCGCGACCATGCTGCAGCGGAGCCGGCTCGGCGCGGGTTCGATGCTCGCCGCGGGAGCTGTGCTTGGCGAGGGCAAGTCGGTGCCCGCCGGTCACATGGCGGCAGGCGTCCCCGCGACCGTGCGTAAGCCCCTCGACGGCTCGGCCCACAACTGGGTCGGAACGACCGCCAAGCATTACCAGGACCGCGCCGTCAGGTACCGAGCAAACCTGCGACCCAGCAGCAGTTGAGGATCGCGCTGCCCGCGCGCGCCAAGCTGAACCTCGACCTCCAGGTCATCAAGCGGCGCGCCGACGGATTTCACGAGATCCGGACGCATATGCAATCGGTCGCGCTCCACGACCTCCTCGAAGCGTCGCCCGCCGAGCACACGACTCTTGTGATCGACGGGCTGCCGGTTCCCGCGAACAGCGACAACATCGTCCTCAAAGCTCTCGCCGCGTTGGAAGCGGCCGCCGGCCGCGAGCTGCCCACCCAATTTCACCTCCACAAGCGCATCCCACCTGGGGCGGGGCTCGGAGGGGCCAGCTCGGACGCGGCCGCGGCGTTGCGAGCCGCGAAAACGATTCACGCGGTGAACATGGATCTGGCCAAGATCGCTCCTGAGATCGGCGCGGACGTGACCTTCTTCCTCGCCGGCGGAAGAGCGCTCGCGGAGGGGACGGGCGAGCACCTCACCCGGCAGCCGACCGAGCCGACCGGGCCGGCCTGGTTCGCCATCGCCTGGCCGGGTATCGAACTCTCGACCGCCGGCGTTTACGGTGCGTGGGACGAAACCAGGGGGCAGCCGCCCAACGCGCTGCGACGCGCCGCCGAGCGCGCCGACAGCCGGATCAAAGAATTCGGGGACATGCTCGGCGATGAGTGGCAGATGACCGGTAGCGGATCCGCGTTCTTCAAGTGTTGCGCCACGCAGGCAGAAGGGTTGAGCGCGGTCGCATCACTCGACTGCTGGACCACCGTCACTCACAGCGTCGGAGCCTGGGCGTGATGCGTCGAGCGGCCGCGGTCTGGGCAGGCAAAGCCACCGGCGCGCTGTCCAGGATCAGCAGGATTGGAGGGGGCACCACCCTGCCAGGCGACGTCGCCCGAGCCATCGACCCCGACGTCCTGCGCAAGCTTTCGCGCGACCTCGCGCAAGGCGCCATCGTCATCACCGGCACCAACGGCAAGACCACGACCGCGCGCCTCATCAGCTGGCTGCTCGAGGGCGCGGGGTACAGCGTCGTCTCGAATCGCGCCGGCGCCAATCTCATCTTCGGCGCCACCGCCGCCGCGCTCGAGCGAGCGGGCGCCAACGGCCGCCTCCAGGCCGATTGGGGAGTCTTCGAGATCGACGAGGCCAGCCTCGAGCGCGCGGTCGACGAGATCCAGCCGCGCGCGACCATAGTCCTGAACCTCTTCCGCGACCAGCTCGACCGGTACGGCGAGCTGGAGACGATCGCGAAAAGGATCGAGTCAGCGCTCACGCGGCTCCCCGCTGAAAGTCGCGCCGTGCTCAACGCCGACGACCCACGCGTCGCCGAGATCGGCATGAATTTGAAGAGCAACCCGCTGTGGTTCGGGCTCGACGACATCTCCGTCGCCGCGCGCGAACTGCCCCACGCGGCCGACGCGCGCACCTGCCCGCGCTGCGGCGCGAGCTTGCTCTTTGACGCGGTCTACGTGGGCCACGACGGCGTCTATCGCTGTCCGAATGGAGATTTCGTGCGCCCCGCGCCGGAGCTCGCGGCGACCAACATCGAGCTGAACGGATTCGACAGCCTCGCCATGGACGTGAGCGGCGTGCGCATTGAGCTTCCGCTTGGCGGCCTGTACAACGCCTACAACGCGCTCGCCGCTTTTGCTACAGGGACAGCACTCGGCCTGGACGGCGCGTTCATCGCGAATCGCTTCCGCAGCTTCCGCGCGGCCTTCGGGCGGCAGGAGCGTCTCGAGGCCAAGGGACGCCGCCTCAACCTCGTCCTGTCGAAAAACCCCGCCGGGTTCAACGAGACGCTCCGCACGGCGATCGACCTCGCCGGCGGCCATTTTTTTCTCATCGGCTTGAACGACCGCCGGGCCGACGGCACCGACGTGTCATGGATCTGGGACGTCGATTTCGAGCATCTGCGCGGCCGCGCCAGGGTCGTGGTTCCCGCGGGCAATCGAGCCGAGGACCTCGCTGTCCGGCTCAAATACGCAGAAGTCGACGCGATGCCTCCTGAATCAAATCCCGGACGCGCGCTCGACGCCGTCATCGAAGCCACGCCCGAGGGCGACACGGCGCACGTGCTGTGCACGTACACGGCGATGCTCGATCTGCGCGCCGAGCTAGTCCGCCGCGGTTGGGCGAAGTCCTACTGGGAGACTTGAAGAAGAGATGAAATTCAGCGTCGGCTGGCTGTACCCGGACCTCATGAACATCTACGGCGATCGGGGCAACATCCTCACCCTCCTCAAGCGCGCCGAGTGGCGCGGCTACGAGGCGCGGCTCATCGAGCTCGGCCGCGGCACGACAAAAGGTATGGACGAAGTCGACATCTTCTTCTTCGGCGGCGGGCAGGATCGCGAGCAGGCGCTCGTGTACGAAGACCTCCTCGAGCACAAGCTGCCCCCACTCGAGCGCGCGGTCGCCGCCGGAGCACGCGTGCTCGCAGTGTGCGGCGGCTACCAGCTCCTCGGTCACTACTACCAGACCGCTGAAGGCGAGCGGTTCCCCGGCATCGGCCTCATCGACGTCCGCACTCGGGCCGGCAATCGCCGCTTCATCGGCGACGTCATCGTCGACGCCGACCTCACCGACATCGAGCCCACCACCCTGGTCGGTTTCGAGAATCACAGCGGCCGCACTTTTCTGGGGCCGAAGGCCAGCCCGCTCGGGCGCGTCCGCGCCGGCTTCGGCAACAACGGTGAGGACCACACCGAAGGATGCCTGCAGGGTGGGGTCCTGGGGACCTACCTGCACGGCTCGCTGCTGCCCAAAAACCCGCACCTCGCCGACCACCTGATCAGGGCCGCCCTCAGGCGCCGCGGCATCACGGACCTCGCGACTCTCGATGATTCCACCGAGATCGCCGCCCACGAAAAAATCCTGGCCCGCTCGAGGCGCTGATTTGCCTCCCCACCGTGTAGGGAGGTCGGACTCCGCTTGCGGAGTCCGGGTGGGGAGTCCGAGCTGAAATTTGCCTCCCCACCGTGTGGGGAGGTCGGACTCCGCTTGCGGAGTCCGGGTGGGGGGTCGGAGCTGAAATTTGCCTCCCCACCGTGTGGGGAGGTCGGACTCCGCTTGCGGAGTCCGGGTGGGGAGTCCGAGCTGAAATTTGCCTCCCCACCGTGTGGGGAGGTCGGACTCCGCTTGCGGAGTCCGGGTGGGAGTCGGAGCCGTAATTTGCCTCCCCACCGTGTGGGGAGGTCGGACTCCGCTTGCGGAGTCCGGGTGGGGAGTCGGAGCTGACTCCTAACGCTTAGGCGTCTTCACACGCCGGCGCACAGGGCGCCCCGTGCGCACACGCGCCGCCGTCTTGCCGGCTCCGTTCGATTTCACGAGCGCCGGCGTCGCGGGTCGCGAGGATGCAGCGGTGCCGACAGCCGGCGCCAGCGCCTCCCGCAGCACCTGGTCGATCGACTCGACAAGGACCAGCTGCATCTCCTTGCGCAGGTCGGCGGGGATGTCGTCCAGGTCCGCCTCGTTGTGCGCGGGCAGCAG
>Ga0207646_10000259_pt1 | contig 72047 bp, 64 predicted proteins | sample KBSK5502metaG_FD_184343 | JGI IMG/M metagenome (GOLD analysis project Ga0207646, IMG submission 184343) | Corn, switchgrass and miscanthus rhizosphere microbial communities from Kellogg Biological Station, Michigan, USA - KBS K5-50-2 metaG... | ecosystem: Host-associated > Plants > Roots >... | reverse complement strand
GCGCGAAGCGCGGGGGCGGGGAAAGCGCGGGGGTGGGCGCGAAGCGCGGGGGCGGGAAAAGCGCGGGGGTGGGCGCGAAGCGCGGGGGCGGGAAAAGCGCTGCGCAAGCCGAAGAAGAAGCGGGCACTGCGGGTCTTCTTCGCGACCGACGTGCACGGCTCGGACGTGTGCTTCCGCAAATTCCTGGCCGCGGCCAAGGTCTACGAGGCGGACGTACTGCTGCTGGGCGGCGACTTCGCTGGCAAGGGCCTGGTCCCGGTGCTGCGCAACGGCGACGGGTCACTGCGGACGGAGATCGACGGCAACCAGGTGAACGCGCCCGCCGATGGGTGGGATCAGCTCACCGCTGACATCAACCGGCGCGGGTTCTACGCCGCGCAGATGCAGCCGGGGGAACTCGCCGGGCTGCGCGAGGACCCGGCCGCCCGCGACCGGCTGTTCCGCGAGGAGATCGCCGCACAGGCGAAACGCTGGTGCCGGCTGGCCGCCGAGCGGCTCGACCCCGCCGTGCGCTGCATCATCACACCGGGCAACGACGATCCGGTGGACGCCGACCCGGTGTACGCGGCGGACGAGCGGGTCGAGTTCCCCTCGGGCACCGTGTGCGACCTGGGCCCGGTCGTCATGGCCAGCCTGGGCGTGGTGCCGTTCACGCCGTGGAGCACCGAGCGTGAGTGCTCCGAGGAGGACCTCGCCAAGCTGATCGCCGAGATGCTGGATTCGCTGCCGGAGGGGCGGCCGTGCATCATGAACTTCCACTGCCCGCCGTACGCCAGCGGCCTGGACGACGCACCGGAACTCGACGCCACGCTCAAGCCGGTCATCCGCGGCGGCAGGCCGAGCATCGTGCCGGTAGGCAGCCACGCGGTGCGCGACGCCATCAAGAAGTACCAGCCGCCGGTCTCGCTGCACGGCCACATCCACGAGTCGCGGGGGGTGCAGCGGATCGGCCGGACCCTGTGCGTGAACCCCGGCAGTGATTACTCTTCTGGCGTGCTGCGCGGCGCGGTTGTGGACATCGCAGAGGACGGATCGTGCCTGGACTTCCTGCTCACGACGGGATAGCGGGCGCGGGCCAGCCGCCCACCGGCCCGGTGGGCGGCAAGGCCCGCTGGCACGCCGAGCCCGGACAGGAGCAGCCGGGTGGGGGGTGAGCCGGCTCGCCTCGACGTGCTGACCATGGGGCGGGTCGGCGTCGACATCTACCCGCTGCAGGCCGGCGTCGCTCTGGAGGACGTGACGACGTTCGGCAAGTACCTCGGCGGGAGCGCCACCAACGTCGCCGTCGCCGCTGCCCGCCTGGGCCGCGCCGCAGCGGTGATCACCCGGACCGGGAACGACCCGTTCGGCCGCTTCGTGCACCACGCGCTGAAGCGGTACGGCGTGAGCGACCAGTTCGTCACCGGGGTGCCTGGCCTGCCCACGCCGGTCACGTTCTGCGAGATCTTCCCGCCCGACGACTTCCCGATCTACTTCTACCGCTACCCCAAGGCACCCGACCTGGAGATCCGCGCCGAGGAACTCGACTACGGGGCGATCCGCGCCGCCCCGGTTTTCTGGGTGACCGCCACGGGCCTGTCCGCCGAGCCGAGCCGCTCGGCCACGCTCGCCGCGCTGGAGGCGCGCGGCCCCAGCGGCGCCAGCGGCGCCGGTGAGCAGCGTGGCGTCACCGTGCTCGACCTCGACTACCGGCCCACGTTCTGGGAGTCGCGGGAGGCCGCCCGCGCCGCGGTCGCCCCGGCCCTCGGCCTGGTCACCGTCGCCGTCGGCAACCTGGACGAGTGTGGCATGGCCGTTGGCGAAACCGATCCATGGGCCGCCGGCCGCGCGCTGCTCGACCGGGGCCCGGACCTGGCCGTGGTGAAGCAGGGCCCGCGCGGGGTGCTCGCCGTTTCCGCGGCCGAAGTGGTGGAATCACCGCCGCTGCCCGTAGAGGTGCTTAACGGCCTCGGCGCGGGAGACGCGTTCGGCGGCGCACTGTGTCACGGGCTGCTCGCCGGCTGGGACACCGCCAGGGTGATCCGCTTCGCCAACGCGGCCGGGGCCCTGGTCGCCTCCAGGCTGGCCTGCTCCGACGCGATGCCCACCGCCGCCGAGGTGGACGCCCTGCTGGCCGGGACGAGCGATGTTCGGTGACCGCCTCGCCGAGGTCATCGAGACCCGCGTCCGCCGGCCCGAACTGGTAGCCGATGCGGCCGCGGCCCGGCGGCGCGCCGCCTCCGTGGTCGGCGCGGACGGCCGGCTGGTGATCGTCGCGGCCGACCACCCGGCACGCGGCGCGCTCGGCGCCGGCCGGGAGCGCCTCGCCATGGCCGACCGGGCGGACCTGCTGGAACGCCTCTGCGTGGCGCTGGACCGGCCGGGCGTCGGCGGCGTGCTCGGCACCGCCGACGTGCTGGAGGACCTGCTGCTGCTCGGCGCGCTGCACGGCAAGATCGTCATCGGGTCGATGAACCGCGGCGGGCTGGCCGGGGCGGTCTTCGAGATCGACGACCGGTTCACCGGGTACGACGCACCGGCGATCGAGCGGATGGGCTTCGACGGCGGCAAGATGCTCCTGCGGATCGACCTCGACGACCCGGCGACGGCCGCCACGATGCAGGCGTGCGCCCAGGCCGTGTCCGGTCTCGCGGAACGCCGGCTGATGGCCATGATCGAGCCGTTCATCTCCCACCGGGCGGACGGCCGGGTCTTCAACGACCTGGCCCCCGAGGCGATGATCCGCGCCGTCGCGATCGCCTCCGGCCTGGGCACGACGTCGGCCTACACCTGGCTCAAGGTCCCCGTGGTGGAGGATATGGAGCAGGTCATGGCCGCGTCCACGCTGCCGGCCCTGCTGCTCGGCGGCGAGGTCGCGGACGACCCAGAGTCGACGTTTGCCGGCTGGCAGAAGGCACTGCGGCTGCCGAACGTGATGGGCCTGGTGGCCGGGCGGTCCCTGCTGTACCCGGCCGACGGCGACGTGGCCGCCGCCGTGGACACCGCGGTCAGCCTGCTGTGAGGAGGGCGCACAGGTGAGACACCCTTTGTCAACATGGGCACTTTCACGCCGCAGCCGCCGGGCCGAACGCCGCATAGTGCTGGCCTGCGCGCCTCCGGCACGACGCAGCCCCAGGCGCCGTTGCGGTGTCCCGGCGCCGAGACTCTACCGCCCGGGGGGCACCCCCGAACCCCCAACGGGCCTCCCGAAGCCAGCGAGGCCCCAGGCCGAGCGCCCGCGAGGGAGGCCATGAGAGAGTGCAGCTGCCGTCACGTTCGCGCGGGAGCCGCGGCGGACGGTCCGTGGCTGGTGTCGGTCACCCCGGAGCAGGCCGGCTGGGCGTATTGCGGGCTGCGGGTGCTGGCGCTGGCGCCCGGCGGGTCGCACGAGTTCGGCATGGGCGCCGACGAGGCGGTGCTGCTGCCGCTGGCCGGGTCCTGCGATGCCGAGTGTGACGGCGAGCGGTTCGCCCTGACGGGCCGGGCCGGAGTCTTCGCGGGGCCGACCGACTTCGCCTACCTGCCCCGGGACTCGCGGGTCCGGGTCTCCAGCGCCGGCGGCGGGCGGTTCGCCCTGGCCAGCGCCCGCGCGGGCGAGCGCCTGGGCGCGCGGTACGGCCCGGTTTCCGGCGTCCGCGTGGAACTGCGCGGCGCCGGGGCCTGCTCCCGGCGGGTGCACAACTTCTGCATGCCCGGCGTGTTCGGCGCGGACCGGCTGATCGCCTGCGAGGTGATCACCCCGGCCGGCAACTGGTCCTCCTACCCGCCGCACAAGCACGACGAGGAGCGCCCTGGCGAGTCCGTCCTCGAGGAGATCTACTATTTCGAGATCGCGGCCGGGCCGGGCGGCCCTGGCCTCGGGTACCAGCGCGTCTACGGGACGGCGGACCGCCCCGCCGGCCTGCTCGCGGAGGTCAGGGATGGGGACGTCGTGCTGATCCCGCACGGGTACCACGGGCCGTCGATGGCGGTGCCCGGGTACCACATGTACTACCTGAACGTGATGGCCGGGCCGGGCGAGCGGGCGTGGCTGGCTTGCGACGACCCCGCGCACGGCTGGATCCGCGGCACCTGGCTCAGCCAGGCGCCCGACCCCCGGCTCACCGCCACCGGCGGCCTGGCATGACCCGGCGCATCCGGCTCACGGTCGCCCAGGCCGTGGTCCGGTTCCTGGCCGCGCAGCGCAGCGAGCGCGACGGGACCGAGCGGCGGCTGATCGCGGGCTGCTTTGGCATCTTCGGCCACGGGAACCTGGCCGGGCTCGGCCAGGCGCTGCTCGAAGCCGAACTCGGCCAGCCCGGCGTGCTGCGCTACTACCAGGCCAGGAACGAGCAGGCGATGGTGCACACCGCGGCCGCGTTCGCCCGGGCCCGCAACAGGCTGGCCACGTTCGCCTGCACCTCCTCGATCGGGCCGGGCGCGACGAACATGGTCACCGGGGCGGCGCTGGCCACGATCAACCGGCTGCCGGTGCTGCTGCTGCCCGGCGACGTGTTCGCGACCAGGGCCGCCACGCCCGTCCTGCAGGAACTGGAGCATCCCGCCGCTGGTGATGTGTCGGTCAACGACGCGTTCCGGCCGGTGTCCCGCTTCTTCGACCGGGTCTGGCGCCCCGAGCAGCTGCCCTCGGCGCTGCTGGGCGCCATGGCCGTGCTCACCGACCCGGCCGGCACCGGGGCGGTGACCATCGCCCTGCCGCAGGACGTGCAGGCGGAGGCCTGGGACTGGCCGGCCGAGCTGTTCGCACCGCGGACGTGGCACGTGCCCCGGCCGGTGCCGGAGCCGGCCGCGCTGGCCCGCGCGGCCGGGGTGATCCGCGGGGCCGCCCGGCCGCTCATCGTCGCGGGCGGCGGGGTGATCTACTCCGAGGCCACGGCGGAGCTGCGCGCGTTGGCCGAGGCGGCGGGCATCCCGGTCGCCGAGACCCAGGCGGGGAAGGGATCGCTGCCCTTCGACCATCCGCTCGCGCTGGGCGCGGTGGGCAGCACCGGCACCGCGGCGGCCAACCGGATCGCCCGGCGGGCGGACGTGGTGATCGGGATCGGCACCCGCTTCAGCGACTTCACCACGGCGTCGCGGACCGCGTTCGGCTGCCCGCAGGTCCGCTTCGTCAACGTGAACGTGGCGGCCGCGGACGCCGTGAAGCTCGCGGGCACGCCGCTGGTGGCCGACGCGCGGGAGGCGCTGCGCGGGCTGGCCGGCGCGCTGGCCGGCTGGTCCACGGACGCGGCGTACCAGGCGGAGGCGCGGGAGGAGGCCGTGGCCTGGCAGCAGACCGTCGACCGGGCATACCACCTGAGCCGTCAGCCGCCGGCCCAGTCCGAGGTCATCGGGGCCGTCAACGAGGCGGCCGGGCCGCGGGACGTGGTCGTCTGCGCGGCCGGGTCGATGCCCGGTGACCTGCACAAACTGTGGCGGACCCGGGACCAGAAGGGGTATCACGTCGAGTACGGCTACTCGTGCATGGGCTACGAGATCGCCGGCGGCCTGGGCGTGAAGCTGGCCGAGCCGGACCGCGAGGTCTACGTCCTGGTGGGGGACGGGTCTTACCTGATGATGCCGGCCGAACTCGTCACCGCGGTGGCCGAGGGCATCAAGGTCATCGTCGTCCTCGTGCAGAACCACGGGTTCGCGTCGATCGGCGGGCTGTCGGAGACCGTCGGCGTGCGGCGGTTCGGCACGCGCTACCGGTACCGCGACCCGGGCACCGGCCGACTGGACGGCGGCGTGCTGCCGGTGGACCTGGCCGCGAACGCGGCGAGCCTCGGCGTGCGGGTGTTTCGCGCGGAGACGGTCGCGGACCTGAAGTCCGCGCTCGCGCAGGCCAAGGAGGAGCCAGGCCCGGCCCTGGTGCACATCGAGACAGACCCGATGGTCCCCGCGCCGGACAGCGAGGCGTGGTGGGACGTGCCGGTCGCCGAGGTCTCCGGCCTTGAGGACACCCGCCGCGCCCGCGAGGCCTACGAGGCGGCCAAGCCGGCCCAGCGCCCGCTCATCGGCCCCGAGTCCGCCGCGGAGTGAGCCAGCACCCGCCACAGTCCTGAGGAGATCGCCCAGCGGGCAAAGGTCACCTCCGCCGCGGTCCGGTACTGGGTCAGCGGTGAACGTGGTCCCGCCGGTTTCCCCGAGCCAGCCGTCAGGCGCCAGCGGGCCAGCCTGTACTCCTGGGCACAGGTATCCGCCTGGCTGTCGGCGGCCCGGCTGGGTGAGGTGGATCATCTGGCCGCGGAGACCGCACAGGCGTGCGCGCTGATCGATGCGGCCCTGACCGTCCGGCGGGGCCTGCGCGACCTGCCCAAGCACGATCAGCCGCTGATCAGGCAACTGGTCGCCTGAAACACCGGTGCATGTGCCGGTCGTATGATCCGGGTCCGTGAATGTGAATCTGGTGCCCTAGAGGGGCCTCGTCGTCAGGTTCACGCCCCAAGTGAGCTGGTCCCCGGCTTCGGCGTTGCCATGACAGCCCCTGGGCATGCCTTGGGCGGGGCTTGATGCCTACTGGCCCTCGTGCGCCTGTCGCCGGCCCCGCACTCCCTGCGGATCTCCTTCAGGTACGGCCGGGCCGGATCTCGTGGACCGCGATGCCGGCGCCCTACCCGGGGACCGGCAGGGTGGCTGTGGTGTCCGCGCGGGACAGGCTGGTGGTGAAGGCGTAGCGGGAGGCCCGGTACAGGTGCTGGGCGAACTCCAGCGGGCGGCCGGTCTCGTCGTAGGCGATCCGCTCCATGGTCAGCAGCGCGGCGCCGCGGGTCTCGTGCAGGATCCTGGCCTCCGCCGCGGAGGCGTTCTTGGCGCACATCCGCTGCGTGGCCGAGCCCAGCCGGATGCCCGACGCCCGCAGCAGTTCGTAGAGCCCGTGCTGTTCCAGCATGTCGATGCTCAGGTGGACGAGCCCGGTCGGCAGGAAGTTGTGCATCAGCGCGATCGGCTCGCCGTCGGCCAGCCGGATCCGCTCCAGCGAGACCACCATGGCAGGCGCGGGGAGCTGGAGCGCGGCGGCGACGGCGTCGCTGGCGTGGGTGACCTCGTTGCGGATCACCTTCGTGTCCGGCGACCGGCCGGCCGCCGCCAGGTCGTCGTACAGGCTGGTCAGCTCGACATCGCGGTCGATCCGCTCGTTCGCGACCAGGGTGCCCGCGCCGCGCTTGCGTACCACCAGGCCCTTGTTGGACAGGTACTGGAAGGCGGCGCGTACCGTCGGCCGGGACAGGCCCAGCCGCTCCGCCAGCTGCACCTCGTTGTCCAGCCGGGAGCCGACCTTGAGCGCACCGGACCTGATCGCCGCCTCGAAATGCTGGGCAAGCTGGAAGTACATGGGCACCGGGCTGGTCCGGTCAATGGTGATCCCGCTGGGGGTGACCACACCGCCCGCGGCGGTCTGATGTTCCTGCATCCGGCTCGTCATCCAGCTCCCGTCGGCGCCGCGGGACCCGGGCGGCGGGCCCGGAGGGTCGCGCAGGTATTGAGGGTTGTTTGTTCGAACATTATATTGACCGCGTAACTAGTCCAAGTATAGAGCCGGTAGTCATGGCTTTACAGGTGCGCTGAGCCACTTTGTCCCGACATACTGACAGTCTCTTGACATGTCATATAGGTCACGGCAGACTCGGCACGTGACAGGCGCGGAGCTGCGTATCGGCGTGGTCCTTGAGGCCTTCCTCGACTGGCCCCTAGAGCAGGTGCTGCCCTGGTTGCGGCAGGCCGCGCCGGAGATCACCGACGTCGAGGTCGGAGCCGGCGGGTACGCGCCGCACCCGCACTGCGACGTGGTGGCGCTGCTGCACAGCGCGGCCGCCCGCACGGCCTGGCTGGACCAGCTGGCGCGGCACGGCCTGCGGCTGGACGCGCTGAACGCCTGGGGCAACCCGCTGCACCCGGACGAGGACCTGGCGCGGCGGCACGACGAGGACCTGCGGAACGCGATCCGGCTCGCCGCGCTCCTTCGCACCGACCGGGTCGTCGCCATGGCCGGCTGCCCGGCCGGCGCGCCGGGGGACGGCGTGCCTCACTTCGGGGCCGGCGGCTGGCTGCCCTACCTGGAGGGCATCTACGAGCGGCAGTGGGCCGAGCGCATCGAGCCGTACTGGACCGAACTCGCCGGGTTCGCCGCGGCCGAGGCGCCCGGCCTGCTGGTCTGCCTCGAACTGCACCCCGGGACGTGCGCGTTCAACGTCGAGACGTTCGGCCGGGTCGCCTCCCTCGGACCGTCGATCGGCGCCAACCTCGACCCCAGCCACTTCTTCTGGATGGGCATGGACGGGCACCGGGTGGCCGCGGCGCTGGGGGAGCGGGTCGGCCACGCGCATGGCAAGGACACCGTGTTCCACGCCGGCAACCTGGCGCTCAACGGCCTGCTGGACCGGCGCTGGCCCGAGCCCGCCGACCAGATGCCGTGGACGTTCGCCATCCCGGGCCGGGGCCACGACATGGCCTGGTGGACCGGCCTGATGCGGGCCCTGTCCGGGTCACGGGCCCGGGTGGTGTCGATCGAGCACGAGGACCCGTTCACGCCGCCCCAAACCGGCGTCCCGGAAGCCGCCCGGTTCCTGCGCGCCGCCATCGACAGGGCTGAGACCCCGTGACGAAGGAACCGGGCCTCAGGCCGTCGGGGGGTTCCGGGCCGTGGGGTCCGGGGGCTTGGCCCCGGGGAGGCGGAGTGCCCCCCCGGGGCAACACGGCCGCGACGGCGGGGGGTTCCGGGCCGTGGGGTCCGGGGGCTTGCCCCCGGGGAGGCGGAGTGCCCCCCCGGGCCAACACGGCCGCGACGGCGGGGGGCTCCGGGCCGTGGGGTCCGGGGGCTTGCCCCCGGGGAGGCGGAGTGCCCCCCCGGGCCAGCAGGGCGCCCGCGTGACGGCCGGCACCCGACCACGGGCGCCGCGCCGGCTGCGCGTCGGGCTGGTGGGCACCGGGCTGATCGCCCAGGTCATGCACCTGCACTATCTGACCGAGCTGGCCGACAGGTTCGAGGTCGCCGCGGTGGCTGACATCGCGCCCGGCAGCGCCCGGGCGTGCGCCGACCGGCACGGCATCCCCGGGGTGTTCACCGACTGGCAGGAGATGCTCCGGCACCCGCTCGACGCGGTCTTCGTGCTGACGTCGGGCAGCCATGCGCCGATCGCGGTGGCGGCGGCGCGGGCCGGGCTGCACGTGTTCACCGAGAAGCCGATGTGCTTCTCGGTCGCCGAGGGGCAGGAGATGGTCGCCGCGGCCGAGCAGGCCGGAGTGACCCTGATGGTCGGCTACCCGAAGCGCTACGACCCCGCCTTCGCCCGGTTCTGCAAGGAGGCCGCCCAGCTGACCGGCGCCCGGATGATGCGGGTGACCACGTTCGAGTCGCCGGTCCCTGCCTACGTCGAGCACTACCCGCTACTGCCGCGCGAGCCTCCGCCCGCGGGCCTGGTGCAGCTGTTCCGCGAGGACAACGACGCCCGGGTGCTGGCCGCGCTCGGCGAGGCCAGTGACCTGGAACGGGCCGTCTACGAGACGGTGCTCCTCGACACCCTGGTGCACGAGCTGAACACGATCCGCGGGGTGCTCGGTGAGCCGGACCGGATCGACTACGTCAGCCTGGACACCGGCGCGGTCACCGTGATGTTCCGGTTCGGCGCGCTGCCGGTCGCGCTGCACTGGATCGACCTGCCGGGCATCCCCCGCTACGAGATGGAGTTCGCCGTCTACGCCCCGGACCGCCGGCTGCGCCTGGCGTTCCCGTCCCCGTTCCTGCGGAACGAGGCGGCCGTGCTGGAGATCGAGGGCGGCGATGCCGCCTCGGCCCGGTCGTGGCGCACGCAGGAGGTCGTCTCCTACGAAAGCGGCTTCAAGCGGGAACTGGCCGCCTTCCACGAGTGCGCGGTGAGCGGCGCCACGCCCCCGACGTCCGGCCGGGACGGGCTGGCCGACATCGCGCTGTGCCAGGCCATAATCGAGTGCCACCGGCGGCGGGCGCCGGTGGACGAGCCGTCCAGGGCCGGCTAGCGAAGGGTCCCGGAATGAGACACCTTCTGTCAGCCTCGGTAGTGGCACGCCGCAGCCACCGGGCCGAACGCCGCGGCTGCGTCACGGCTTCCCGGCGGCGAACAGTGCTGGCCCGGGGGGACGACCCCCCCGGACCCCCCGCGTGCCTCCTGCCCCTCTTCCTGGCGCGCCTCCGGCGCGACCATGCGCGCTGCTATTCTGCGCGCCTCCGGCACGACACGTCCCGCGAGGGAGGCCATGAAAAGAGTGAGGGACGACAGCAGGGCCGCAGCGCGGGCTCCGGGCTCGATCGCGGTGGCGAACGCGCCGGTCAGCTACGGCGCGTTCGAGGTCACCGTGGGCCACGACCCGAACGTGCCCGACGGCGCGGCCGTCCTCGACCAGGTCGCCGAGGCCGGCTACGCCGGTATCGACCTCGGGCCGGTGGGTTACCTGGGCACCGGGGAGCGCCTCGGGGAACTGCTCGCCGAGCGGCGCCTCGGCCTGGCCGGCGCCTACCTGGAGCTGCCGTACGCCGATCCCGGGGCGCTGGAGCAGGCCCTGCCTGCCCTGGATGAGCTGCTGGACACGTTCGACACCGTCCGGTCGTACCTGCCCGGCCCGCCGCCGCGGCCCACCCTGGCCGACGCCGGGAGCCGGGAACGCCGCGGCCGGCCGTTCCGGTCCGCGGCGGAGCGTTCCCTCGGCCTGGACTCCGGCGGCTGGCGCAGGTTCAGCCGCGGCCTGGCCGACGTGGTAAGCCGCTGCCGCGACCGCGGCTACGAGCCCACGTTCCACCCGGAGACCGGGACGTACGTGGAGGCCCCGTGGGAGATCGAGGAGGTGCTCAACCTCTCCGATATCGGGCTGTGCCTGGAGACCGGGCACATGATGCTCGGCGGGGGAGACCCCGTCGCCCTGCTCGGTGACTGGGGCGAGCGCGTCAACCACGTGCACCTCAAGGACGCCTCGCTCGCGGTGCGGGACCGGATCGTGGCGGATGGCGCGCAGGCGACCGAGATCTGGTCGCGCGAGGCGTTCTGCCTGCTGGGCACCGGCGACCTCGACGTGGACGCGGTCCTGGACGGGCTGCGCGGCATATCCTTCGGCGGCTGGCTCGTGGTGGAGCAGGACATCCTGCCGCGCAGCGCGGAACGGTTCGCGCGGGCCGCGGAGGAACAGCGGCTCAATCGTGCCTTCCTCGCCGATCGGGGGATGTGAGATGGCGCGGTTCCGGCTGGGGCTCATCGGCGCCGGCCGGATGGGCCGCACGCACCTGCGCGGCCTGGCCGGCTCGAAGCGGGTGGCGGTCACCGCCATCGCGGAGGTGTCCGAGCAGACCCGCCGCACCGTGCCCGACGTGGGCGCGCCGGTGTACCCCGGCATCGCGGAGATGCTCGACGCGGAACCGCTGGACGGGGTCCTGATCGTGGTGCCGACGGACCGGCACCTGCAGGTCATCACCGAGGTCGCCGCCCGCGGCCTGCCGGTCCTTTGCGAGAAGCCGTGCGGGCTGACCGTGGCGCAGGCCCGCGCGGCGGTGGCCGCGGCGCAGGCGGCGGGCGTGCCGTTCCAGGTGGCCTACTGGCGGCGGTACGTCCCGGCGCTGCGCGCGCTGCGGGAGCAGATCGCGTCCGGTGACCTGGGCACCGTCCACCTGCTGGCCTGCTACCAGTGGGACGACCGGCCGCCCACGGACGAGTTCCGCGCGCACAGCGGCGGGATCCTCATCGACATGGGCGTGCACGAGTTCGATCAGATGCGCTGGCTGACCGGGCAGGAGATCGGCAGGATGGCCGCCATCGCGTCCGGGGTGGTCCCCGGCGGGCTGGTGCGCGACGATCCGGGAGGGGGCCCGCGGCGGTCCGCGGACGTGGACAGCGCCCAGGTTCTCGTTGAGCTGTCCGGAGGTGGCAGCGGCCTCGTCTCGCTGGGGCGCTTTCACCCGGCGGGGGACATGGCGCGGGCAGAGGCGTATGGCACCAAAGGAACGGTGCGCTGCGACTTCCTCGACCCCGCGGAGGGCGAGCGGGCGCAGCTTGCCGCGCTGCGCCTGCAGGCGGAGAGCTTCGCCGACTTCGCGTCGGGTGGCACCTGTGCGGGCGCCACCGGGGCGGACGCGATAGCGGCGCTCGACGCGGCGGCCCGGGCGGGCGCGGCCATCCCCGTTAGGTCCGGCGATACGGACGCCAGGGCCGGCCGGGGCCCGGCGGGATGAGCGGCCCGGCGGAGATCCGGGTCGGGATCGTCGGCTACGGGGTGATGGGCAAGGCGCACTGCTACGCCTACCGTGTCGCCCCGATGCTGCGCAGGCTTCCTGTGACGCCCGTGGTCAGCGTGATCTCCGGGCGGGACGCCTCGGCCGTGGCAGCGGCCGCGGTCGCCTACGGGGTGCCGGAGCACACCACGGACTGGCGCGCCCTCGTCGGCCGCGACGACATCGACATCGTGGACATCTGCACGCCGCCCGGGACGCACGCGGAGATCGCGGCGGCGGCCGCCGCGGCGGGCAAGGCCGTCCTCTGCGAGAAGCCGCTCGCGGCCTCCTACCCGCAGGCGGCCGCGGCGCTGGCGGCCGTCACCGAGGCCGGGGTGCCCAACGCGGTGAGCTTCAACTACCGGCGGCTGCCCGCGGTGTCCCTGATGCGGCGCATGATCGCTGACGGGGCGATCGGGGAGGTCCGGCTGTGGCGCGCCACGTGGCTCTCCGACGAGTTCACCGACCCGGCGACGCCGTTCGACTGGCGATTCGACCGGGCACTCGGCGGGACAACCATCGCCGACCTGGGCAGCCACCTCATCGACCTGGCGCGCTGGCAGGCCGGCGGGATCCGTGCCGTCTGCGCCCAGGCGGAGACGTTTATCCGGAGCCGGCCGCTTCCCGGCGGCGGGACACAAGACGTGACCGTGGATGACGCCGCCAGCGCCTTGCTGCGGTTCGACAGCGGCGCCCTTGGCACGATGGAGGTGGCGCGCGCCGCGGTGCGCCGCCCCTGCGATCTGACGATCGAGGTGAACGGCAGCCTCGGCACGCTCGTCTTCGACTACGCGCGGCTGAACGAGTTGCGGTACGGTCGCGCCGATGATGACCAGGGGGTCTACGGGATGCGCCGGATCCGCGCAGAACACCCCAGCCACCCGTACGCCGCCGATTGGTGGCCGATCGGGCAGGGCGTCGGCTACGGCTCCAGTTTCGTCAACCAGGCCGCCGACCTGCTGGAAGGCTGGCCCGGTGCGCCGTGGGCGCCCGACTTCCGCGACGGCGCCGCGGCCGCGGCGGTCTGCGCCGCCATCGAAACCTCGGCGGCCGAGGGCCGCTGGGTCACCACGAGCGAAATAACCGGGACGCGGGGAGACTGATGAACTTAACGCAATGGATTGCGGTTGCCAGCAGCATCCTTGTCGCCGCTGGCTCGGCCGCCGCGATAGTTTTCGCCCTGAAAGGTGTCCGTGACCAGCTCCGCGTGACGGTGTTCCTTACCTATACCGAGCGGTACGCAAAGGCTATGGACGCTCTTCCGCTCGAGGCGCGCCGGCCCGGCGGCGACTATCAGCTGAGTTCGAAAACGGATGAAGAACGAGACCAGGTGTTCGGCATATTCCGTGACTACTTCAACCTTTGCGCCGAGGAGATGTGGCTGAGGCAGCACCGCAGGATCGACCGGGCCACCTGGCAGATATGGGAGCGCGGCATGCAGCAGGTTGCGCTATTCCCGCCCTTCCGTGCAGCCTGGCAGTACCTGGCCTGCGAATATGACTACTACAAAGAGTTCCAGAACTTCGTCATCCGCAGACTCCTCCCGGAGTCCTTGAGCCCGGGGGCAGCGGCCGGGGGACCTGACACCGCGAGCGGCGTCCCGGCTCCGCGCCCGGCCGCACAACGCGCGCAGAAATCCGGTGAAGACGGTTCGTCCCGTGAAGATAAGGCGGCGGCCGGCTCGTAGCCGGCACGGGCCAGCCTTCCCGGCACGAGGCGGCCGGTGTTCAGGTGCCGCAGTAGGTGATGTGCGGGGCGCTGCCCGGGGGTGCCGGGCCGGTGTAGTGCTCCAGGCCTGGCCGCTGGTCGAAAGGCCGGGAGACCGCGCCGAGCAGGCGGTGGAACGACCCCATCTCACCCAGAGCCGCCTGGGCGAGCGCCTCCTCGACGCGGTGGTTGCGCGCGATGTAGACGGGGTTGACCTGGTCCATCGCGGCCGGTACCCTCCCGGCCGGGTCCGCCGGTAGCAGCGCCGCGCGGCGGGCGGCCCAGGCATCGAAGGGCCCGGGCTGCGTGAACATCGCCCGGGCGGTGCCCGCGGACAGCGCGCGGAAGAAGCCGGTGTAGTCCACCTGCTGTGCGTGCAGCAGCTCCAGGAGGTCGGTCACCAGCTCCCGGTCCGGCGCGGCGAGGCCGAGCTTGGCGGCCATGCCCTCGTCCCAGTGCCGCTGGTAGGCGAGGGCGAACCCGTTCAGGACGTCCGTGGCCGCCTCGGCCGCGGCCTCGCTGTTGCCGTCGATCAACGGCAGCAGCGTCTCGGCCAGCCGGGCAATGTTCCACTGCATGATCGCCGGCTGGTTCCCGTAGGCGTAGCGGCCGCCGTGGTCGATGGAGCTGAACACCGTGGCCGGGTCATACTCGTCCATGAACGCGCAGGGGCCGTAGTCGATCGTCTCGCCGGAGATCGTGGTGTTGTCGGTGTTCATGACCCCGTGCACGAACCCGGCCAGCATCCACCGCGCCACCAGCGCTGCCTGCGCCCCGGCCACCTGCCGCAACAGCTCGAGGTAGCGGTTCGGGGAGGCCGCGGCCTGCGGGTAGTGACGGTCGATGGCGTAGTCGGCCAGCGCGCGTAGCCGGTCCCGGCCACCGGAGGTGGCGGCGTACTGGAACGTGCCCACCCGCAGGTGGCTCGCGGCGACCCGGGTCAGCACCGCGCCCGGCAGCGCCCGTTCGCGGATGACCCGCTCGCCGGTGGCCACCACCGCCAGCGCCCGCGTGGTCGGGATTCGGAGGCCGTGCATGGCCTCGCCGATCAGGTACTCGCGCAGCATCGGGCCCACCGCGGCCTTGCCGTCGCCACCGCGCGCGAACGGCGTCCGTCCCGACCCTTTCAGGTGCAGGTCACGGCGGCGGCCATGGATGTCGGTGACCTCGCCGAGCAGCAGCGCCCGGCCGTCCCCGAGCCGGGACACGTAGACGCCGAACTGGTGGCCAGCGTAGGCCTGGGCGACCGTCGTCACGCCGGGGGCCTGCCCCACCAGTAGCAGCACACCCGGCTGATCTCGCAGCGCCGCGGGAGCAGCGCCCAGCTCGACCGCCAGTTCCTCGTTGAGCAGCAGCAACTCCGGGGCGGGCACCGGCGCCGGCGCCCACGGCACCGACAGGTCCGGCACCAGGCGGGAGTAGGAGTCGTCAAACCGGAACAACGCCGTCGCCACCGTCACACCGTCAAGGCTACGGACCGAGCCGCCCGTCCCCACCCCCGGCCACGGCCCGCCCCGGGCGGCGCCGGGGCTAGCTCGTGCTGACCGATCGGGCGTTGGAGGTCATCTCCCCGGACTCGATGCCGATCGAGACGATCCGCGTGGGCTGGATTCGGACGATGGTGTCTTCGAACTGCGGCCCGAAGGCCTTGCCGCCCGAGGGGATCACCGCCGCGGCTCCGCGCACCTCGATCATGCGCGGCTGCCAGGGCGGGAGCACGTCGTCGATCACGATGCTCGCCCGGCCGGTCCGCTGCACGTCGCGGGCCTTCTTGGTCTGGCTCATCCGCAAGCCGCCCACCTCGATGGCGTCGTGCTCGGGGTTGTATCGAAACGATGTGGGCACCACGTGCGGCTGCCCGTCGGGGCCCACGGTCGCGATCCGGCCGAGGCGCTGCCCGGCGAGGTAGCCGAGTTCTGCGTCAGTGAACACGCTCATGCCCTGGTAACCCGCCGGCCCGCTCCGCCATTCCGGCCGGCACCTGGCTCAGGCTTGGCCGCGGCGGCGATCAGGTGGCACCAGGCGGTAACCGCGCCACCTGACCGCCGGTCAGACCTCACGCGCGGCCGCGACGTTCGCGCCGTGGCCGCGGCTGCTCCTGCGCTGCGGGCTGGCCAGGGTCAGCGACTCCAGCGGGCCGTTGAACCAGTGACCGAGCGGGCAGCGGATCTTCGCGCTTTCCACCGGGCCGTCGGAGGACCGGGCCGCGTACCAGTACTCGACCTCCGCGGGAAGCCCGCACCGCGCGGTGCCCCGCGCATCCAGGTACGCCGGGCAGTCCAGGAACATCATCTCGTTACCCATTTCAGGGCCCCCGTCCATTGCGCCGCTGCCGCCCCCGAGGCGGCGGATGAGCGCCGTTGCCGGCCTCGCTGTCCCCCTCTTGCCAGGAGCGGGCGCGCGCGCCCCTGATACACCGGCTGGCCAGTTTCTTACCGCGGCAGCGAAGTGGCACCGCGCGTCTGCCCGGATCGGGAAATTAGCTATTGCCCGGTGCGGAAAATGACCAGCGGCCCCGTCAGCGGGCGAGCAACCGGTCCAGGTCCGCCGGGCCGGCGCCCGCCACGTCCACGACCTTGGTCCGGCTCGCCGCGCCCGCGACCAGCGTCACGGCCCGCCGGGGGACGCCGAACGCGTCCGCGACCGCGCGCAGCGCCGCTTCGGTGGCCCGGCCGTCCACGGCCCGCGCGCTGACCCGCACGACCAGCGCGCCATCGTGCCCGCCGCCCACGCCGGGACGCGCCGACCCGGGCCGGACCCGGATGGTGATCCGCACCGTCCCAGTGTGCCCGCCGCTCGCCGCCGGCCGGGGACCGGCGCCGGCCGGGCGGCGGCCCGCCACCGGTAGCCGGCCCGGGTCAGCCACCCTCGGTTTCCCGTGGCGGGGCGCCTGCGCATCGTCCCGGCGTGGCTGGGCATCCGGCCCGGCGTCGGCGAGGGCCCGGCGCAGCAGGAACTCGATCTGGGCGTTGGTGCTGCGCAACTCGTCGGCGGCCCGGCGCGCCAGCGCGTCGTGAACCGGCGGATCGAGCCGCGGCAGCAGGCTCTTGCGCTCGCTCAGCGCCGGGTCGCCGCCGGGGCAAGCGCCGCTACGCCTGCTGATCGGCCGCAGGCGCCCGGCCGACGCTGAGCGGGTGGTGGCAGGCCGCCATGTGGCCCTCGCTCCCGTGTGCCACCAGCGGTGGCTCTTGCTGGGCACAGATCTCCGTCGCGTACCGGCAGCGGGTGTGGAAGCGGCAGCCGCTGGGCGGCGAGATGGGGCTGGGCACGTCGCCTTCGAGCACGATCTGGTTGCGCCGCTCGGAGAGATCCGGGTCGGGGATGGGGACCGCCGACAGCAGCGCCTCGGTGTAGGGGTGGATCGGCCGCCGGTACAGGTCCTCGGCCGGTGAGATCTCGACGATCTTGCCCAGGTACATCACCGCGATCCGGTCGGACACGTGCCGGACCACGCCCAGGTCGTGGGCGATGAAGATGTACGTCAGGCTCAGCTCGTCCTGCAGGTCGTCGAGCAGGTTGATCACCTGCGCGCGGATCGAGACGTCCAGCGCCGACACCGGCTCGTCCGCGATGATCAGCCGGGGGTGCAGGGCCAGGGCCCGGGCCACGCCGATCCGCTGCCGCTGGCCGCCGGAGAACTCGTGCGGGTAGCGGTTGATGTGCTCCGGTGACAGGCCGACGAGTTCGAGCAGCTCGCCGACCCGCCGCCTGATCTGCTCCCGGCTGCCCCACCGGTGGATGCGCATCGGGTCGGCGATCACCGCACCGACGCGCTTGCGCGGGTTGAGCGAGGCGTACGGATCCTGGAACACCATCTGCAGCTCACGGCGGACCGGGCGCAGCTGGCGCCGCGAGAGGCGGGAGATGTCGCGGCCCTCGAACACGACGGTTCCGCCGGTCAGCGGGAACAGCCGGGCGATGCAGCGGGCCAGCGTGGACTTGCCGCAGCCCGACTCGCCGACCAGCCCCAGCGTCTCCCCGGCGCGCAGGTCGAAGCTGACATCGTCCACCGCGTGCACCCGCGCCACCTCGCGCTGCAGCAGCACGCCCCGCCGGACCGGGAAGTACTTCGTGATGTGCTCGGCCCGCAGCAGGACCTCACCGTTCCCGGCGGCCTGGCCAGCCGGGCTGCCGGCCGGACCGGGGGCGGCTGAGGCGTGGCCGGCGGCCACGGAATCCGCCGACGCCGCAGAGCCCGCAGTCACGTAGCCTCCTCGATCAGCTCCGGATGGATCGTGGTCTCCCGAAGGTCCTTCTTCTGCCGGGGGTCGAGGTGGCAGGCGTCCAGGTGCCCGTCACCGGTCTTGTCCAGCAGGTCCGGGCGCTCGTCGCAGCGCGCGAACCGGTGCGCGCAGCGGTCGCCGAACGCGCACCCCGGTGGCAGGCGGAGCAGCGACGGCGGCTGGCCGGGGATCGCCGCGAGGCGCCTTGGCTTGGGCCGGTCCAGTCGGGCGATCGAGCCGAGCAGGCCCCAGGTGTACGGGTGCTGCGGGTCATAGAAGATGTCCCTGCGGCTGCCCTTCTCGATGATCCGGCCCGCGTACATCACCGCGATCCGGTCGGCGAGGTCGGCCACCACGCCCATGTCGTGCGTGATCAGCACGACGGCCGTGTCGAAGTCGTCCTTCAGCTTCTTGATCAGGTTGAGGATCTGCGCCTGGATCGTCACGTCCAGCGCGGTGGTCGGCTCGTCCGCGATCAGGATGTCCGGGTTGCAGGAGAGCGCCATGGCGATCATCACCCGCTGCCGCATGCCGCCGGAGAACTGGTGCGGGTAGTCGTCGACCCGGTCGCCGGCCTGCGGGATGCCGACGGCGGTCAGCAGGTCGATCGCGCGGGCGTGCGCGGCCTGCTTGGAGATCTGCTCGTGCTCCCGGATCTGCTCCTCGATCTGCCAGCCCACCCGGTAGACCGGGTTGAGCGAGGTCATCGGGTCCTGGAAGATCATCGCGATCCCGGCGCCGCGCACCTCGCGGATCTGGTCCTGCCCCAGCTTCATCAGGTCGCGGCCCTTGTAGAGCACCTCGCCCTCGAAGCGCGCGTTCGGGTCGGTGATCAGGCGCATCACCGACATCATCGTCACGCTCTTGCCGGACCCGGACTCGCCGACGATGCCCAGCGTCTCGCCCGGCGAGAGCGACAGCGACACGCCGTCGACGGCGCGGATGAGCCCGTCCTCGGTGCGGAAGGACACCTTGAGGTCCCGGACCTCGAGCAGCGGTTCTGGACTCATGGCCGCCCTCGCGGGTGCGTTGGCAGAGGGCGTCTCATGTCGGCCGTATCCGCGGGTCGAGCCAGGCGTAGGCAATGTCGACGACGGCGTTGGCCAGCACGATGAAGAACGCGCCGTACACCGTGGTTGCCATGATCGTCGGCAGGTCGAGGTTCGTGAACGCCTGCCAGGTGAGGTACCCGACCCCGTGGATGCCGAACACAACCTCGGTGAGCAGCGTGCTGCCGGCCACCAGGGCGCCGAAGTCGAGCCCGAACAGGCTCACGAACGTGATCATGGAGGTCCGCAGCGTGTGCCGCGCCAGCACCCGCCGCTCGCTGATCCCCTTCGCCCTGGCGGTGCGGACGTAGTCCTCGTTCTGCACCTCGAGGAGGTTGGCGCGCAGCACGCGCCCGTAGAACCCGATGTACAGGAGCGACAGCGTGATCCACGGGATCACCAGCCCCTTGAACCACAGCAGCGGGTCCTGGGGGAACGGGGTATACCCGAGCGGCGGCACCCAGCTGAACAGGAAGGTGCCATGCAGGGTGCTCTGGCTGATCATGTTGGCCATCTGGCCGACCCAGAAGACCGGCGCGGAGATGCCGACCAGCGCGACGATCATCAGCAGCGGGTCGAAGATCGTGCCCCGGAGCAGGGCGGCGGCGATCCCCACCGCGATCGCCATCACTACCCAGATCAGCGCGGCGCCGAAGACGAGCGACAGGGTGGCGGGGGCGGCCTGGCCGATCTCCGGGATCACCAGCACGCCCTGGTTGGAGTAGGACACCAGGTCCCGGGTGATGAAGATCTTCTTCATCATGATGCCGTATTCGATGGGGAACGGCCGGTTGAGCCCGAGCTGCGCGCGGATCTCCGCCAGGGTCTGCGCGTTCGGGCTGCGCCCCGCCAGCGCGCGGGCCGGGTCCACCCCCGGGGTCTTGAAAAAGATGATGAACACGATCACCGTGATCACGAACATGACCAGCGCGGTCCACAGCACGCGCCGGAGGATGAAGGTCAGCATGCGCGCCGGTCCATATCTCGCCGGGCGCCCACTTAGCCCTCCACCCGCAGTTTGGCCCGCGGGTCGAGGGCGTCCCTGACCCCGTCCCCGAGCACGTTCAGCGAGAGCACGGTGAGCAGGATCATCAGGCCCGGGGCGATCGTCACCCACGGCCGGGTGTACACCAGGTCGGTGCCGTCCTGGATGATCGATCCCCAGCTGACGTTCGGCGGCTGGACGCCGATGCCGAGGAAGGAGAGCGCCGACTCGGTCAGGATCGTGGTGGCGATAATCAGCGGCAGCAGCACGATCACCGTGGACGCCACGTTGGGCAGGATCTCCGAGAAGATCAGCCGCAGGTTGCCCGCCCCCTGGGCGGTCGCCGCCTCCACGAACTCCTTCTTGACTACCGACAGCACCTGGCCGCGCACCGGCCGGTAGACGTACGGGACGTAGATGAACGCGATGATGATCGTCGGCAGCCAGAGGCTGGACGCGTCGACGTGCACCGGCCCGATCTGGAACCCGCTGGAGTGGGTGAGCAGCTCGGTGGAGAGGGAGATGGCCAGCAGGTAGACCGGGAAGGCCCAGATCACGTCCATCAGGCGGGACAGCAGGGCGTCCACGACGCCGCCGAAGAAGCCGGCGATCAGCGCCACCACGGTCGCTGCGAGGCAGCACAGCACGGCGGAGCCGACCCCGATGAGCAGCGAACTGCGCCCGCCGTAGAGCAGCAGTGCCGCGACGTCACGGCCCACGCTGTCCGCCCCGAGGAAATAGTGGCTCAGGTCCCAGGTGGGCCCGATCGGGGTCTCGCCCAGCTTCAGGACCCCGCCGCCCTGCTGCATCACCGGCACCACCTTGCCGCCCACGACGGTGTGGCCGTTCAGGTTCGGCAGGAACGGGTTCACGTGCGCCACGTCGCGCGCGAACAGCGGCGCGGCGACGGACACCACCACGATCAGCAGGAACAGCCCAAGCGACGCCATCGCGATGCGGTTGCGCCACAGCCGCCGGGCGGCCAGTGCCCACGGGTTGCGGCCGGCGATCGCCGGCCGCAACTCCGTGTCAACCTGGACCTGCTCCAGGAGAGTGGCCATCAGCTACCCTTCGCGGGCTCTGCCAGCTCCTAGGAGGAGAGCCAGAGCCTGTCGATGAGGATGTACCACTGCGGGTTCCAGGAGTAACCGTGGACGTTCTTGGACAGGAAGTCGATCTGCTTGGGATTGTATAGGTCCACCCAGGGCGCCTCGGTTGTGTCTATGTGGTCGACCTGCGTCCACAGTGCCGCGGCCCCGCTGGGGTTGGTCGCCGCCATCGACTCGGCCTGGTTGATCTTCGCCTGGGCGGTCTTGTTGCAGTACTCGGCGATGTTCGGGCTGGCGTCGCTGTTCGGGTGGATGTTCCCGCAGCCGAGCAGCACGTTCAGGAAGTCCGACGGCGCTGGGTAGTCCTGGTACCAGGCCGACCAGCCGACGTTCCACTTCGCGGCGTTGGAGGAGTTCTGCACGAACGGGTATTGGATGCTGGCCGCCAGCAGCTGCGGCGAGGCCTTGTAGCCGATCGCGTTCAGGTCCGACACCATCTGCTCGACGAGCGCCTTGCCCACCTGGTCGTTGGTGCCGTCCACGACCACCTTCATCCCGGCCGTATGCGACTGCTGCACGAGTTGCTTGGCCTTGGCGATGTCGGGGGCGGTCCACTTGGTGTGGTTGGTGCCCGCCGTGTACGGGCAGTCGGGCGCGTAGGAGGGGAAGTTCGGCGGCAGGATCTGGCAGGTCGGCACGGCGAGCGACGGGCCGCCCGCGATCTTCACGTACGCCGCCCGGTCGGCGGCGTAGTTGATCGCCTGCCTGGCCAGCAGGTTGTTGAACGGCGGCCTGCTGGTGTTCAGCGCGAAGTACCAGTCGGCGGTCAGCGTGTTCACGTGCACCTGGCTGGCGTACTTCGGGCTGTTCAGCTGGCTGAGCTGGTCGGACGGGATCTGGTCACCGTCGAACACCTCGTTGGCGCTGCCGTTCTGCACCTGGGTGACCTCGTCGGAGACCTGCAGCCCGTACTTCTCGACGATCTCGTTCGGGTTCCCGGGCGGCTGCGCCTGCGCGCTCCATACGTGGAAGAACGGGTTGCGGACCAGCACCGCCTCGGTGTTGGGGTTGTACGACTTCCACATGTACGGCCCGGTTCCCGGCGGCACGTTGTTGCCGGTGAGCTTGGGTGACGTGCTGGCCGGCACGGCGTAGGCGAACGGGAGCGTGAGCTGGTCCATCAGCTCCGGGTCCGGCGCGGTCAGGTTGATCGTCAGCGTGTAGGCGGAGTCGTTGGCGATCACGCCGCCACTCTTGCTCAGGTTGCAGCCCTTGGTGCTGCACTTGCTCGCTCCGACGATGCCGGAGTAGAACGACGTCGGCCCGGGCACGGTGAACTGCCGATTGAACGTGGTGACGAAGTCGCTGGGCTTGAGCGTCTGCCCGTTGGAGAACTTGATCCCGTGGCGGATGTGGAACACATACGTCTTGCCGCCGTTGGTCGGCTTGGGGATGGACGTCGCCAGGTCGGGCACGATCTTCGTGCCGGCGACACCGCCCACCTTCGCGAAGCCCACCAGGCCGTCGTGCGTGTCGATGAGCAGCTGCCATTCCTCCAGCGTGTAGTTCTGCGCCGGGTCGGCGACGCCGAAGGAGGAGTTGGCCAGGATCGTGAACGTGCCGCCCTTGTGGACGGCGGCCTGGCTTGTGCTTGAGGACTGGCTCGACCCGCCGCATGCGGCGGCGGTGAGGGCGAGGGCGGCGATCACCGCCCCGAGGCCCATCTTGTGCAGCGGGCGTGCCCTGCGGCGGGGCGCGATCGTCATTGCGGAGCGAATCTTCATCGGGACGCCTCCTTTGCAGGGAGCTTATATTCGCACAGACAATCGTTAGCAGATGCAGATATGTAACGCTTTAGAATCAAATTATCCCATCTGAACGGACGCGCCGTCACTGCGTGTGCACGTTCGGCCGATCCGCGGTGGGCTCAGCCGGTCCACAGCGAGCTGAGGTCGGCGTCGATGCGGGCGCGGAGCTGCCCGGTGACGGGCAGTATCGGCCGGGGCGGCCCTGCTTCGACGGTCTCGCAGGCCGCCAGGGCGTCCGGGCCGAGGAAGCGGGTCAGCTGCCCGTAGCCGTGCCGGTCGTCGCTGGCCAGCCGGTGATGGTGCAGGCGCATCGGCGCGTACAGGTAGAGGTGGTCGCGGGACCGGGTGACGGCGACGTAAAACAGCCGCCGTTCCTCGGCCAGCCCGCCGGGGGAGCCGAGCGCCATGTCGCTGGGCACCGCGCCGTCGACCAGCTGGGGCAGGTGCACCACCGGCCACTCCAGGCCCTTGGCCGAGTGCACGGTCGAGATGACCAGGTAGTCGTCGTCGAGCCGGGGCGGCCCGGCCAGATCAGAGGCGGAAACCGGGGGATCCAGCGCCAGCTCGACCAGCGCGTCGTGCAGCGACGGCCTGCTGGCGGCCGCGTCGGCGAGCCGTTGCAGGTCGGCGATGCGGACGGCGGCGTCGGGGTACCGGGCGCGCAGCGGAGCATCCAGGGCGGCCAGGACCGCGCCCGCCAGTTGCGGCGTGTCCGCCTCGGCGGCGGCCCGGGCGAGGCTGGTCACGGTGACGGTCAGCGGGCCGCGAGCCCGCCGCGGCACCGCTTCGGCGGCGGCCGGCCACCGGCCGAACGGGCCCGATTCCGCGGGGGCGAGGACGTCCAGGGCCCGGCGCGCGCTGACCGCCCCGATCCCCTCGTGCAGCCGCAGCACCCGGAACCAGGCGATGTCGTCGGCCGGGTTGGTGACGATCCGCGCGGCGGCCAGGAAGTCCTTCACGTGGGCCGTCTCGGTGAAGCGCAGCCCGCCGAACTTGACGAACGGGATGCCGCGCGCCGCCAGCTCGATCTCCAGCAGGTCGCTGTGGTGCGCGGTGCGGACCAGGACCGCCTGGTCCCGCAGGTCGGTCCCGGCCTCGTGCGCCTGGAGGACCTGGGCGCAGATCTCGCGCGCCTGGGTCGCCTCGTCGTGGCAGCGCACCAGGACCGGGGCGGCGCCGGCGTCTCGGGTGGCGGTGAGCGCCAGCTCAAGCCCGGAGGACTGCGGCCGCACCGTGTTGGCCAGCCGCAGCACCGCCTGCCGGGACCGGTAGTTGCGGCCCAGCCGTACCACGGTCATGCCGGGGAAGGTGGCCGGCAGCTGGCGCAGGTGCCCCGGGTCGGCGCCGCGGAAGCCGTAGATGGCCTGGGCGTCGTCCCCGACGCAGGTCAGGCAGCCGGACTGCGGCGCCAGCAGCCGCACGATGTCGGCCTGGACCGCGTTGACGTCCTGGTACTCGTCAACGAGGACCGCGTCGAACATGCCGCGCAGCACCGGCCCGGCGGCCGGGTCGGCCAGCGCGGCCCGCCACAGCAGCAGCAGGTCGTCGAAGTCGACCAGGCCGTGGCCGCGCTTGTGCGCAACGTAGCCGGCGAACAGCTCACCGAGCTGGCCGGTGTACTCGGTGCACCAGGGGTACTCCGTCCGTACCACCTCGGTGACCGTCTGCTGTGCGTTCACGCACCGGGTATAAATGTCCGCGCACACCCCGGCCCGGGGCACCCGGCGCTGGGTGCCGGCCAGGCCGTGGTCGCCCCGGCGGGCATCGAGCAGGTCCGCCACGTCCCCGGGGTCGATGACCGTGAACCGCGGCGGCAGCGCGAACGACTCCGCGTGCTGGCGGATGATCCGGTGGGCGATCGCGTGGAACGTCCCGCCGGTGATCCGCCCGCCGGCCGGGCGGGCGCACGCGGCGGCACGGGACAGCATGTCGTCGGCGGCGCGCCGGGTGAACGTCAGCAGCAGAATCCGGGGCGCCGGCACGCCCTGCTCGCACAGCCAGGCCGCCCGGGCCACCAGCGTGCGCGTCTTCCCGGTCCCGGCACCGGCCAGCACCAGCAGCGGCCCGCCGGGATGCGCGGCCGCGGTGCGCTGCTCGTCGTTCAGCCCGTCCAGTGCGCCCGGTGACTCGAACATAGAGACGAATGTAACCAGGGTGTCCGCCCCGGCGGGGCCGCCACGCGGAGAAATTCGGAGGGCTGCCGGCGCCGGCGGGCCGATGAGTAGAGTCAGGCCCGTGGACGGCATCCATGACCTGGGCGGCATGCAGGGCTTCGGTGCGGTCGGCCATACGCCGGCCGAGCCGGCCTTCCACCGGCCGTGGGAGGGACGGGCACGGGCGCTCATGGAGGTCGTCCTCGGCGCGGTGCGGCCCAACGGGGGCGAGTTCCGCCACGCGATCGAGCGGATGGCGCCCGGGCACTACCTGACGTCGAGCTACTACGAGCACTGGCTTACCGCGGCGGCAACCCTGGCCGTCGAGCACGGGCTCATAACCCGCGCGGACCTCGAGGCGCGAGCGGGTGGGGCGTTCCCGCTCAGCGGCCCGGTGCTCGCGCCGCCGGTCACCGGCCCAGGTGCCGACGTCAGCGTGCCGCGCTTTGGCGTGGGTGACCAGGTGCGGGTGCGCGAGTGGCATCCGCCGGGCCACACCCGCTGCCCCCGCTACATCCGCGGAAAGACCGGGATGGTGGTACGGCTGGACGGCAGCTACCCGGTGCCCGACGTGGAGGCGCACGGTGCCGGCCGGCGGCGCGAGCCGACCTACTCGGTGCGGTTCGGCGCCGCGGAACTGTGGGCCGACGGGCAGCGTGGCGTGTCCGTGCACGTGGACCTGTGGGACAGCTACCTGGAGCCGGCATGACCGAGGGCGCCGATCACCCCGCGGCGATGTCGCCGGTGGAGCACCGGGTCGCGGCGCTGGAGGCGCTGCTGACCGAGCGGGGGCTGATCCCCGAGGGGTTCATCGAGGAGACCGTTCACCGCTACGAGTCCGAGATCGGCCCGATGAACGGGGCCAGGGTGGTGGCCCGCGCCTGGGCCGACCCGCGGTACAGGGAGCGGTTGCTGGCCGACGCCACGGCCGCGATCGCCGAGCTTGGCTTCGGCGGCGCGGAGGGCCACCACATGGTGGTGGTGGAGAACACGCCCGCCGTGCACAACGTGATCGTGTGCACGCTGTGCTCCTGTTACCCGTGGCCCACGCTGGGCCTGCCGCCGGCCTGGTACAAGGACCCGCCGTACCGGGCCAGGATGGTCCGCGAGCCCCGGGTGCTGCTGGCCGAGATGGGCTGCGAACTGCCCGAGGATACCGAGATCCGGGTCTGGGACTCCTCCGCCGAGGTGCGTTACCTGGTCCTGCCGCAGCGCCCGGCGGGGACCGAGGGGATGACCGAGGCGGAGCTTGCCGGGCTGGTGACCCGCGACTCGATGATCGGCGTGGCCCGGCTGTGAGCCCGCCCGGCCCGGGCGTGCCCGGCGGAACCGCCTCCCGGTTCATGTGCCGCGGGACAGGCGGGTAATACCGGCACGGCGGGCGCAGACCGGTTTTCGATGGCAACGGCAGACTTCGGCGGAAAAACGGGCCTGCCGGCTCGTTTGACCGGCGGGCGCCCGGGGAAAAATGCGCCAGTGTAACCCCCTTTGCTGAGCCCGCCGCAATAGCAATGCGGCGCGACATTTGGGGGCAGTGTGGCGAGTTCTGGTGAGCGGATCCATATCGGAACACACCTGGCCCTGATCGCAGAGCACAACAAATCGGGACCCGGCGCCTTCATTCTGGGCGTCGAATTCGACGGCGTGACCGGGATGACGGGAAACGAGGACCGCGACTGGCCGGTGCTGGACCCCGCTTTCGGCCTGGCCAAAAGGCTCGGCTGCGAGGGAATCTGGTTCAGGCACCGCGGCGGGGTCGAATTCGTGACGCAGAGCGCGGAGTCCGCGCAGCGCTGCCGCGAACTCGCAAGCCGGCCGGACTAGCTTGCCCCCCGGGGTGCCCGGCGCCCCCGCTACGCACCCGCCTGGTGCGGCACCGGCGGGCCCGGCACCGGCTGGCTCAGCACCGCCTGGTCGGCGAGCGCGATCGCCAGTTGCCCCGCCGCCGTCGGGTGGAACGGGGCCGCCGCCCCCAGGCCCTGCACGTAGGGCTGCGTGGAGCACAGTTCGTGCCCGGTGAAGTCGGGCTGCGGCGAGGAGAACCGGAACTGCGCCGCCCCCTCGGCCAGCACCGCGTTCAGTGTGGCCAGCCGGGAGGTGAGGGTCGCCAGGTTCGCCTGGGTCAGCCCGGCCCGGCTCAGGCACCCCGGCGTGGCGCCGAACGGGTTGTAGTAGCGGTTGATGACGACCTGCGGGTGCGCGGGCATTTCCGCAAGCCTGCTCAGCAGGTCCAGGTACTCCTTGCTGAACGAGGCGAGCTGCTGCTGGAAGTACGCCTGCGTGGCCCGGTCGTTGCAGTTCGGCGTGACCGAGCAGTAGCGCAGCACCGCCGCCCAGTTCAGGTCGTCGGCGCCGACGCTGACGATGATCACCGACGCCCGCGTGGCCCGTTCCGCCTCGGCGAACTGCGGCGGCAGCCGTACCCCGTTATGCACCTGCGGCCCGAGCAGCCCGTGGCCGATGGTGGCGCCGTCACAGGCGAGGTTGAGCACCTTCCACCGGTTCACCCCGGACAGGTCCGCCGCGTACGAATCGGCGCTGCGCCCGCAGGCGCGGGCGGTCGCCCCCGGCGCCAGCGCGAGCCCGGCGCCCGCCGCGGTGGAATCCCCGATCACCACGGCCTGCACCCGGCGCAGCGGCCGGCCCGCTGGGTCCGTCCGCGGCGGCCGGGTCTCGCTGCCGACAAGCTCGTTGAGGGAGTGCACCTGCCGCAGCAGGGCGGGCGCGGTGTAGGTGGTGACCATGATGGCGCCCACGTTGAGGGCCTCGGCGATCACCAGCCCGGCGGCCAGCAGCTTGACCGTGGTGCGGTACGGGACGCGGCGCCAGCCCGCGAGCGCCCCCACCAGCACCAGCGTGCCCGCTCCGGTGACCGCGGTCTCCCAGGAGAAGTAGCGCTTCCACCCGTCGGCGAGCCGGGCACCGAGGATCCGTTCCGCGCCGGCCGCCCTGGTGCCCTCGACGAACGTGGTCAGCTCGCTGTTGATCGTGATCTGGGAGAGCTGCAGCCGGGGCCGCACCGGGCCCTTGAACCGGATGCTGGTCGGCAGGCTCTGGCCGAACAGGTCGATCTCGCCGGGCCCGGACAGGCTCAGGTTCGGCGCCGTCGCGCCCACCCGGATCACCTGCCCGGCCACGGTGACCGTTTGCATCGGCGTCACCTGCAGCGCCACCGCGATCGCGGCGCACGCCAGCACCACCAGCAGCACCAGCCCAGCCAGCCAGCGTAGGGTCAGCATGGCCCACCGCGCCGGCCGCGGCCGGTCTCCTGTCGTACCCATGCCCTCCCGACGCTAGCAACGGGGAGCGGGTGCTGCTACCGGGAGCCCAGGCCGAGCAGCAGGCCGTCCGCGGCGACCGCGGGTGAGCTGGTGATGAACATGGGGACGCCGGGGGCGGGCGCGGTCACCGACTGGAGCACCTGCGCACCGTCGAGGCTGCTGACGGTCCCCAGCACCTGCCCCTCGGCGACCTGGTCGCCGGGCCGGACGGACGGCTCCCACCAGCCCTCGCTGGTGGACCGCAGCCAAAGGAACCGGTCCAGGCGGACCGGTGCGCCGGCCGGGCCCGCCCCCGGGGCGGCCGCCGGGGCCGGATCGCCCGCCATGCCGAGCAGCGCGAGCACGCGGTCCAGGCCGCGGACGTGCGCGTCCACCGCGGCCGGCTCGACCAGGCCGCACCCGCCCGCCTCAGCGATGATCGCCGGAACGCCGATCTCCGCGGCCGCCGTGCTCGTCGTACCCCCGACCGCGCGGCCCGGGCCCGGCTCCTGGCGGATCACGTAACCCAGCCCGTAGGCGGTCGCCAGCTCCAGGGCCCGGGCCTCGCCGGGCCCCGCGTCGTACAGCGCGAACGGCTCCAGCGCCTCCACCATGTCCCCGGCGTGCACGTCGACCAGCGCATCGCTGCCCACAATGAGCTGTGTGAACGCCGCATCGGCCAGCCGGTCCGCCAGGCTGCCGCCGGGGTCGCCGGGGAAGCACCGGTTGAGGTTCTTGCCGTCGTCGGGGACCACGAACGGGGTCCGGGCGCGGAACGCGGGGACGTTCAGCACCGGGACCGCGCGGACGGTGCCCCGCAGCTCCCGCCCGGCCAGGGCACGGGTCCAGCGGCGGACCGCGGCCATCGGCGCGTACTCACAGCCGTGCACGCCGGCCAGGACGGTCAGCCGCGGGCCGTCCCCGGCGCCGGTCAGCTCCACCACGGGGACCTCGACGTCGGCCAGGCTGAGCGTGCGCCGCAGCACGGTGGGTGGCATGGATCAGTCCTTTCTCACGCGCGAAAACAGTTCCTCAGCGTCCGCGGCGGCGCGCAGCAGCGCCAGGTCGGCCCTGCGCCGCCCGGCCAGCTGGAGGCCGATCGGCAGCCCGGCACCCGGCACGGGGATGGAGATCGCCGGGTGGCCGGTGAGGTTGTATGGGCCGGTGAACCGGGACTCCGCCGAGTCCGCGCCGGCCCCGAACGGCGGGTCCTGCTCGGGAGCCTGGTAGCCGACCGTGGGGCCGGCCAGCACATCGACCCCGGACAGGCTCGCCTCGATCGCGGCGGACAGTTCCCCGCGCTGGCGTATGGCAGCGTTGTACTGATCGGCGGTGACGGACGCGCCGTAATCGAGCAGGGCCCGGGTGCCCGCGGCGTAGGCCTTCCAGTCCCGGCCCTGGTGGACCATCGCGGCCTCCGCGGACACGATGACGGCGAGCGCGTCCTCCCACCGCGGCAGCAGGCCCAGCCAGGGAGCGGTGATCTCCCGCAGCCGCCAGCCGGCGGCCGCCAGCGCGGCCAGCGCTTGCGTGACCGCCCGGTGCACCTCTGCGGTCACCGAAGGATCGGTGAGCTGGGCGCCCAGGACGCCGACGGTGAACGCGCCGTCGCCGCCCGCCGGGGGCGGCGCCAGCGCGCCCGGGCCCGCCAGCGCCGCCAGCAGGTCCACGGCGCCGGCCACCGTGGCGGTGAGCGTGCCCACGTGGTCGCAGGCCGGGGACAGCGGGAACACCCCGGTCACCGGCAGCAGCCCGTACGTCGGCTTGAGCCCGGCGATGCCGCAGTACGCGGCCGGGATCCGGACCGAGCCGCCGGTGTCGGTGCCCAGGGCCAGCTCGCAGGCGCCGGCCGCGACAAGCGCGGCCGACCCGCCGGAGGACCCACCGGACGTGCGCGACGGATCGACGGGGTTGCGGGTGTCGCCGACCGCCGGGTGGGCGAACCCCGCCGCGTACTCCAGGCACTGGCTGGTGGCGAAGACCTCCGCCCCGGCGGCGCGCAACCGGGCCACCACCACCGCATCGGACCGCGCCGGGGCCGTGCCGCTCGCCGGGCTGCCGCAGCGGGTCGGCTGCCCGGCCACCTCGATGATGTCCTTGACCGCGACGGGCCGCCCGGCCAGTGTGCCGCCCGGCGCGCGCTCCGGCGCGCCGATCACACCGACGACGGCGTTCAGCGGGCGGCCCAGGCGCTCCGCGCGCTCGCAGGCCGCGAGCAGGTCGAGGTTCCCCCGGGCGCAGGTGCGCCGGCCCTGCTCGATCGCCCGCACCAGGTCCACCACGAGGGGCGGCAGCGAGCCGGTGAGAGCGCCGAGTATCGCGGGCACCTCGGTGGGGCGGTGCAGGACCGCCAGGTCCCGGTAGATCCCGGTGTGCGTCTTCGCCGAAGCCCGGTTGAACGCGGCGAGCCGGTCCAGGGAGCCCGCCAGGTCGCGGGCGTCGAACCCGTCCAGCGGCATCGCCGGCACCGGCGCCTGCGCGGTCACCTGCCTGGCCAGTTCGGTCAGCAGCGGCCGGTAGGCCGGGTCCGCGAGCACCTCGGCGATCGGCAGGTCGCTGACCGCGGTGGCGGCCAGCAGCGCACCGATCGCCAGCTTCGCCCACGCGTACCCGAGGATGTCGCCGGTGGCCCGCGCGCCGGCCAGGTCGGCCGCGAGCGCGCGGACCCGGCCGGACAGCCGCCCGCCCGGCTCCCCGACGCAGAACGTGGCCCGGTTGCCGCGCCGCACCACGCCGGGCTCGGTCACGTCGGCACCGAAGTTGACGACGGCCTCCACGACCCGCTCGGGGCCGACGGCGGCGGCCAGGACGGGCGTGGTCAGGCCGTTCTGCAGGCTGACGGCGAACCCGCCGCCCGCCAGCCGGCCCGCCAGCAGCGCCGCGGCCGCCGCGGTGTGGTGCGCCTTGACCGCCACCAGCACCGGGCAATCGATCGTGTCCGGCAAATCACTGGGTGTGACTATCTGTAGCCGGACGGTGAAGTTCTCCACCGGGCCCTCGATCCGCAGCCCGCGCGCGCCGATCGCCGCCACGACCGCCGGGTCGGCGTCGCAGGCCAGCACCTCGTGGCCGTCCCGCACCAGCCCGGCGGCCACGGTGCCGCCCACCGCGCCGCACCCGAGCACCACGTACCGCGCGGCCGGTGAGGTCACAACGTCGTAAACCATCTCCTCCAGCGCCCCGCCGCTATTTACATCTGCGTCTTTTGCCGGCATCTTAGCTAAGAACAAAGGTTTGTTCTCCTGAGGGTGCCTGACCTGCCCCGTTGATTCCCACCGGGAGTTGCCCGTGACATACCGAACCACCGCAGCGCTGGCCCTGCCAGCCGGGGCGGCAAGCCGCCCCGGAACCCCCCCAGTGCTGGCCCGGGGGAGCTACCCCCCGGAACCCCCCGCCGGCGCCCAGGCCCCGCGACCTCGTCGCGCGGCCTGGGCCCTGGTCGCGGCCGGCGCCATGACACTGGTGGCCGCCTGCGGCGGCTCAGGCTCCGCTGGGTCGGCTTCCGGCGGCACGGCGGGGGGGCCGGCGCACGGCGGCAACCTGGTCATCGCCCGCACCGCCGACTCGCAGTCGATGAACAACACGACGGTGTTCGACAACGAGTCCATCTGGATCTTCGAGCAGATCATGCAGCCGCTGTACACGGTGACGCCGAACGGCAAGGGCGTGGAGCCGTGGCTGGCCACCGGCTACACCGTCTCGCCGGACAAGAAGACCTACACGTTCACCCTGCGCAAGGGGGTGAAGTTCTCCAACGGCAAGCCGATGACGTCGGCCGATGTGAAGTTCTCCATCGACCAGGCCCGCGCGGCGGCCAAGGGCTGGGGCTACATCGACACGGCCATCAAGTCGGTCTCGGCGCCGTCTCCCGGCACCGTGGTGGTCAGCCTCAAGTACCCGTGGGCGCCGCTGCTCGCGGACCTGTCGCTGTTCTCCAACGCGATCATCCCGGCCAACTACGGCGGCCAGACCGAGACCGCGTTCTACCAGCACCCGGTCGGGACCGGCCCGTTCAAGTGGGACTACTGGCACAAGGGCTCGGCGCTAAAGCTGGTCCGGAATCCGTACTTCTGGCAAAAGGGCAAGCCCTACCTGAACAGCGTCACCTGGACCGACGTGCCCAGCGACAACACCAGGGAACTGCAGCTCAAGGGCGGGCAGGCCCAGGTGGACGAGTTCCCGGCCTGGTCCACGGTGAGCAGCCTGAAGGCCACCTCGGGCGTCACCATGCACCTGTTCAACTCGACCAGGACCGACTACCTGGCCTTCAACGAGACGGCCAAGCCGTTCCAGGACGTGCACGTGCGCCGGGCCATCTCGCTGGCGATCAACCGCGCCGCGCTGGTCAAGGCCGTGCTGTTCGGCAACGGCCGGCCGGCCAACTCGTTCTTCCCGCCGCAGGTGCCCTACTACCAGCCGGCCACCAAGGGGCTGCAGTACAACCTGGCGGAAGCGAAGGCCGAGATGGCCAGGTCCAGCGTGCCGCACGGGTTCACCACGACGTTCCTGGTGTCCTCCGGCTTCTCCGACTACCTCACCATCGCCACGATCGTGCAGAACGAGCTGAAACCGCTGGGCATCAACGTCAAGATCCAGCAGCTGGACCCGAACACGGCCAACCTGAACCAGCAGAACCTCAAGTACGACATGACCCTGACCTACTGGACCATGGACATCCCTGACCCGGACGAGCTGGCCACCTTCGGGGTGGACCCGAACTCGGGCGCCCGGTCCTTCTTCACCGCCTACAACAACCCGACGGTGGTCAAGGACACGCACCTGGCCGAGCAGACGCTGGCCACCTCGGCGCGGCAGGCGCTGTACAACACCATCCAGGCCGACTCGGCCGCCGACGCGTTCATGGCGTTCCTGTACTACTCGCCCTACGCCTACGCCACCACCTCCAACGTCCACGGTTTCTACGTCACCCCGCTCGGCAACTACCACCTGGAGAACGTCTGGATGAGCAAGTAGGCCGCGGCCGGGGCGTCATCCCGCCCGGGCAACCGGCCAGCGGGCATCCGGAACCAGGCGGTCCAGTGCGCGAGGGAGGTGAGCGGCCCCCATGGGGCGGATGACGTTTGTGCTGCGGCGTCTGCTGCAACTGGTGCCGGTGGCCATCGGCGTCACCATCGTCGTCTTCTTCATGATCCACCTGATCCCCGGTGACCCCGCGCGGACAATCCTGGGGATCCACGCGACCCCCCGCACGGTGGCGCTGCTGCACGCCGAGTGGGGCCTGAACCGCCCGCTGGTCGACCAGTACTGGCTGTTCATGGACCGGCTGCTGCACGGCAACCTCGGGGTGAGCCTGTACTACGGCGGCCCGGCCTCCAGCCTGCTCCTCAGTCACCTGCCACCGACCCTGTGGATCATCACCTACGGGTCCGTCCTCGCCGTGCTGATCAGCGTGCCGTTGGCGATGATCGCGGCCAGCCGGAAGGACGGCGCGCGGGACCACCTGGTACGCGCGGTCCCGCTGATCGGCCTCGGCATGCCCCCGTTCTGGCTGGGGTTCTTGCTGATCTACGCGTTCGCCATCAAGCTCCACTGGTTCCCGGTCAGCGGGTACGGCTCCGGCTTCCTCGGCCACGTGCGGTCGATGTTCCTGCCCAGCCTGACCGTGGCGCTGGCGATCGCCCCTGTGGTCATCCGCAGCCTGCGGGCCAGCATGCTCAACGTGCTCGGCGCCGAGTACGTCACCACCGCCAGGTCCAAGGGGGTGCCCGCGTACCGGCTGTTCCTGCGGCACGTGCTGCGCAACGCGGTCATCCCGGCGGTCACCGTGCTCGGCATCAACATCGCGTTCCTCATCGGCGGCACGGTGATCATCGAGACCGTCTTCGCGATCCCGGGCCTGGGCCAGCTCATGATCAACTCGATCTTCCAGCGGGACTTCACCGTGGTCCAGGGGGTCTCGCTCGTCTTCGCCATCATGGTCATCCTGCTCAACCTGCTGGCCGACATCGCTTACGCGCTCCTCGACCCGAGGGTGCGGTTCTCCCGGTGAACGCCATCCCACTGACGCCCGAGCCGCCCGCGCCCGGCCTGGAGCCGGCCGCCGCGGCCGGGGCAGCGCCGCGGCGGGAGGAGGCGCGCAAGGCGCGGCGCTGGTACACCCAGCCCGCGCTGATGTCCGGCATCGTGATCATCGCCGTCATCCTGGTGCTCGCGATCGGCGCGCCGTTGTTCACCTCGTACAACCCGAACGCGCAGAACCTCAACGCGACGCTGCTCGGGCCGAGCGCGCACCACCTGCTGGGCACCGACAACCTCGGCAGGGACACCTGGACCCGGCTGCTGTTCGGCATGCGGGAGGATCTGCGGATCGCGTTCATCGCGGTGCTGGCCCCGTTCGTCCTCGGCTGCGCCCTCGGCAGCCTGGCCGGCTACTTCGGCGGCTGGGCCGACACCGTGATCATGCGCCTGGTCGACGTCGTGGTGGCGTTCCCGTTCTACGTCCTGGTCATCGCCCTGGTCTTCGTGCTCGGCCCGGGCGAGCGCAGCATCTACATCGCGATCACGCTGGTGGGCTGGGTGTCCTACGCGCGCATCATCCGCGGCGAGATCCTGGTGGCCAAGCGGCAGGACTACGTGCTCGCCGCGCAGTCGGGCGGCCTGGGCAGCCTGCGCATCATGGCCCGCCACCTGATGCCGAACGTGATCACCCAGGCGATCATCTACTCCATGTCCGACATCGTTCAGGACATCCTGGCCATCGTGACGCTCGGCTACCTCGGCCTGGGCGTGCCGCCGCCGACCGCGGACCTCGGCTCGATGATCAACGATGGCCAGAACTTCCTGTCCACCCACTGGCAGCTGACCACGATCCCGGGGCTCGCGGTGGTGGCCGTGGGGCTGGGGCTGTCGCTCATCGGCGACGGCCTCGCCGACCTGCTCCGGCCGGGCCAGGCATGAGCGCGGAACTCGGGCCCGCGGCACCGGGGCCCGCGGCCGGGGGGGTCACGCCGGCCGGGACCGTCCTGGAGGTCCGCGACCTGCACGTGCGGATCGCCAGCCGGCTGGGCACCGTCCGCGCGGTGGACGGGGTGTCGTTCGACGTGGCCGCCGGCGAGGCGCTCGGCCTGGTGGGGGAGTCGGGGTCGGGCAAGAGCATGACGCTGCGCGCCCTGCTCGGCGTGCTGCCCGCCGAGGCGCGGGTCACCGCGGGCGAGATCCTGCTGGACGGCGTGGACCTGGTGCCGCGGACCCAGGCCGAACTCAACCGGATCCGCGGGCCGAAGATGTCGATGATCTTCCAGGAGCCGATGAGCGCGCTCAACCCGGTGATGCGCGTGGGCTGGCAGATCGCCGAGGGGCCGCAGGTGCACCTGGGTCTCAGCCGGGCCCGGGCCGCGGAACGCGCGCTCGAGCTGATGCGGCGGGTGGGCATCCCTGACCCGGACCGCCGGTTCCGCGCCTACCCGCACGAGTTCTCCGGCGGCATGCGGCAGCGGGTCATGATCGCGATCGCACTGTCCTGCGACCCGGAGATCATCCTGTGCGACGAGCCGACCACCGCCCTGGACGTCACCATCCAGGACCAGATCCTCCGGCTGCTGGCCCGGCTGTGCCGCGAGTCCGGAGCCAGCCTGGTGTTCGTCACCCACGACCTGCCGGTCGTCGCGCAGATCTGCCAGCGGGTCGCGGTGATGTACGGCGGCCAGCTGGTCGAGCGCGGCGCCGTGGGCGACGTGCTGCTGGACCCGTGGCACCCGTACACCCGCGGCCTGGTCCGGTCGGCGCCGGACTTCGACTACGTACGCGACTCGCTGGTGCCGATCCCCGGGTCGCCGCCCAGCCTGATCACGCCGCCGCCGGGGTGCCGGTTCCACCCGCGGTGCGAGTTCGCCGAGGCGGACTGCCGGGTGAGCGAGACGCCGCTGCGGCTGCTGCCGGGCGGCCGTGCCACCGCCTGCCTGCACTATGAGCGCTGCCTGGAGGCGGCCGCCGCGGATCGGGCGCAGGCGTGACCGCGGCGGACGGCGGCCCGGGCCCGGCGCTGCTGGCGGCGCGCGGGGTGTCGGTGTCGTTCCCCGTCGGGTCCCAGCTCGCGGCGCGGCTGCGCCACGAGGAGCGGCTGCTCCGCGCGGTGGACGGGGTGGACCTCGAGGTCGGCCGCGGCGAGGCACTCGCCCTGGTGGGCGAGTCCGGGTCCGGCAAGTCGACGCTGGCCCTTGCCCTGTCGGGCCTGCGCCCCGCCGACAAGGGCGAGATCAGCCTGGACGGAAGGACGCTGCCGGCCCGCCGTTCGAACGCGGACCGGCGCCGGGTCCAGATGGTCTTCCAGGACCCGTACTCCTCGCTGAACCCCCGGATGACCATCGGCGGGATGCTGCGGGAACTGCTCCGGGTGCACCACGTGGTGCCCCGCGGCCAGGTGGTGCAGGAGAGCACGCGGCTGCTCACGCTCGTCGGCCTGCCCGCCGAAGCGGTGAGCGCCTACCCCCGCCAGTTCTCCGGCGGGCAGCGGCAGCGCGTCGCCATCGCCCGGGCCCTGGCGCTGCGCCCCGACGTGCTCATCGCCGACGAGCCGGTGTCCGCGCTGGACGTCAGCGTGCAGGCCACGATCCTCAACCTGCTCGCCGGCCTGCGCTCGGAGCTGGGCCTGTCGCTGCTGCTCATCTCGCACAACCTGGCCGTGGTCCGGCACCTGTGCGACCGGGTCGCGGTCATGTACCTGGGCCGCATCGTCGAGGTTGCGCCCACCGAGGAGCTGTTCGGCGCCCCGCGGCACCCGTACACCCGCGGCCTGCTCGCCGCGATCCCGCGCCTGGTGCATAACGCCTCGGCCACCGGGGCGCCGGCGATCGCCGGGGACCCGCCAAGCCCGCTGCGGATCCCGGCGGGGTGCCGGTTCCGCACCCGCTGCCCGATCGCCCAGCAACGGTGCGAGAAGGAGGACCCTCAGCTGGCCGGGGCCGCGCAGGCCCCGGGGCACGTGGCCGCCTGCCATTTCGCGTTCGCGCCCGCCCCGCCCGCCGCGAGCGGCCTGGCGCGGACCGGCGACCAGCGATGACGGGCCAGCGGGGCGACGACAGGAGGGGGTCGGTCATGAAGGTGTTCGTGTCCAGCGATATGGAGGGCACGGCGGGGGTCGTCGACTGGGACCAGTGCGTCGGCGACGGGCCGGAGGCGGCCGCCGGGCGCAAGCTGCTGCTGGCCGAGGTGAACGCGGCGATCGAGGGCGCCCTGGCCGGCGGCGCGACCGAGGTCGTGGTCAACGACTCGCACGCAGGCATGCGCAACCTGCCCGGCGACGCGCTGGCCGGCGGGGCGTCCTACATCTCCGGCAGCCACAAGCCGCTGTACATGATGCAGGGGCTGGACGGCAGCTTCGGCGCGGTGCTGTTCGTGTCCTACCACGGGTCCATGGGCGCGCCGGCCGGGCTGTCGCACACCTACAACCCGCGCGCGGTCATCGAGGCCAGGCTCGGCGGGGTGGTGACCGGGGAGGCGGGCATCAACGCCCTGGTGGCCGCGCACTACGGGGTGCCGGTGGTGCTGGTCACCGGGGACCGGTGCGCCTGCGAGGAGACCGCGGCGCTGATCCCCGGCGTGCACGCGGCCGTGGTCAAGGAGCACGTCAGTCGGCTGGCCGCGCACAGCCTGCACCCGGCCCGCGCGTGCGCGCTGATCCGGGAGACGGCGCAGCGGGCGGTCGAGGGCGCGGCCGGGGCCGGCCCACCGCCGGTGGGATCGGGCCCGCTGGAGGTCTCCGTCCGCACCACCGACATCGCGGAGGCGGCGAGCTGGATCCGCGGCGTCGAGCGCACCGGGCCCCGCGAGCTTTGCTTCACCGGCGAGAACCCGCTTGCCGTCTACCGCAGTTTTTGCGCGGCGATCCTGCTGACCCGCGCGGTTGCGGAGGTGACGTGACCGGGGGTGCGCCCGGCAGCCAGCGCCGCGCGTCCCGCCTGGTCGATATCGCAGAGGCGGTGGGCGTCCATGTGTCCACGGTGTCCCGGGTGCTCAACGGGGACCCCGCGCAGTCGATCCGCCCCGAGGTCTACGAACTGATCCTCAAGACCGCCCGGCAGCAGGGATACCGGCCGAACGCGCTGGCCCGGGCGCTCAAGCGGCGCCGCACCGGCGCCCTGGCGTTCGTGATCCCGCTGCTGCGCAACCCGATCTGGGTCCGGCTGCAGCGCGGCGCCCTGCAGCGGGCCGCGGAGCGCGGCTACGTCGTCATGATCCTGGAGGAGCCCGGGGAGCACGCCAGGCCCCCCGACGACTACCGGTACCTGGTGGAGGAGAGCCGGGCCGATGGTCTGCTGCTGGCGACCGCGCTGCGGATTCCCGGGCACGCCGGGGGGGTGCCCGCGGTGCCGCACGTGTACGTGAACCGCCGGGGCCCCGACCGCGGCCACGACGTCGTGATGGACGAGCCCGGTGCGGTCCGGCTGTTCCTCGACTACGTGGCCGGGCTCGGCCACCGCAGCGTCATGCTGGTCGACGGCCCGCCCGAGGTGGACACCGTGCACCGCCGGGTGAGCGCGGCCCGGCGGATCTGCGCCGCGCGCGGGATCGAACTGACCGTGCGCCACGAGGCGCCCACCGAGGAGGGCGGCTGGCGCGCGGTGACCCGGCTGCCCCGCAGCCGCGGGCTGCCCACCGCCTGCGGGGTCGGCAGCCTGAACCAGTTGTTCGGGGTGCTCGCCGCGCTCCGCCACGCTGGCATCGGGGTACCGTCCCAGATGTCGGTCGTGAGCTTCGACGAGGACGAGTGCCTGGCCTTCCTCGAGGTCCCGGTGACCAGCGTGGCCATGCCCCTGGCCGACCTGGGCAGCGCCGCCGTGGACGCGCTGATCGCGCGGATCGAGCGCGAGCCGGCCAGCGACGTCATGGTCCGCCAGCCCATAAGCCTGGTCCTCCGCGCCTCCGTCGCGGGTCCGCCCCGGCCTCGGTGACTCATGAAGAGCTTTTGCTCCCGAGTGGAGCAGCGCAATTCCTGATCCTGGCTAGCTGTGGCACCGTGCCAGTCCCGGCTGCCCTCCTGCTGTCAAACCATTACAACCTGACTCGCGACCGCTACTACCGGGAACTCGCCCTGGCCAGCAAACCCGGCCAGGGCACCGTGGGTGTCTTGAGCTACGCGATCGAGGGGTTCATCGACGGCATCCGGGAAGCCATCAGCATGGTGCGAAAGCGGCAGATCGAGGTGGCCTCACGGGCCGTGGCGGAGCCTGTCGGCCATGTGGTGCATCAGCGCATTCACCCCGGACAACGGGCCGCGGCGGGTCATCCCGGGGTGGCCGGGCCGGTTCTGCCATTCGCGCCGTCACGGACAGTATCCGCGCCGCCACGCCCGGTCCCTCGCCCGGGCGCCTGGCTGGCTCACGGTTCAGCGGAAGTGGCGATCGATCTCGTGGGCGTACCGGCGGCCGAGCGAATCCTTGTTCTCGGTGATCCACCGGGTAAGAGCGACCTGGCCGGTCGCTGGGCCGTCGGTATCGGCGAGCCCATCGGCCATGGCGCGGTACTCATCACCGGTGAGCAGCGTGTCCTGCAAGGCCCACCCCAGCACCCGAGCGGCCGCCGGGATAAGAACGCCCGGCACGCGGACCACGCGCGAGCGGCTGCCGATGGCGGCTTTGATGAAGCAGACCAGTTCATAGAACGCGGGCCGTTCGGGTCCCACCGCGTCGAGGGTGTACGTCTCGGCGGCCGACCCTGCCGCCAGACACAGCCTGGCCAGGTCATCGATGTGCACGGGCCGGATGCGGTAAGCGCCGGTGCCACCGACGGCGAACACCGGCAGACGCCGCAACAGCCAGGCGATGTTGTTGATGAGCACGCCGTCCCCGCCGAACAAGATCGCTGGGCGCAAGATCGCATACGACACCCCCGCCCCGGCGAGGATGCGCTCGACCTCCGCCTTGCCGCGGAAGTAGGAATAGGCGGACGTGGCGCTCGGATGGGTGATCGACACGTGGACGATGCGCCGCACCCCCGCCTCGCGGGCGGCGTGGAACAGTGTCCGCGAGTTGGCAACCGCCGTCTGGTGATCGACCGGGCCTCTCGCAAAGCGCACCCAGTACGTGTTGTACAGCGTCCCGGCGCCGCGGAGCGAGGCGGTCAGCCCGGCCGGGTCGGCGAAGTCGAGAGGGCGGACCTCGATCGGCGTGCCGCCGGGGGCGCGGCCCGGGTGCCCGGTGACCGTCCGCACCGGGCGGCCAGCGGCCAGGAGGTCCCGGGCGATCGCGGCCCCCGAGTAGCTGAAAGCGCCGGTCACGACGTCGAAGCCACCCGAGACCGGCCGCTCCCTGCCGGGATTACCGGATGCGGAAGCGGGCATGTGGGTCCCTCCTAAGCTGTCCCATCACGTGGTCTTGCCCGACCACCCGGGCGAGCTTCTCCTCGTTCTCGACCCCGTTTTGCAGCGACAGCACCGCCGTGCCCGCACCCACCAGCGGCCCCAGCCGGGCCGCGGCGGCGTCGGTGTCGAAGGTCTTAAGCAAGGCGTCGCGGAGTGATCACGGTTCGAGGAGGCGGGAGGCGAACGTCGCGCGGGGGCTGAGGCGGGCCAGGGACCCGATAAGTTCGGCCTCGGCGGCGCGCAGGCCGTCGATGCCGAGCGCGGCGAGACCGTCCAGGACGAACATCGCCCCGGTGGTCGAGTGGGTGATCCGGGTGCGCACGCACTGGCGCCAGTTCCATCGGCGGCAGGTCACCCCGCGGTCGTCCCGCCAGACCACCTCACCCGGCTCCGGGTGCTCTACGATCGGCTGCCCGCCGGCGGTGGTATCGAAGTCCTCATCCCCGCTGGCCCGGACGAGCCTCGCCGGCCCGGCGTAGCGGGCCAGGTCCTCGCCGCCAACCGGGAGCAGGCAGGCGATGGACACGGCGTTGTAGGCGTCGGTGATCCGGTCGATGCGCGGCAGGCCCGGGTCCACCCGGCGCAGCAGTGCCTCGACGCTGGGCCTGGTCCGCTGCGGCTTGGCCCCGAAGGCGCGGAACGCCTCCCGCCAGTCGGCCACCTGCGGCAGTTCCTCCGGTCGCGCCCCGGCCAGGTGCTTGCGGGCCCGGTCCTCGGCGTCCGCCAGCAGGGCGTCACTGGCCGCGTCGCTCGGCCCGGGACGAAGCCCCTCGGCGACGACCAGCAGCGCCGCGTAGTCCGGCCGCAGGGCCCGGACCTCGGCGGCCACCTCCGCCCCGTCAAGCCACATCCCTACCTCGTCTCTCCGCGAAGTCTCGCGAACCGGCCAGCGCATCCTACTGCCGCGGCCGGCAGCGTTCCCGAAGCCGGGCCCGCCGGGTCAGGTCTGGCCGGCGATGCGGTACCCGACGCCCGGGGTGGTGGTGATCACCGGTGGATCCCCCAGCTTGCGCCGCAGGCGGCCGATGGTCACCGTAACGGTGTTGGTGAATGGGTCGGCCTGCTCGTCCCAGGCCTGTTCGAGCAGGTCCTCGGCGGACAGGAAGGCCGGCGCGGCGTGCAGTAGCGCCTCGAGGACCGCGAACTCCTTGGCGGACAGGTCAAGCTGCCGCCCGTCCCTGGTAACCGTGCGCCGCGACGGGTCCAGCTCGATCCCGGCCGCGCGCAGGGTCCGGCCCCGGGCCGAGGGCCGGCGCCGGGCCAGCGCGCGGAGACATCCAGGCCACCACCGCCCTTGCTGCTGCGGTACCGCGACGCGTGAGCACGCGGCGCTACGAAACCACCGAACATGCAATACGGCACCCCGGGGCGCCCGGGATCCGCCGAAGCCGCCCGCCCGTGGCTGGCCTACCAAGGCCGGGTAACGTGCGGACCATGGCGATGCAGACCCGCCGGCTGGGGCGGACCGGAGCGGACGTGACCATCCTCGGCTACGGTGCCATGGAGCTGCGCGGGCAGCCGCGCGGCCCGGCGATCGAGGACGACGACGCGGGACGGCTGCTGAACGGGGTGCTCGACGGCGGCATCAACCTGATCGACACGTCCATCGACTACGGGCGCAGCGAGGAACTCATCGGGCGCTACCTGGGCCACCGCCGCGGGGAGTACTTCCTGGCGTCCAAGTGCGGGTGCCTGCTCGGGCCCCCGCCGCCCGGTGCCACGCCACCGTTCCCGCACGACTACGGCGCCGCCAACGTCCGTGCGGGGATCGAGCAGAGCCTGCGCCGGCTGGGTACCGACCACCTGGACCTGGTGCAGGTGCACATGTCCCCGAGCCGGGCCCAGATGGAGGCGGAGCAGACCGTCGAGACGATCATGGCGATGCGTGACGAGGGGAAGACCCGGTTCATCGGCATGTCCGGGATCCTGCCGAACCTGCCCGGCCACATCGCCATGGGCGTCTTCGACGTGTTCCAGATCCCGTACTCCGTGGTCCAGCGGGAGCACGAGGATCTGATCACGGCCGCGGCCCGGGCCGGGGCCGGGGCGCTGATCCGGGGCGGGGCGGCGCGCGGCGGCGCCGCGGAGGGCAAGAACTGGGCGCAGGGCCCGCTCGGGCTGCCCCCGGGTGAGGGGCAGCGCCGCTGGGACTCCGCCGGGATGGACGACCTGCTCGGCGGCATGCCGCGGCATGAGTTCGTGCTGCGCTTCACGCTCAGCCATCCGGATCTGTCGGCCACGATCGTGGGCACGTCCAGCCCGGAGCACCTGCGGGCCAACCTGGCCATCGCGGCGAAGGGGCCGCTGCCGCCCGACCTGTACGAGCAGGTCAGGAAGGAACTCGGGTAACCGGGCGGGCTACGATGCCGCTGTGAAGTTCGCGATCGCGATACCCCAGTTCTTCGCGGACGGCGAGTTCGACCCGGCCGCGTATCGCAGCTATTTCGCCCGCGCCGAGGAGCTTGGCTTCGACAGCGCGTGGGCACAGGAGAACATGCTCGGGGCGGCGCCGCAGCTCAGCCCGCTCGAATCGATGACGTACGCGGCCGCGTGCACGCAGCGGCTGCGGCTGGGCTGCGTGGTGTTCGTGTCCACCTTGCACAGCCCGGTGCACCTGGCCAAGAGCCTGGCCTCACTGGACCAGCTCAGCCGCGGCCGCATCGAGGTCGGCGTTGGCACCGGCGGGAAGATCCGGCCGTTCGGAGCCTTCGGGGTGGACCCGGACAGGTACGTCGCGCGGTTCACCGAGGGCGTGGAGCTGATGAGGGCGCTGTGGACCCAGCCCCGCGTCACCTTCGACGGGGAATTCTGGCAGATGCGGGATGCGCCGATGGAGCCCAAGCCGTTCCAGAAGCCGTACCCGCCGCTGTGGTTCGGCGCGAACGGCCCGGCCGCGCTGCGCCGCGCGGTCCGGCTGGGGCACGGCTTCTTCGGCGCGGGCTCCACGCCCACCGCGAGGTTCGCCGAGCAGGTCGTTCTCGTGCGGGAGGCGATGGCCGCGGCGGGCCGCAGCGACCTCGCCATCGCCAAGCGCGTGTACATCGCGATCGACGACGACGCCGGGCGGGCGCGCCGGCGGATGAACGAGGCGATGGAGCACCTCTACGGGCGGCGGTCGGCCGATATCGAGGCCGCCGCGGTCGCCGGAACGCCGGCCGGCTGCGTCGCCGAGGTGCGCGAGGTCGCGGCGGCCGGCGCGGAACTGATCCTGTTCACGGCCATGTTCGACCAGGCCGAGCACGCCGAGCGGCTGGCCGCGGAGGTCATCCCCCGGCTCGGCTAGGACCGTCGGCCGCGGGCCGGGGTTCAGGCAGGCTGTTCGGCGGCCGGGCGCGGGCCGCTGCCGCACGCCCGGCCGCCGACGTCTGTGGACCGGGACTCGCCTGAGCCGCCATGGGCCCGGGCGGCCTAGCGGCGCTCGTCGAGGCCCAGGAACAGCGCGGTGGCCCGCCGCTGCGCGTAGTTCATTTCCTCCACGACGCTGGCCACGCGGTGCACGATCCGGCCGAAGCGCGTCCTTGACTTGATCGCGGTCATCTCAGGTGCTCCTCTCTGACACGGACCCCCTGTCCGTTCGTGCCTTCAGCATCGCCGTAAGGCCCCGGCCGGCGGATCGTACGAATGCCCTAATTCCCGCCCGGGTGCAGGTCTTAGGCCGGCCGGCGCGGCGTAGCCCCGGCATGGCCGGGCCGCGCCTCGGCTGCCGCGCATCCGCGCGGCCGGATCCGGGGCTGTCACACCTGGCCGGTTTCGGGTGTCGAAGATGGGTGAGGACGCACGCACGGCGCGGGCGGTGCCGGCGGGAACACCCCGGCGGTGTTTGCCGCCGCGCCGTGGTACGCCGGGCCGCCGGTACGGTTACCTGTGCAGGAAGGTGAGGATCGCGGCGAGCAGCGCCACGGCGAGCTGCCGCTGGAAGCGCGGCGCCGTCAGCAGCGCGGCGTCGGTGGCGTTGGTCATGTTGCCGCACTCGATGAGCACCTTCGGCACCGTGGTGAGGTTGAGCCCGGCGAGGTCGTCGCGGAACTGGATGCCGCTGCTGCCGTAGTAGTCGCTCACCGGCATGTTCGTGTGGGCCAGCAGGGCAGCGCGCACGTCGCGGCCGAACCGTTCGCTGGCGCGGATCACGTGATCATTGGGCCCGTCGGCCACCGGTTCCAGCACGGTGAACCCCCGGCCCCAGGCCGGGCCGCCGTCGGCGTGGATGTCGATCGCCACCCGCGCGCCGGAGTCGTTAAGTATCTTCGCCCGGCGGTCCACGCAGGGCCCGACCCCGTTATTGCTGCGCCGGGTCATGACCACGCGCGCGCCGTCGGCGCGCAGCGCGGCCCGCAGATAGCGCGCCACGTTGAAGTTGAACCGCGCCTCGGTGTACCCGCTCGCCGTCTGGGTGCCGGTGGTGTCGCACGTCTCGGATTCCCGGCCGTTCCAGATCAGGCGATCGATGTAACCGGGGTCGGTGCCGTTGCGGCCGTTATGGCCGGGGTCGATGCCCACGGTTATCCCGGCGAGCGGCCCGGCCGCCGCCGGCGGCTTGCTGGCCCGCGGGCTGGCCGTGGCGGGGCTGGCCGGGGCTGTCACGGCGGCGGGAGAGGCCGCGGCGTCTCCCGCCGCTCCGGCCATGCGGGCGGCGGGCGCCACGCCCCCGCAGGCGGCAAGGCAAGCCAGCGCCGCCACGCAGGCGGTCGTGGCGAGCAGCCCGGCTCGCCGTATTGGCCCGGGGGAGCACGCCGCTTTCCGCGGACGCCCCAGACCATGGCCCGGAACCCCCCGGGGCGCGATGGCGCCTGGCCGGCAAGCCGGCAGGCCCCATCGCGCGCGCCCGGTGCCGGTCACGGTGTGGCTCTCCTCACGCCAGGCGTTCAGCCGCTGAACGTGTCGATGTTCTCAATCTTCCACCGGCCGCCCTGGCGCACGGCGGTGACCGCGAACATCGCGCCGGCGTAACTGGTCTGGCCGGTGCCGGCCCGGGTGTCCTGCTGGTTGGCGAACACCAGCACCCTGGCCTGGCCGCCGCTCAGCAGTTCCACCCCGCTGTTGGTGACCCTGGTTGTGACGATGAGTTTCTGGGCCGGCGCGTTCTTGGTCACCAGCGCGAACAGGGTGTTGTACTGGCGCACCGCCGGCCCGGTGAGCACGCCCTGGGCTGCCTGCTTGGTGAACGCGGTGTTCGCGTAGCTGTAGGAGAAGATCGTGTTGACCGCGGCGGAGACCTCCCGGCGGACCGCGGCGGTGGCCGGGGCATCGGTGAGCGCGGTGTTCTGCGCGGCGGCGCTGGCGCGCAGGCTGCCGGCGTGCACGGTGGCCCACACCCCGAACCCGCCGAGCACGACCGTGGCGGCCCCGAGGACGGCGGCGGCCCGCACGGCCCGGCGCGCGCCTGGCGGGGCCGCTCCGGGCTCTCCGGGCTCCGCGCCCGCCCCGGGCTGCGCGGCCCCGGGTTCCGCGGCTTCGGATTGTGCGAACTCGGAGTTTCCGGTCTGCGCCGAGCCCGCGGGCTCGGCGGGCGCTGCGGGCGCCGTGGCGTCCCCGGCGGGCCCCGTCTTCGCCGGCACCTCGGTCACCTCGATGTCCTTGTCAGCCACCGCCGGGGCCCTTTCCGCCGCCGGGCGACGCGGCCCCGACCGGGACCTGGCCGAGCGCGCTGAGCTTCCACCCGGACGCCGTCCTGGCCAGCGTGCCGTCCAGGCGGCTCTGCTTGGTGACCGGCGGCCCGCTGGCCGGGGTCACGGTGATCTGGACGGCCACGATGATGCTCGCCGTGCCGGCGTGCGCGTTCAGCGCGGTGAGCGCGGCGTCCAGGATCCGCGCGGTGGTGATCGTTTTGGTCTGCTCGATCTGCTGGGTGAACTGCGCGTGGCCGGCCACGATCTCGGCGCGCAGCGGCCCGGTCGAGGACTGCTCCCACAGCGCCAGGCCCGCGGCGACCTTCCGGTAGTCCAGCGTGTTGAAGTTCTGCGCCGCCTGCTCGCCCGCCTGCAGCACCTGGTCGCGTAGCTGGGCGGCCGCGGGCGGGCCCGCGGCGGCCGCGCGGTACCACGACCAGCCCGACCAGGCCGCGAACAGGGCGGCCAGGACGGCCAGCACGACGGCGGTGGCGACGAGCGGCTCGGCCAGCCACCGTCGGGCGCCCGGTTTGGGGGTGATGCTTGCCGTGGTCACGAGCAGAAACTCAATTCATTGCCTCCCTCGCGGGACGTCGTGCCGAAGGCGCGCCAGGTAGCGCAGCGCTGGCTTCGGGAGGCCGGTCCTCGCCGCCGGGACACCGCAACGGCGCCAGGGCTGCGTCGTGCCGGAGGCGCGCAGGCCAGCACCTTGCGGCGTTCGGCCCGGCGGCTGCGGCGTGATGCTACCGCTTGACAGGAGGTGTCTCATACTGCACACAGTCGCCAGAGGGTATCTCACGGTGCCAGCCCGAGCAGGCTGGCCATCCCGGAGGAGGGGGCGGGGGCGTGCGCCGAGCCGCGCACGTCGATCCCGCTGCTGGCGGGCGAGGTGCACCGGGCACCGGTGTTCAGCGGCGGCCCCGGGGAGGTGTCCAGCCCGTTGCGGATCTTCGTGCCCTGGTACCCGGCGGTGCAGGGCAGCGGGTTGAAGAACGTCAGCGCCACCCCGAACCGCGCCCCCTTGCTGGTGATCACCGTAGACCCGGCGGCGATCGCCGCGGGCAGCGCCGAGAACGTCTCCTCCAGCGCGGCGCCGCGGGTCAGGGTGATCTGCGAGGTGGTCAGCAGGTTCGCGATCAGCGCGCCCAGGGTCGGGGTGTTGTCGGTGATCAGGCCGGCCACCTGAGTGGCGGCCGGGGCCCCGTTCGCGAACAGCCGCCGCAGGTCGGCGTCGGAGGAGACGAGTTGCTGCGCGAACAGCCGCGAACTGGCGGCGAACGAGCGGAACGCCGCCGCCTCGGCGTTCTGGGTTTGCAGGACCGTCTGGCCTTCCTGGATCAGCGTGTCGGTCTGCGGCAGGGCGGAGCCGGCCGCACGGACGAACCTGCTTTGCCCGTCGATGAGCGCCTGCAGGCTGGTGCCGGTGCCGCCGAACCCGGTGGCCAGGTCGTCGAGCACCGACCGCAGTTCGCCGAGCGGCACCGAGGTGGCCAGCTGGTTGACGCTGGTCAGCAGGCTGGTCACCGGCAGGGGCAGCGAGGTGTCGCGGCGCGGGATCACGCTCCCCTGGGTGAGGTAGGGCCCGTTGCCGGTGGCCGGCCTCAGGTTGACGTACTGCTCGCCGACGGCGGACAGGTCCGCCACGCTGGCCTGCAGGTCCGCCGGGATCGGCGGCGCGGCGTTGCTGATGTTCAGGTCCGCCTCGACCCCGGTCGGGGTCAGCCGGATCGCCCCCACCCGGCCCACCGAGACGCCCCGGTAGGTCACGTCGGCCTGGGGGAAGATCCCGCCGCCGTTGGCGAGTTCCAGCCGGACCACGTAGTACCCGCGCACGCCGAACAGGCGGCCGAGGTTCGCGTAGCGGAACGCGGTGTACCCGATCACCAGGACGCCGATCACCGCGAACACCGCGAGCTTGATCCTGATGGTGCGGGTCAGCATCAGCCCCCACCCCCCTGCGGGCTGGGCGTCGGCGTGGGCGTCGCGGCGGGGTGCGGCCGGACCGGCGCGATGACCGTCGTCCCCGGGGCGGCCTGGATGGACAGGTAGGCGTTGAGGTAGTCGCCCTTGATGTCCTTGAGCACCTGGTCGGTGAACGGGTAGGTGAGCAGCACCTGGAGGGCCAGCGGCAGGTTCCGCCCGGCGTCCGCCAGTTCCCGCAGCGTCGGCGCGAGCGCGCGCAGGTTGGCGGCGAAGTTCGCCTCGCTGGCGTTGATCGTGTGCACCGCGACGCCGCTGAGCCGGTGCAGCGCGTCGAGCATGGTGACCAGTTGCGCGCGCTGATCGGACAGCACCTGCAGGCCGGGGGTGAGGTGGTCGAGCACGTGCCCGATCTGCCGGTCCCGGGCCCGGAGCGTGGCGGACAGCGAATCCAGCCCGTCCAGCGCGCTGATGATGTCCTGGCGGTGGGTGCTGAGGTTGGCGAGCAGCGCGGCGATCTGGCCGAGCAGCGACCGGATCTGCGGCTCGTTGCCGGCCAGCGCGGCGTTGAGCTGCGTGGTGATCGTGTGCAGCTGGCCCAGCTCGCCATCGTTGAGCAACAGCGACAGCGCGCCGAAGACCTCTTCCACGGTGGCGTTGGTGGTGGTGCGGTACAGCGGGATGACCGAGCCGCTGGTCAGGCGCCCCTGTGGCGGGATGCCCGGCGGCGCGGACAGCCCCACGTACTGCTCGCCGAGCAGGCTGGCCTGCTGCACCTGGGCGATCGCGTTGGCCGGCAGGCGCACGCTGCCGTTGATCAGCATGGTCACCCGCGCGGTCCAGCTGCGGGCTGGCAGGTAGATCCTGGTCACCCGGCCGACCGAGACGTCGTTCACCTTTACCGAGGACTGCGGCACCAGGTCGCCCACGTTGCTGAACTCCGCGGTCACCTGGTAGGGATGCGGGCCCAGGTTCGCGCCGCCGGGCAGCGGGATGCTGTAGATCCCGTTGAACCCGCCGGAGCCGCACCCCGCGAGGCACACCGCGGTCGCGGCGGCGGTCACCCCGGCGGCCAGCCCCGGGACCCGCGCGCGCCGGGCAGGCCGGGTGTGCCGCCGGCCGCGTACTGCAGCGAAAATCATCAGCGGCCTCCCGGGTGCACCGCTTCGGGCGTGCCGTACAGGCCCACCGCGGGCAGCGGCAGCGGCGGGACCAAGCGCAGCGCCGCGGGGGCCAGCGGGACCGCGCCCGCCGGCCCGGAACTGCCCGCGCCGGTCCCGCCCGGCGTGATCGCCTGCAGGTCGTTCGCGCCCGGCCCCATGCTCAGCTCGTTCAGGTCACCGCGGCCGTCCAGCGTGTGGTTCGTGGCGTCGTAGGCGTTGACCACGTTGTCGGCCGCCAGCGGGATGGTGCCCAGCGCCTCGGCCAGCGACGCCCGCTCGTCGACAAGGAGCCGGGTGATCGAGGCCAGCTTGGCCACGTTGGACCTGATCAGGCCCCGGTTGTTCGCGATGAAGCCCTGCACCTGCCCGAGCGCGATGGACAGTTCGCGCAGCGCGGCGCCGAGGTCGGCCCGGTCGCTGGCCAGGAACCCGAACACGTCGGCGAGCTGCTGCTCGGCCTGGCGCACCTGCCCGTCGTTGGCCTTCAGCATCGAGGTGAACCGCTGCAGGTAGGTGATGGTGGCGAACAGGTTGCCGGAGTTGTCGCCGAGCGTCTTGGACAGCGCGCCGAACTGCGTGATCATAGCGTGCAGGTTGGCGCCGTTGCCGTTCAGGTTGGCGGCGCCGGTCTTGACCAGCTCGGACAGCGCGCCGTTCCGGTTCAGCCCGTTCGGCCCGAGCGCCTGGGAGAGCCGGTTGATGCTGGTGTAGACCTGGTCCACCTCGACGGGCACCGCGGTGCGGCTGACCGGGATGACCGCGCCCGCGGCGAGCCGCGGGCCGCCGGTGTAGGCGGGGGTGAGCTGCACGTACCGGTCGGACACCACGCTGGCCGCCACCACCACGGCCTTCGCGCCGGCCGGCACCGGGACGCCGGCGTTCACCGTCATCGTGACCTTGACGCTGGTGCCCTGCGGCTGGACCGCGTTCACCGTGCCGACCGGGACGCCCAGCACCCGGACCGTGGACCCGGGGTACACCCCGATGGCCTCGGTGAAGTAGGCGGTGACCTGGTTGCCCCTGTGGCCGGCCTGGTACACGAGCACCCCGCCGGCGATCAGGGCGGCGGCCACGACGACGGCGCCCGTGCCGAGCACCAGCCGGTCCCGCCGGCTGCGCAGCAGGCCGCCGATCCGCATCGTCATCATCGCCGGGACCTCACGGTTTCGGGGGCTCGCACCCGGAAGACGGGCCCGTGCCAGGCGGCAGGTAGGACTTGGGGATGACGCCGCACAGGTAGGTGTCGAACCAGCGGCCGTTGCCGAGGGCGTTGCCGAGCAGCCGGTAGTACGGCCCGGCCAGGGCCAGCGCCTTCTTCAGGTTGGCCTGGTTGTCCGCCAGCACCGTCGTCACCTGGTTCAGCGCCGCCAATGCCGGGCCGAGCCTGGCCTGGTTGTCGGTGACCAGGCCGGACAGCTGGGTGGCCAGCGCCTGCGTGCCGGTCAGCAGCGCGTGGATCGCGGCCTGGCGCTGGCGGAGCTCGGCCAGCAGCAGGTTGCCGTCGCCGAGCAGCTTGGCGAACCTGGCGTCCTCGCCGGCCAGGGCCCCGGTGACGTTCTTGGCCCCGCGCAGCAGGCCGGCGAGCTGGTTGTCGCGGGAGGCGATCGACTGCGACACCGAGGCGAGGCCGCGCAGCGCCGCGCGCGTGTACGGCGGGGTGCCGGAGAACGCGGCGGCGAGGGTCTGCAGGCTCCTGCCGAGCTGCACCGTGTTGATCTGGCTGACCTCCTGGCCGAGCCCGGTGAACGCCTGGGTCACGTCATAGGGGGAGGTGGTGCGGGACAGCGGGATCGGCTGGGCGGGGTTCTGCGGCCGCGTGCCCATCGGGTCGAGCGCCAGGAACTTGTCGCCGAGCAGTGTCTTGATCTTGATGGCGGCCTTGGTCTGGTTCCCCACCCAGGCGCCCTTGACCTTGAAGCTCACCGCGACCTTGTTGCCGGCCAGCGACACGCCGGTCACCCGGCCGACGATGACCCCGGCCACCCGCACCTCGTTGCCCGGCTGCAGCCCGGCGTCCTCGGCGAAGTACGCGGTGTACCCGGTGCCCCCGCCGATGATCGGCAGGTTGGCGGAGTCGAACACACCGAACGCGATCAGGCCCATCAGCAGCAGGCCGGCGACCGCGATGGCGATCGGGTTGCGCTCGGACAGGGGCTTCATCATCCCTGGCACCTCGCCGCGGTGATGGGGACCCCGGTCGGGTTCGGGCCGAACTTCTCCTGCACCCCGCTCACCAGCGCGTCGCACATGAAGAAGTTCAGCCACGAGCCGTAGGACGCGGTCCTGGCGATCTCCGACATCTTCAGCGGGAGGTTCTTCAGGAACTCCTGCACCGTCGGCGTGTTGCTCGCGAGGGTGCCGGCCACCCGCCCGAGCTCGGTGATGTCGGTGCGCAGCGGTGGCCTGGCGACCTGGAGCAGGCCGGCCGTGGCGCTGCTCAGCCCGGCGATCGCGGAGATGGCGCTGCCGATCGGCTGGCGGTCGGCGGCCAGGCCGGACACCAGTTCCTGCAGCGTCGTCACCAGGTTGGACAGCTCGCCGCTGCGGGTGCCGACCGTGTGCAGCACCGCGTTGAGGTTGTCGATCACCTGGCCGATGACGCGGTCCCTGGTGGCCAGGGCGGTGGTCAGCGACCCGACGCTGGCGACCAGCGCGGTGATGGTGGGGCTCTCGCCCTGGAAGACGTCGATGATCTCGCTGGACAGCTTGTTGACGTCACCGGGGGTGAGCGCCTGGAACAGCGGCTGGAAGCCGTTGAACAGCTCGGTCAGGTCCAGCGCGGCGGTGGTGTGCGCCAGCGGGATCGTGCCGCCCTGGGGGAGCGACCGGCCCACCGGGCCGGTGCCCTGGCCGAGCTCGATGTAGCGCTGCCCGACCAGGTTGAGGTACTTGATCGTGGCGGTCGCCGAGGCGGGCAGCGTCCGGCCCGCCTGCAGCGCGAAGCCGACCAGCGCCTTGTCGCGCCCGTAGACGCTGATCGAGGTGACGTCGCCGACCCGTACCCCGGCGATGTCCACGTCGTCGCCCACGTTCAGCCCGGTCACGTCGGAGAACACGGCATGGTAGGGGACGGTGGCGGAGACCCCGCTGTGCGCGATGGACAGCCCCAGGATCACCGTGACCGTGGCCGTGATCACGATGAAGATCACCGACTTGATGACCGGGCCGGCCAGGCTCTTGCGCTTCATGCCGCCGCCTTCAGCCGCACGGTGGTGCCGCGGAACAGCGGAGCGGTCAGCAGGCTGCCCCAGGCAGGCACCAGCGCGGGGGGCCGGCCCAGCGCCATCCCGGTCAGCTCCCGCACCAGCTCGCTCTCGGCCGGTGAGCCGGCGAGCTGGACCGGGCCGGCCAGCCGGGCGGCGGTGGTGTGCGCCGGCGGCGCGTGCTGCCCGGCCCTGGCGGGGGCGGTGGCCGGGGCGGACGTGGCCGCGGCGTTGGACGGGGCGGCGCCGTCGTTGAGGGTGATCCCGGGGAACGGGATCGGGTAGCAGTGCGGCCCCAGGTTGTCGCCGAACTTCGGGGTGTCCTGGCCGGCCACGTAGCGGCCGATGCCACGCGGGCCGAGCGGCGGCACGATCACCGCCTGGACGTGCAGGCCGGGCTGGCTGGTGCCCTTGCCGAGCAGCTTGTTCACCGCGGGCTCGAAGTTCACCAGGTCCTTCAGCGCGCACGGGAACTCGGGGGCGTAGCGGGCCAGGATCTGCAGCGAGGGCAGGCTGTCCGCGTTGAGCCTGATGATGTTGGCCGAGTTGGCGTCGAGGAAGGCCCGCAGGTCCCCGGACGCGGTGGTCAGCGTGCTGTACAGCGCGGCGATGCTGGCCCGCTCGGCCACGACCGTCTGGCTGGTCACGGTGAAGTCGGTCAGCGCCTGGACGAGGTCCGGCGCGGCCTGGTCGAGGTTCCTGGCGTAGGCGGCGAGCTGCCTGATGTCGGTGTCCAGCGCGGGCAGGTGCTGGTTGTACTTCTCCAGGTAGGCGTTGAGCGCCACCAGGGTCTGGCCCAGCTCCCGGCCGTGCCCCTGCAGGCCCTGGGCGAGCGCGGTCAGCGTGATGGAGAGCTTGTCCGGCTCCGAGGCCCGCAGCAGCGGGAGCAGGTTGTTCAGCACCTTTTCCAGCTCCACCGCGTCGTGCGAGTGGTCCTGCCTGATCACGGTGCCGGCGGTGAGGCGGGCCGCCGTGGGCCGGGCCGGGATGATCAGGTCGACGTACCGCTGGCCGAACAGCGTGGTCGGCACCATCTCGGCGGTGACGTTCGCCGGGATCTGGGGCACCATGCCGGGCTGGATCGCCAGGGTCAGCCGGGCCCCGGTGCCGTCGGCGGAGATCTGCCGCACCTCGCCGACCTGCACGCCGCGGACCATCACGTCGGCGCCGGGGTGCATCTCGTTGCCGACGCTGTCGGTGTACAGGGTCACCATGGCCACCGGGGTGAACTGCTTGTTGTACAAGGCCACCGACAGCCACACCAGCAGGGCGAAGACCAGCAGGAACACCACGCCGACCAGCCGGCGCCTGGCCTTGTCCTGCGCCGGGGTCAGCCTCCGGCGGCCCGCGTTGCCGCCGTGGGGCCTGACCTTCTCCGGGGACAGTGTCATCCGGCGACCCGCACGGTTGTCGTGGCGCCCCAGATCGCCAGGCTCATGAAGAAGTCGATGATGTTGATCATCACGATCGCGGTCCGCACCGCGCGGCCCACGGCGACGCCCACCCCCGCCGGACCGCCGCTGGCGCGGTACCCGTAGTAGCAGTGGATGAGGATGACCACGACGCTGAACAGCATCACCTTGAGGAAGGACCAGAGCACGTCCACCGGGGAGAGGAACAGCCCGAAGTAGTGGTCGTAGGTCCCTGCCGACTGCCCGTTGAACAGCACGGTGACCACGCGGGAGCCGATGTAGGAGCTGATCAGGCCGAGGGCGTACAGAGGGACGACGGCGACCGCGCCGGCCACGATCCGAGTGGTCACCAGGTACGGGAGGCTCGGCACGCCCATCCCCTCCAGGGCGTCCACCTCCTCGTTGATCCGCATGGCGCCGAGCTGCGCGGTGAACCCCGCGCCCACGGTCGCGGACAGCGCCAGGCCGGCCACCAGCGGCGCGATCTCCCGTGTGTTGAAGTAGGCGGAGACGAAGCCGGTGAACGCGGCGGCGCCGATCTGGTTCAGCGCGGCGTAGCCCTGCAGGCCGACGACGGTCCCGGTGAACAGCGTCAGGGCGACCATCACGCCGACCGAGCCGCCGATCAGCGCGAGCGCGCCGCTGCCGAAGCTGACCTCGGCCAGCAGCCGCAGCACCTCCTTCGCATACCGGCGGATCGCACGGGGGGTCCAGGCCAGCGCGCGGGCGTAGAAGACGAGCTGGTCGCCGAGCAGGTCCAGCCAGGACAGGCTCCGGTCGCCGAACGCGGCGAGCCGCGCGGGCCACCTGCCCGCACCGGTACCGGTCACCGCGCCCATGGGTCACGATCCCTTCGGGGGCACGATCTGCAGGTAGATCGCGGTCAGGACCAGGTTGACGAAGAACGTCAGCAGGAACGTGATCACCACGGACTGGTTGACCGCGTCGCCGACGCCCTTCGGGCCGGGCCTGGGGTTCAGGCCGCGGTGCGCGGCGACCACGCCCGCGATGAACCCGAAGATCAGCGCCTTGATCTCGCTGATGAACAGGTCCGGGGTCTGCGCCAGCGCGGAAAAGCTGGCCAGGAAGGCGCCCGGGGTGCCGTGCTGCAGGTAGACGAAGAAGAAGTAACCGCCGAGCACGCCGACCACCGACACCAGCCCGTTGAGCAGGATCGCGACGAACATCGCGGCGAGCACCCGGGGCACGATCAGGCGCTGGACGGGCGAGACGCCCATCACCTCCATGGCCTGCATCTCTTCGCGGATCGTCCGGGAGCCGATGTCGGCGCAGATGGCCGAGCCGCCCGCCCCGGAGATCAGCAGCGCCACGATGATCGGGCTGGCCTGCTGGACGACCGCGAGCACGCTCGCCGCCCCGGTGAACGACTCCGCGCCGAGCTGCTGGGTCAGCGAGCCCACCTGGAGCGTGATCACCGCGCCGAACGGGATCGACACCAGCGCGGTCGGCAGGATCGTGACCGACGCGATGAACCAGAACTGCTCGGTCAGCTCGCGCGCCTGGAACGGGCGCCTGAACGTCAGCCGGATCACGCTTGCGGCGAGGATGAACAGGTTCCCGGTCTGCCGCAGCGCCCCGGCGCCGAAGAACGAGAGCTCCGGCCCGGCAGGGGGCTCCGCGGCCGGTCCCGGCTGTCGCTGCTGCCGCGTGGTCACCTGCCACCTCCCGGCCAGTGGCGCGGCCAGCGGCCTGGCTTGTCCCACTCCACGGTGTCCGGCTCCGCGGCCTCCTGCCCGGCCTCGCGCTCCGCCGCCTCCCGCTCCGCCTCCTCCCGCTCCCTGGCCAGCGTCCAGGCCTCGGCGCGCGCCTGCGCCTGGGCCCGGTCCCGCTCCGGGTCCGGGGGCTGCGCCGTGCCGCCGGCCGGCGCCTGGGCGGGCCCGGCGTGCTGGCCGGGCGTGCCGACCTCGCCGAGGATCGCCTGCTGCGCCGCGGTCGGCAGGGCGGGCAGCATCGCCATCACCCGGTCGATGCGCCGCTGCACGGCCTGCCGCTCCGGCAGCCCGGGGCTCGGGACGAGCTGCGGTATGAGCGCCGGGCTGCCGACGTCCGCGCCGTCGCCGTCGCCGAACGCGGCGCGCTCCTGGGCCAGCGTGGCCTCGTCCTTCTCCTCCGACATCCCGATCGGCCCGATCCTGCGGCCGTTCACGAACTGGGTGATGACCGGGTTGTCGCTGGTGAGCAGCACCTCGCGCGGGCCGAACATGACCAGGTTGCCGCGGAACAGCATGCCGATGTTGTCCGGCACGGTCCGGGCGATCTGGATGTCGTGCGTCACGATGAGGATGGTGGCGTCGATCTCCGCGTTGAGGTCGATGAGCAGCTGCGACAGGTAGGCGGTGCGCACCGGGTCCAGGCCGGAGTCCGGCTCGTCGCACAGGATGATCTCCGGGTCGAGCACCAGCGCGCGCGCCAGCCCGGCGCGCTTGCGCATGCCGCCGGAGATCTCGCCGGGGAACTTGTGCCCCTCCCCGGCCAGGCCCACCATCTCCATCTTCTCGTTGACGACCTGCCGGATCTCCGCCTCGGTCTTGCGGGTGTGCTCGCGCAGCGGGAAGGCGATGTTGTCGTACAGGTTCAGCGAGCCGAACAGCGCGCCGTCCTGGAACATCACCCCGAACAGCTTGCGCACCTGGTAGAGCTGGCGCTCGGTGCAGTGCACCGTGTCGATGCCGTCGACCACGACCCGGCCGCGGTCCGCCTTGATCAGGCCGACCAGCGACTTCAGGAACACCGTCTTGCCGGTGCCGGAGGGCCCGAGCATGACGCTCACCTCGCCGGCCGGCAGGGAGAGCGAGATATCGCGCCACACGACGTGGCGCCCGAAGGACTTGGTCAGCCCTTCGACGACCACTTCGGTGCCCATCTCACCTCCCGGGCGCGCTGAGCCACGCCACCCTACCCCGGCCATACTGCTCTATTGCCGGCTTACGCCGCACTTGTGACCTCAGTGAGGCTGGGCTGTGGCTCCCGGCCGGTTCGCAACTGGCGCGGCTACGAGGCATGTAGTAAGCCGGGGGAAGGGGTCACAGTAACCACCGCCTGGCGGCAGGCGCGCTGGGAATACTCCCCGGACTGGTCCCGGACATCGAAGCATCTCCCGGAATAATCCCTGCCTAGCTTCGCGTCCGCACGCCACGAACGGCCGGCCATGTCGCCGCGCCCAGATCAGCGGGTGCGGATCGTACGGTTACTGGCCGGTAGATTAACTGCTTTGTTACTGACCAGTCAAGGGACGGCCGCTGCGATGGTGCCGGATTGCCACGGCTGTGGCAGGGCCCGGCGGAGCGCACAGGGTCTGGCCACAGGCCTTGCGCGGGGATGTTACGAGGAAGTAACGTACTCGCGAGTAGCAAATTCGGGAGGAGTGGTACAAATCCCTCAGACGCGTGAATTGGGTTAGGTATGGTCTGAGGCTGGGGCCTGGTTAAGGCCACTCTTCGCCCTCGGCCGGGGAGCGGAAGGAGTGACGCTGACAGATCACTGAATGCGGGCGGAACACATCGATCAAGGAGGCATCTACTCCAATGCGCATACGCACCATTCTCTCCGCCAGCGGCGTGGCCGCCGTCATGGCGATAAGCCTCGGTGCCACGACCGCGCTCGCAACCGCGGCGACCACCTGGACGGTCAAGCCCGGCGGCAGCTACACCGCGAAGTCAGGCACGACGACGCTGACCGACACGAACACCGGAGCCGTGCTCTCGTGCACGTCCTCGGCCGCCGCGGGCACGCTCAAGAGCGGGTCCGGGCTGACCAATCCGCTCGGCACGGTCACGAGTTCTACCTTCACCGGCTGCACCGGGCCCCTGGGCACGACGTTCTCGGTCAAGACCAGTGCCTCCAGCACCAAGTCATGGAAGGTCAACGCGACCGGCTTCAGCTCCGGAGTCACCACGGGGAACATCAGCGGCATCCACGCCGTCCTCACGGGCACCAACAACACCTGCAAGGCCACGGTCGACGGGACCGGTGCCACCGCGTTCAACGGCAAGGTGGCGATCAAACACTCGAATAGCTCCGCTACCAAGCTCAGCGTCACCAAAGGCATCAACCTGCACACCTACAACACCACCTCCGGCTGCCTCGGCCAGATCAATAGTGGTGACACCGTGACCTTCAAGACCACCTACACCCTCAACAAGGCCCAGACCATCACCAGCCCCTGACCGGACCGGCATAGCCGATCACACGTGAGACTGGGATGGCTCCGGGCGGTTACCCGGAGCCATCCCAGCGACGTTTCGGCCACGGCAAGGATGTGCGCTGCTGCGACGCGAGTGGCATTGCTGCGCGGAGGCGTCACGAACGGCGCCCGTGTGCCCCCTCTGTGAGCCCACCGCGGATCAGGGAGATGTCATATGTTCAGGAACCTCGCCGGGTCGTACACCATCCCGCAGTTCGCCAACTGCGGGGTGGCGACGGTGCTGATCGATCTCACAAAGCCCGGGCCCGGCAACACTCTCACGCTTACGCTGGGCAAACCAACGTCCGGCGGTTAGACAGACGGTAATGCCACGCTACTTGCACCGTGACACAGCATGGGCGGCAGGCGATGCCGCCGGTCACCCACTCTTCCGGACAGCGCAGGACACGAAGTCATGAATGAGTGCTGGTCCTCACGCGGCGCGCGGCTGGGCGGCCGTAGATGAGGGCCACCGGACGCGGGTGGCGGGCTCGCGAGGCCGCGCGGGTGACCGTCATCGGGCTGGTCCTCACCGCGACCAGTGTGGCGGCCGGCGCCGGGGCGACAACGAGCCGGCGCACCGCGACGGTGTCGCGGGTACCGCTGGCCTACGCTTGCGGGTTCCCCTCCGGATCGCAGCCTGTCAGCGTCCTGGCCGGGGCAACCTTCCCGGCCACCGGGACCGCGGGCCAGCCGATCGAGCCGGCCGGTGCCGGGCTGACGGTAATTTTGCGGCCTGCGGCGGTCGCCGGCCTCGCCCATCGGGGCGCCACCGCGGTCACCGCGATCGCCCGCCTCACCACCGTGGTGACCCAGCAGGGCCGGTCAGTCACCGCCGCCTGGCCCCATTTGGCCGCCCCGGCGGTGCCGGTCCCGGCGACGGGCAGCATGACGCTCACCACGTCCGGCGCGGTGCCGCCGGTCACCGCTGCCGCGCCCGGCGACGTCACCTTCACCGCCGCGGGCCTTTCTCTGTTCCTAACGCTGCACCGCGCCGGTGGCACCGCCACCACGCCAGCGGTCATGCGGGTGCGGTGCACGCTCGCGCCCGGCCAGGACGCCACCCTCGCCACCGTCCCCGTGGCCGCCGCTCCGGGCACCCCGGCACCCCGGGCCGGCCCGGGCAGCAAGGCCGGGCCGGGCACCAACTTCTGCCCGAAGCTTCAGAAGGCGCTGAAACTGAACCCGCGTTTCCCCCTGCCCAAGCCCCCGCCCGGCAGTCATATCCTGCATAGCCCGGGACTCCCTCCGTATTGTGTGTACGCCGATGGCTATTCGGATGTCCTGAAGCTCAACGGGGCCGCATTTTTGGGACCGGGACTAACGGTGGTCAGTCCGTTCCTGAACTCAGCAATCAACTTCAACCCGCCCAAAACCAACTATTTCCAGCAGGACAGCGCCGCGGAGCTTTCGTTTCATGGGCAACGCGAGTTCCCGCCGGCCAGAGCGACGTTCCTGGCATTCGGGTTCACGCCTGCCTCCGCGGTGATGCACCTGACAGAGATAGGGACGATGAACGTGGTGACCGTGGGTGCAGCCGCTGCTCCCCAGTGCACTCATCCCTGCCCGTCGATCACCACGGTGTCCTCACGGCTGCAACTCCGGATCGATGGCGTGACCGTGAACGGCGTGCCGCTGAACGTTGGCCCGCACTGCGCGACCCCTCCCTTCGACGTGATACTCAAAGGAAGCAGTGCCAGCATTCCCCCTTACAGCTTCATCACGGGCGGGCCGGTGACCGGTAAGGTCACGATCCCGCAGTTCATTGGCTGCGGGGTCGGAGAGAACCTCGACCCTCTTTTCAACGGGTCGATCTCAGGTCCGGGGAACTTCACCCTGCTGACCCAAGGCGTCGTATGCCAACAGGGCAGCCCTCCCCTCGGCTGCCCACCGAAGCCACCTAAGCCGCTGCGGCGGGTAACTGGGTGAGGAACGTCACCGGATCGCAGGGCTCGGCCATCGGCCGGTCGTCGCGGACCCGGCGGAATAGCTGATCGGCTCTGCGGGCCGCCCCAGACGGCGGTGCCGGGTGCGTAATCTGGGGCGAACCCACCGCGGGCCAACTCGGGACGGGAGTGCACGGGAAGCAGGTTGGTGCTTGAAGTTTCTGTCCGAGGTTCATCTAACAGGAGAGCAGTGATCTATCTAGTATTCCGATATGCTTAGCGGTGAATATGCCGGGAACCCGGGCTCCGCACTGCTGCCGCGCCCGGATGAGTCCACCGTGGTGATCGCCCCGCCCGGCAACGGGCGGGGTTACTGGGCCGGCGCGCCCAGCGCCGCGCTGGGTGACGACGGGATCTACCTTGCGTACCGGCTGCGCCGGCCGATCGGAGCCGGCCGCGGCTACGCCATCGCGGTCGCGCGGTCGGCCGACGGCGTGCGCTTCGAGACGGTCACCACCATCGGGCGCGAAGAGGTCAGCGCGGAGTCGCTGGAACGGCCCGGGCTCGTGCGCGACCGCTCGGGACGGTGGCGGCTGTACCTGAGCTGTGCCACCCCCGGCACCAAGCACTGGCGGATCGAGATGCTGGAGGCCGCGCACCCGGCCGAGTTCGACGCCAGCCGTCGTCTCGTTGTGCTTCCCGGGGACGCGAAGACCGGCATCAAAGACCCGGTGATCAGCCTGAACGGCACCTGGCAGCTATGGGCCTGCTGCCACCCGCTGGCCGTGCCTGCCGACGCGGACCAGATGGTGACGGACTACGCGACCAGCTCCGACGGGCTCGAATGGACCTGGCATGGCACCGCGCTGAGCGGCCGGCCCGGGTACTGGGACTCGCGGGGCACCAGGATCAGCGCGATCTGGCGGGACCGGGGGTCGGTGGTCGCGTTCTACGACGGGCGGGCCAGCATGGCGGAGAACTATGAGGAGCGCACCGGGATCGCGGCGGGCACCGGGCCCACGGCGCTGACCGCGCTGGGCACGGACCCCGCGGCCGAGTCACCGTACGCCGGCAAGGGGCTCCGTTACTTCGACATTCTCGAACTCCCCCGGGGCGGGCACCGCATCTACTACGAGATGACCCGCCCCGACGGCGCCCACGAACTGCGCACCGAACTCCGCTAGCCCGGGGGAGCGACGCCCCGGAATCCCCCGGTGGCCTGCGGCCCGTTCTTCCGTCACGGGGCCTTGGCTGGCTAGCCCGGGGGAGCTACGCCCCGGAATCCCCCGGTGGCCTGCGGCCCGTTCTTCCGTCACGGGGCCTTGGCTGGCTAGCCCGGGGGAGCGACCCCCCGGAACCCCCCGGTGGCCTGCGGCCCGTTCCTCCGTCACGGGGCCTTGGCTGGCTAGCCCGGGGGAGCGACGCCCCGGAATCCCCCGGTGGCCTGCGGCCCGTTCCTCCGTCACGGGGACTTGGCTGGCTAGCCCGGGGAGCGACCCCCCGGAACGCCCGGTGGCCTGCGGCCCGCTGACGACGTCAGAAGCGGGGCTGGCCGTTGCGCGCCTGCGACTGCCCGGCCGGCCTGGCGCCGACCAGCCCCCCGGAACGATCCCTGGGCTGCAGCCAGTCGCCGAAGTAGGCGCCGGTAAGGCGCTCCAGCTGCCTGATGTCGTCCTCGAAGTAGGGGAGCACGGCCTGGCGCTGCTCCCAGGACAGCGGCTGGCGCCGCCCCGCGTTCTGCTGCAGGCGGCGCTCCAGCGAGCGGGAAAGGGAGACACCCGCGCGGCCCGGCAGGTGCCGGCCCGCCGCGGCGGCGCCCCGGGCCAGCCTGGCCACAGCCCGGTGGGTGACCGAGCCGGCCGGGTGCGCGGTGACGTTCTCCCTTGGCACGTGCGCGACGATGCCCGCGGGGACGCCGAGGAACTCGCAGATGTCGTCGAGGGCCAGCGCCGGCGTGTCCAGCAGGGCGCGGTACCGCAGGATGAACACCTGTTCCCTGGGGAACCGGAGGAACAGGTGCTCCAGTTGCTCGGCGTACCGGCCGAGCCGGACGTAGTGCCAGAACGGTGCCCAGCCGGCCGCGACCCGGGCATCCTCCTCGCCGCACGCGCGGACGAAGTTGCCGACCGGCTCCAGCCCGGCCGACCACAGGTGCGTCCAGTTGGAGTGCGCCCGCTCGACCGGATCGCGCAGGATCACGATCATCTTGGCGCGCGGGATCAGCCCGCCGATGCGGCGCTGCGCGGCGCGGTCGTAGAGATAGAAGGGTGTCGACTCCCCGCGCAGGGCACCGGCCGGGGCGCCGGCGAACAGCGCCTCGTAGTCCGCGCGCCGCCAGACGTGCTCGCGCCAGGTCTGCACGTCGCCGGGCCCGCCGCCGCGGTCCGGCGGGGGGCCGTCGGTGAGGAAGAACTTGGGCTCCTTGATCGGCGACATGAACAGGGCGGGATGCGCGGCCAGCGCGCCATGCAGGGCCGTGGTGCCCGCCTTGGGGGCGCCGATGACCAGGAAATCCGGCAAGGCCATGGGGGAGACCTCCTCGGCACGGCTCGCCGCCATGCTTAATCAACTATTCCGATCTGCATAATAGATTAAGTTGGGTTTCCTGACAGCGTCAACAAGTGCCCGTGGGGGGGTACGGCTAAACAGTTCTGCCGTGCGACCCGGGTCACACGGCTCCGGCGGGCCGGCCAGGCGGCGGTCAGGGCCGGGCGGTGGTCACGACCGGGCGGTCAGGGCCAGGCGGCGGCCAGGGCCAAGCGGCGGTCACGACCGGGGCGGTCAGGGCCAGGCGGCGGCCAGGGCCAGGCGGCGGTCACGACCGGGGCGGTCAGGGCCAGGCGGCGGCCAGGGCCGGGCGGTGGTCACGACCGGGGCGGTCAGGGCCAGGCGGCGGCCAGGGCCGGGGCGGTGGTCAGGGCCGGGGCGGTGGTCAGGGCCGGGGCGGTGGTCAGGGCCGGGACGGTGGTCAGGGCCGGGGCGGTGGTCAGGGCCAGGCGGTGGTCACGACCGGGCGGTCAGGAACAGGGCCGGCGGGTCAGAGCCGTGCGGGTAGCTCCGAGGTCCACATAACCAGGCGCGTGCGGTCGCCGCGGAACAGGTCACGCGCGAACTCCACCGGCGTGCCCTCGTCGGTATAGGCGGTGCGCTCCACCAGAATGAGCGCCGCCCCCTCCTTCACCTCCAGCGCCTCCGCCTCACGCACGCCCGCGGTGACCGGCTCCAGGCTCTCCCGGGCGCGGCAGGGGCGCTGACCGTAGTTGGCCTCGAGCAGCTCATACAGCGAGCCGTCGAGGCGGCAGCCGAGCATGCCGGGGAATACCGCGGCGGGGAACAGCGAGTGCTCCAGCGCGATCGGCTTGCCGTCACCCAGGCGGACCCGCCGCACCTCGTACAGCGCCGCCCCCTCCGGCACCTCCAGGGCGGCGGCGGCCACCGGTCCGGCCGGCCGCTCGGTGGCGGACAGCACCCGGGCGCCGGCCACCATCCCGTGCCGCCGCAACTGCTCGGAGAAGCTGGCCAGCGTGGTCAGATCCTGCTCCAGCTTGGACTCTGCGACGAACGTGCCGCCCCGCCGCCCCACGGTGCGGGTGACCAGCCCGCGCCTGGCCAGGCTGGCCAGCGCGTGGCGCAGCGTCATCCGGCTGACCCCGAGCCAGGCGGCGAGGTCCTGCTCGGTCGGCATCCGGTCGCCGGGGGCAAGCCGGCCGACCGTGATCAGTTCCGCCAGCCAGTCCTCGATCTGCGCGTGCACCGTGGTGCCCGGGCCCCGGTTGATCGGCGGAGGTGCCGGGCCGAGGATCTGTGACGCCGCGGGCGCGGGCCCGGGCCATGGCGGGGGAGGCATGCTCAGTCCAGATCGCTCATCCCTCCGGCGGGGCCGCCTGAGTGGGAGGCGTGGCCGAGACCAGCGGCGGGTCGTCGGCGGAAGGGGATATCACCGGGGCGAACTCCTTGCGCTGCCCCACCGCGAGGTAGTAGATGACGCCGATCACCGCGATAAACACGAACACGGTCCACAGGATCGGAATCCTGTTCAGGAAATCGATGTGGAAGTCGAGCAGCCCTGCGGTCTGGTTGGGCTTGGGGTTGCTCGCCGCGCGCGGCCAGGCGAAGTTGATCAGCATAGCGCCGCCGTAGATCAGGCCGACGATGTTGACCACCATGCCCCAGCCGCCAAGACGGAACGGTGCCTTCGTCTTCGGCCAGCCGCCGGCGCGGGCCCGCAGGATGGCGATGTTGCCGAGGAAGTAGCTCATGTAGATCATCCCTGTGGCCGCGATCGCGATGATCCCGGCCCCGGAGTACTGGATGAACGGCACCGCCGCCAGCACCGCGATCAAGATGCAGGTCCAGACCGGAGTGTGCAGGTTCGGCGCCACTCGGGACAGCGCCTTGGAGATCGGCAGGGTGTTGTCCCGCGACATGCCGAAGCACAGCCTGATGGTCGACGCCATGATCGACAGGCAGCAGACGAAGATGGCGGCGGAGACAACGAACAGGTAGAGCGTGGCGAACCCGGAGGAGAAGTTCGCCTGGATGATCTGCGCCGGGCCAAGGCCCAGGCCGCCGCCCGCCGCCATCGCGCCGTGCAGGGTTCCCGGGATCGCCACCAGGGTGCCCAGCAGGAACACGCCGCCGATGATGAACGCGCCGATGACCGAGTACAGCACGGCCTTCGGCGCGGCGCGGCGCGGATCGCGGGTCTCCTCGGACAGGGTGGATGCGGTGTCGAAGCCGTAGATGACGAACAAGCTCATAAACATCGCGGCGAGGAAGGTGCTGGGCTTGACGGGAATGCCGCCGCTGTCGGTCACGATCTTGATGCCCTGGTGGTTGTGGAAGGCCAGCAGGACGAGCGCGAACACGAACATGCCGAGGATCTCGAACACCACGCCGGTGTTGTTGATCAGCGCGACCAGCCGGACGCCGTAGATGTTCAGCACGGTGATCACGGCCAGGGTGATCAGCGCGAAGACCAGTTCGGTGTGCAGCGTCAACTGCAGGCTGTGCCAGCCGAGGCCTTCCAGGGCGGGGATGAGCGCCAGCGGCAGCGTGGCGACCACGGCGGTCACGGTCAGGATTCCGGCGAACAGGTAAATCCAGCCGGTGATCCACGAATAACTCCGGGTGCTCAGGTACTTAGTCCACTGAAACACCGAGCCGGCCACGGGATAGTGGCTGGTCACCTCCGCGAAGTTGAGCGCGATGATGAATTGGCCGAGAGCCACCACCGGCCAGGTCCAGATGAAAACCCCGCCCAGGGTGGTCAGGCCGAGAGCGAACAGGGTAAAGATGCCGGTCGAGGGAGAGATGTAGCTGAACGCGACCGCCCACGAGCTGAACATCCCCAGCCCGCGCTTCAATTCCTGTTTGTAGCCGAAACGCGCCAAATCAGCCGCATCGGCCTGCTGTTCGTTGGTGGTACCCGGGCTGGCGCTCATCCGCTGGTCCTTCCGTCGCGGGGCTTGCGCAGAATGAGGCGTAGCGTAAGCTTTGCCAGGCCTAACTGTCTAGACCTTTGCCGGCTTAAGATTGCTTGTCTCTTTTCGTCTAGACCTTAACCCGTTACCCTCGTCTCGTGCACGAGATAGCGAGGGCGCCCGGCGGGGGCGAAACCCCGGCCGGGGTAGCCGAGTTGCTCGACCGGGTTCCGGCCCTGTCCGGCACCCCCCGGTCGGTCGCCGAACTGCCCGGCGGGCTCACCAACCGCAACTACAAGGTGACCACGCCCCGCGGCGCGTTTGTGGCCCGCATCTGGTCGCGCGGCGACCTGCTGGCGATCAACCGCGACCACGAGCACCACAATTCGGTGGCCGCGGCCCGGGCGGGCGTGGGCGCCCCGGTGGTGGCCTACCGGCCAGAGGACAGCCTGCTGGTGCTCCGGTACATCGACGGGCACACCTTCGGCAACGCCGACGTGGCCGAGCCGGGCAACCTCGGCAGGATCGCGCGGGCCTGTCGGCTGCTCCACGCCGGCCCCAGGTTCCTCGGCGACTTCGACATGTTCGCCATCCAGCGCTCCTACCGGGCCGTGGCGCGCGAGCACGGGTTCGCCATCCCGGCGGGCTACGACGACCTCATGGAGCGCGTCGAGGACGCCCGCGCCGCGATGGCCGTCCGGGCCGGTCCCACCGTGCCGTGCAACAACGACCTGCTCGCCGCCAACTTCATCGACGACGGGGAGCGGATCTGGCTGATCGACTACGAGTACTCGGGCAACAACGACGCCTGTTTCGAGCTGGGCAACATCTGGGGCGAGTGCCGGCTGTCGGAGGACGCGCTGGCCGCGCTGATCACCGCGTACTACGGGACCACGCTGCGTAACAAGATCGCCCGCGCCCGGCTGCTCGGGGTGGTGGGCAAGTACGGGTGGACGCTGTGGGGCGCGATCCAGCACGCGACCAGCCCGCTCGACTTCGACTTCTGGTCCTGGGCGATGGAGCGCTTCGAAGGCGCGGCGCAGGGCCTGACCAGCAAGGATTTCGCCCGGCTCCTGGAGGACGTGCAGCGTGCGGACTAAGGGATCAAGCCGGGCACCGGGGGGCTCCGGGGGGTCGTCCCCCCGGGCCGGCAGAGCGCCCGGCTCCTGGAGGACGTGCAGCGTGCGGACTAAGAGTCTGGAGCCGGGCATCGGGGGCTCCGGGGTTCGTCCCCAGGGCCGGCAGAGTGCCCGGCTCCTGGAGGACGTGCAACGTGAGGACTAGGCGCACCGATGGCTGAGCTGCCGCAGCGGGCCCGCATTGTGATCATCGGCGGGGGCGTGATCGGGACCAGCGTCGCGTACCACCTGGCCAAGGCCGGCTGCCGCGACGTGCTGCTGCTGGAGCAGGGCCAGCTCTCCTGCGGGACCACCTGGCACGCGGCCGGGCTCGTCGGCCAGTTGCGCGCGTCGGAGAGCGGCACCCGGCTGGTCCAGTACTCCACCGAGCTCTACTCCAGGCTGGGCCGGGAGGTGGGCCAGGACACGGGCTTCGCCCACTGCGGCGGCGTCATCGTCGCGCGCACCCCGGACCGCATGATCCAGCTGCGGAGGACGGCCGCGGCCGCTGCGGCGTATGGCCTGTCCTGTGAGATCATCACGCCACAGCGGGCCAACGAGCTGTGGCCCGTCATGGACGCCACCGATCTGCGCGGCGCGATCTGGCTGCCCGACGACGGCAAGGCAAACCCGGCCGACCTCACCTACGCGCTGGCGAAGGGGGCCAGGGACGCGGGCGTGGTGATCGCCGAGCGCACCCGGGTCACCGGCATCGGCGTCGCCCGCGGCGCGGTGACCGCGGTCCGCACCGCGGTCGGGGACGTCGAGGCCGAGGTCGTGGTCAACTGCGCCGGCCAGTGGGCCAAGCAAGTCGGCGCGTGGTGCGGGGTGACCGTGCCGCTGCACTCGTGCGAGCACTTCTACGTGGTGACCGAGCGGATCGAAGGGGTGCACCGCGACCTGCCCATCCTGCGCGACCCGGACGGCTACACCTACTTCAAGGAGGAGGTGGGCGGCCTGGTGGTCGGCGGGTTCGAGCCCAACGCCAAGCCGTGGGTGGCACCGGACGCGCTGCCCTATCCGTTCGAGTTCCAGTTGCTGCCCGAGGACTGGGACCACTTCTCGCTCCTGGCCGACGAGGCGCAACGCCGGGTCCCCGCGCTGCGCACCGCGGGGATCAAGAAGATGTACAACGGCCCGGAGAGCTTCACCCCGGACAACCAGTTCCTCATCGGCGAGGCGCCGGAGTGCCGCAACTTCTTCGTCGCCGCCGGGTTCAACTCGGTCGGCATCGCGTCCGCCGGCGGCGCCGGTCAGGCCCTGGCCCAGTGGATCCTCACCGGTGACCCCGGCATCGACCTGACCGCCTGCGACATCCGGCGGTTCGGCCCGTTCCACGGGAACAACCGCTGGCTGCGCGACCGGGTCGGGGAGATCCTCGGCCTGCACTACGCGCTGCCCTGGCCCAACCGGGAACTGGCCACCGCCCGCCCGTTCCGCCGCTCGCCCGTGCACCACCTGGCGGCGGCCGCCGGGGCCTGCTTCGGCAGCCGGAACGGCTGGGAACGGCCGAACTTCTTCGCGCTGCCCGGGGACGAGCCGGTCATCGAGTACTCCTGGGGGGCGCCGAACTGGCTGCCCGCGTGCGCCGCCGAGCAGCGCGCCGCGCGCCGCGACGTGGCGCTTTTCGACCAGACCTCGTTCTCCAAGTACCTGCTCACCGGGCCGGACGCGGAGCAGGCGCTGCAGTGGCTGTGCACCGCGGACGTGGCGGTCGGCCGCGGGTGGACGGTCTATACGGGCATGCTTAACGAACGCGGCACCTACGAGTCCGACCTGACCGTGACCCGGGTTTCGGAGCTGGAGTTCCTGCTGATCAGCAGCGCGGCGACCACCGAACGGGACAAGCACCATATTGCCTCGCGGATGCCCGCCGGGTCCCGTGCCGCCCTGGTGGATGTCACCTCCGCTTACGCGGTGTTCGGGGTGATGGGGCCGAGGTCGCGTGACCTGCTCGCCTCGCTGTCTGACGCCGACCTGTCCGACGAGGCGTTCCCGTTCCGGGCCAGCAGGCAGATCAGCCTCGGCTACTTCACCGTGCGCGCGACCAGGATCACCTACGTCGGCGAACTCGGCTGGGAACTGTACGTGCCCTGCGACTTCGCGGTCGGCGTGTTCGACCTGCTGACCCGGGCGGGGCGCGAGTTCGGGCTGGCCAACGCGGGTTATTACGCCATCGAGTCGATGCGGCTGGAGAAGGGCTACCGGGCCTTCGGGCGCGAGCTGACCCCGGACTACGGGCCGGTGGAGGCCGGGCTGTTGTTCGCCTGCAAGCTGCGGACGGACATCAGCTTCCTCGGCCGCGAGGCGGTGGAGAAGGTCAGAGCCGAGGGGCCGCGCCGGCGCCTGGTCTCGTTCGCCGCCGCGGACCCGGACGCGATGATGTGGGGCGGCGAGCTTGTGCTCCGCGACGGCGTGCCGGCGGGCCAGGTGACCTCGGCCGCCTGGGGCGCGGCGCTCGGCGCGACGGCCGGCCTGGCCTACGTCTGGGATCCGGCCGGCGACGCGGTTACGCCGGAATTCGTCCGCACCGGGTCGTACCAGGTAAACGTGGGAGGTGACATCCGGCCGGTGACGGTGTCGCTGCGCCCGCCGTTCGACCCGGCCGGGGAACGGGTAAGGGGCGGCCCCGCGCGCTAGAGCTGCGCCCGCAGGATGGCTGCGGCACGGCAGGGGCGCGCCGGCGCAGAAAGGAGCGCGAGTTATGGGGGTCAGCGCGTTCGACCTGTTCAAGATAGGCATCGGCCCGTCGAGTTCGCATACCGTCGGGCCGATGCGTGCGGCCGGGATGTTCACGCAGGCGCTGGCCGCCGAGGGCCTGACGGAGCGGGTGGCCGGGCTGCGCGTGGAACTGTTCGGCTCGCTCGGCGCCACCGGGCACGGCCACGGCAGCGTCAAGGCGGTCGTGCTCGGGCTCACCGGTGAGCACCCGGAGACGGTGGACCCGGTGGCCGCGGAGCCGCTGGTGGCACGGGTCCGCGAGACCGGCCGGCTGGCCCTGCCGGGCCGCCGCGAGATCGCGTTCGACCCCGACGCCGATATCGTGCTGCACCGTCGCAAGCGGCTGCCGTTCCACTCCAACGGGATGCTGTTCGTCGGCGTGGACGAGCGGGGCGAGCCCCTGATCGAACGCACCTACTACTCGATCGGCGGCGGTTTCGTGCTCGGCCAGGACTCCCGTGGCGCGCCGCGGATCGAGGAAGACGCCACGCCGGTGCCGTTCCCCTTCAATTCCGCGGCCGATCTGCTCGCGCACACCGGGCAAACGGGCCTGCCGATAAGCGGCGTGATGATGGCCAACGAGAAGGTCCGCAGGGATGAGGCGGAGATCCGGGCCGGCCTGCTGCGGATCTGGCGGGCCATGCAGGAGTGCGTCGAGGCCGGCTGCGGGGCCGAGGGGGTGCTGCCCGGCGGGCTGAAGGTCCGCCGGCGGGCCGCTGGCCTGCGCGCCACGCTGGAACGGACAGGCGACCCGGCGGACCCGCTGTACGCGATGGAGTGGGTGACGCTCTACGCGCTCGCCGTGAACGAACAGAACGCGGCGGGCGGCCGGGTGGTCACCGCGCCGACAAACGGCGCCGCCGGGATCATCCCGGCGGTGCTCCATTACTACGTCACGTTCGTGCCCGGCGCGGACGACGAGGGTGTGGTCGCCTTCCTGCTCACCGCCGCCGCGATCGGGGCGCTGTTCAAGCAGAACGCCTCGATCTCCGGTGCCGAGGTCGGCTGCCAGGGAGAGGTCGGCTCGGCCTGCTCGATGGCGGCGGCCGGGCTCGCCGAGGTGCTGGGCGGAACGCCGGAACAGGTCGAGAACGCAGCGGAGATCGGCGTCGAGCACAACCTGGGCCTCACCTGCGACCCGGTGGGCGGGCTGGTGCAGATCCCGTGCATCGAGCGCAACGCCATCGCCTCGATCAAGGCCATCACCGCGGCCCGCATGGCGGTCCGCGGCGACGGCACGCATCACGTGTCGCTGGACAAAGCGATCAAGACCCTCCGGGAGACCGGCGCGGACATGAAGGACAAGTACAAGGAAACCGCTCGCGGCGGCCTGGCCGTCAACGTCATCGAGTGCTGACCGGGCCCGGCGTTTGCCGTCGTTGCCCCAGCGACGACATTCTTTGGTCGTGGTTGCCCCAGCGACGACAAACGATGGAGGGCGGACATGGCGACTGTGTTGCTGCGCATGATCAATTCCCAGGCGGGCGCCCTGGAGCGGATCGGCGGGCTGGACCTGGCCGGGCCCGCGGAGGTGCTCGCCCGGGCCGGCAGGATCGTGCTGGTCGGCACGGGCACGAGCCTGCACGCCGCCGAACTCGGGGCGATGATGCTGACGAAGGCGGGCCGCGACGCGTACGCCTACCCGGCGGCCGCCTGGGCGCGGTGGGGCACCGGGCCACGCGCCACCGACGTGGTCTGCGTGATCACCCACACGGCGGAGACCGCCTACGCGGCCAGGGCCCGCGCGGACGCACTGGCCGCGGGCGTGCCCGTGGTCTCGATCACGGGGATCGGCCGGGGCTGGCCGGAGGCCATCGAGACCGTCGCCCCGGACGAATCACATACCTACACGGTGAGCTACACCGCGACGCTGGCGGTGCTCGCCCGGCTCGCCCACGCGCTCGGCTCGCCCGAGGGCTCCCCGGGCCAGCTGGCGCTGGCCGCGGCGCAGGCCCGTGCCGCGTGCGCGGACCCGGGCCCGGACGCGGCGGCGGTCGCGGTGCCCGCCCGCAGCCTGGCGATCGCCGGCTGCGGGCCGTGGGCGGTCACGGCGCGGGAGGGAGCGCTGAAGATCCGGGAGGCGGCCCGGATGCTCGCCGAAGGTTTCGACACCGACCGCCTGCTGCACGGCGGGGCCGTGCCCTACACCGCGGCGGACGGCCTCGTGGTGCTGGAACCCGGCGCGGACCCGGATGGCCTCACCGGCGCGGTCGCAGACGCGGCCCGCGCCGAGGGCGTGCCGGTAGCCGTGCTCGCGGCACCGCATGGCGGCCTCGCGCCTCTGCTGGCGCAGATTCCCATGACGGTCCGGCTGCAACTGCTCGCCGAGAACTTCGCCCGGCTCCGCCGACAGGACCCGGACAGGGCGGTCATCGGCGCCTGGGATGAGCCCGCACTGTGGCGGCTGGGCGCGCCCCCGGCGCCGTGAGCGGCACAACGGCCGGACGGGCCACCTTGGCGAACGGCCGGACGGGCCACCTTGCCGAACGGCCGGACGGGCCACCTTGGCGAACGGCCGGACGGGCCACCTTGCCGAACGGCCGGGCGGGCCACCTTGGCGGACGGCCGGGCGGGCCACCTTGGCGGACGGCCGGGCGGGCCACCTTGGCGGACGGCCGGGCGGGCCACCTTGGCGGACGGCCGGGCGG
>Ga0207646_10000257_pt1 | contig 72168 bp, 82 predicted proteins | sample KBSK5502metaG_FD_184343 | JGI IMG/M metagenome (GOLD analysis project Ga0207646, IMG submission 184343) | Corn, switchgrass and miscanthus rhizosphere microbial communities from Kellogg Biological Station, Michigan, USA - KBS K5-50-2 metaG... | ecosystem: Host-associated > Plants > Roots >... | reverse complement strand
CAGCCGAGCCTGCAAGCGCTGCTGCGCCAGGTCGGCGCGCTGCATGGTCTCCTGCAGCCGGCGCGGCACCTTGACGGCCCAGCTCTTGTCGCGAAAGTAGCGCTTGATCTCGCCCACGATGGTCGGAGTCGCAAAGGTGGAAAACTCCAGGCCCCGCTGAGGCTCGAACCGTTCGATGGCCTGGAGCAGGCCGATATAACCGACCTGGACGATGTCCTCGAGCGGCTCGCCCCTGTTGCTGAATTTCTTGGCTAAGAAGACCACCAGGTTGTTGAACAGCTCGACCAGCTCCTGGCGGACCTGCGGGTCTTTCGTCTTTTGATACTTGAGGAAGAGGCGGCGAACGTGCTCGCGATTCGGTCGGACGGTGGACGACGAAGACGCCGGCCGATCTACTCGATCAGGTATTTGACCATCCTCATCCGCATGCTGCCCGTGTGATTGTCGACCTGGTAACGCAGTTCATCGACGAACAGCCGGATCATGTTCAGACCAATCGTTTCATAATCGAGCTCGGTCTCGCGGCGGGTGCGACGCACGACCTGCTGCTCGACCGCCCGGGGTGGGACGCTCCGTACCTCTACTTCAATCCGTCGCGGCTGGCTCTTGAAGATCAATTTCAGCTGTCCATTGCCGCTCCCCCACTGCTGGGCGGCCGCGGCAATGGCGCTCTCGCAAGCCTGGGTGATCGCGATGTTGAGGTCGTCGATCTCCTGAAGCGAGAACCCCACAACCAGCCCGAGTGATGCCGCGGCGCGTTTGGCAACCACGATGTAGTCGGTCACGGCCGGCAGTTTGAGCTCGGTTACGTATGCGGTGCCGCTCGTCGTCTCATGGCCGGAACTGGTCGGTTGATGGCGAAGTCGACTCTCCCTCATGATTCCTCCCGCTGTGTCCCCGTCTGCGGTCCGCGGCGACGGCCCAGTCCGCCCAGCGCATTACGCACGCGGTCGCCCCAGCTTGTGATGGCGGCTCCGGTGGCGTTCATCGCCCGGTCGGCAGCCGTGAACTTGTCGTTGACTCCCGTCACCATCTCATCGACCTGCTGCAGGCTGTGCCGCAGCTCGGGCAGCGCCAGTCGAGCTTCGTCGAGCGTCAATGTCAGGATGGCTTCGATGGTCCGAAGGCTGCGGGTCATGTTGAGCAAGATGAAGGAGGCAAAGAGACTGAGAACCAGGAAACCGATCCCGACCAAGAGCACGCCGACTTGCCAGACCAATTACGCGATCCTCCCGACGTTCGTCGTCACGGGATGTTTCCCATGTTCTACCGCGTTTCCGACCACCTCAAACGCGGTTACGCCGGCTGCTCCCGGCTGATCCACCGGGTTCCGGCCCACTGCAGGACGGCGAGCACCGCCAGGTCGTTGAGGGGGTGCAGCTCGCCGAGCGTCAAACGGGCGCCGACACCGGCTAACCCGAGGCCCTCACCGACCAGAACGGCCAGCGCGCTCAGCGCCAGGCGAACCAGGTAATGCGGCGCCCTGGGGGCCACGACATAGGCCAGCTGCGTGCCCAGCAGGATGAGGAGCGTGGCCAGCACGAAGACCGGCGGAACGGGCACAGGCAACGCCGCGAGTGTAGCGGATCGTCACCGGCCCGGAAAACGAAGAGAGGCTCGGCCGTCTAGGCCGGACCTCTCCTGGAGTCGATCTGTTTAGTGACCCTTGTGACCGTTCGTCGTGCTGGCGCTGTGCGCATGCGGGTTCGTATTGGTCGTCGTGCCGGGCTGCAGCGGCTGCCACTTCCACGCCTGGCTGTTCTGCGCGGCCGGCGTGTTGCACGAGTTGCCGGGCCGGATGCAGGTCGGCTGCGGGTTCGTCGGGTCGATGGTCAGGCCGGCGAGATTGACCTGCAGCGCGCCCCAGGTCATGATGTTGCTCACCGATACGCTGGTGACGGTCTTGCCGGGCAGCGTGATGGACAGCATGTCGATGACGGCGGTTCCGCCACCCATGGCCGGCTGGGCGCTACCGGTCCACACGTTCGCCGCGGTGGGGTCGGAGAGCGTGTTGACGGTGAAGCCGGCGCCGGTCCGCCACTCGCGGACGTTGCCGCCGACCGTCAGGTCAGTGCTCTGGGTCGTGCCGTCGCTGAAGGTGAACGTGACGGTGCCGACGACGGACCCCAGGTACCACCAGTAGGTGTTCATGGTGTTCAGCAGCAGGTACGCGCTGGTCGCGTTCGTCCAGGAGCCGGTCAAGGTCACGCTCTGGCTCTTCCCGAGCTCGGCAAAGTTCCCGCTACTCAGGTCAAAGCTATGGCCGCCCAGGGTGGTGATGCCCGTGGGGGCGGAAACGTAGAGGTTGCTGAGCGGAACGGTCGCCTGGGCGCCGAGGGCAACCGGCGCGTCTTGCGCATAGCCCAGGACGCTCGATGCAGCGATCAAACCAGTCGCGAGAATGAGACCTTTGGCGGGCTTCGTGAAGGTGGCGGCGTTCATGTCGCCTACTGTATGTTGCGTACCTTACGCGCCTAATGGCGCTTGTCTTGCGAGGGGTAACGGGGCGGCAAAACAGTGGTGACGGTCTCCGCGCGAACTTTGCCAAAGCTGTTTCAGACCCGCGGTTGCGGACCTGGCCGTCGCACCAGTTCCAGGCCAAGGTCGCGCAGTTGTTTCGGATCAGCCGGCGCCGGCGCATCCGTCATTAGCTCTTCGGCCTGCTGGTTCTTGGGGAAGGCGATCACCTCGCGAATCGTCTCCTCGCCCGCGGCCAGCATCACGACCCGGTCGAGACCGTACGCGAAGCCCCCGTGCGGCGGCGCACCGAAGCGAAAGGCATTGAGCAGGAATCCGAATTTGCGTTCGGCATCCTCTTTCGAAATGCCGAGGCCGCTGAAGACCCGCTGCTGCATCTCAGGATCGTGGATCCTGATGCTGCCCGAGCCCAGCTCGGTTCCATTGAGGACCAGGTCGTAGGCGCGCGCTCGAACCCGCAGCGGCTCGCTCTCCAGCAGCGGCAGGTCCTCGGGTCGCGGTGAGGTGAACGGGTGGTGCGCGGCCGTAATCTCACCGGTCTCTTTGCTGCGTTCGAACAATGGAAACTCGGTGACCCAGACGAATTCGAAGACCGCCTCCTTGATCAGGCCGAGCGTACGCGCGGCTGACTTGCGGACGGACCCCAGGGCCGCCGCCGCCACGTCGGCGCGGTCCGCGACGGCGACCACCACCTCGTCCGGCTGCGCACCGGTCGCCTCCTGCAGGCCGGCCAGTTCGCGATCCCTGAAGAACTTGGTGATCGGCGAGCGCCACCCCTCCGCCTCGCGGTGCCAGAAGGCCAGCCCTTTCGCGCCCTCGGCGCGGGCGACCTCAGTGAGCGCGTCGATCTCCCTGGCGACGAGGTTACGCGGGATTCGAATGCCGCGGACGACGCCGCCGCCGTCGAGCGCCTGGCGGAAGATCTTGAATCCGGTCGCCGCAAAGATGGGACTGAGCTCCTGGATCTCGAGGCCGTAGCGCAGGTCTGGCTTGTCCACCCCATACCGCTGCAGCGCCTCGGCGTGGGTGATGCGGCGGATCGGAGTGGGCACGACAACATCCAGTACCCGCTTCCATACGTGCGCGAAGGAGCGCTCGATCACGTCCAGGACATCGTCCTCACTGACAAACGACATCTCCAGATCCAGCTGGGTGAACTCGGGCTGGCGATCAGCGCGTTGATCCTCGTCGCGATAACAGCGCACGATCTGGAAATAACGGTCCATCCCTGCGACCATCAGCAACTGCTTGTAGAGCTGGGGTGACTGGGCGAGCGCGTAGACGTAACCGGGTTTGAGACGGCTTGGCACCAGGTAGTCGCGCGCTCCCTCCGGAGTGCTGCGGATGAGGACCGGGGTTTCGATCTCGACAAAGCCCTCGCCGTCGAGAAAATCCCGGGTCGCTTTCGCCATCCGGTGGCGCAACTGCAGATTCCTCGCCATCCGCGAACGACGGAGGTCGAGGTAGCGGTAACGGAGCCGGAGCTGCTCGTCGACGAAACCGTCCTCGTTCACCGCAAAGGGCGGCGGTTGAGCCCGATTGAGGATGTCGACGGCGTGGGCCTCCACCTCCACTGCCCCGGTCGCCAGTTCTTTGTTCTCGGTTCCCGGCGGCCGTCGCTGCACCGGGCCGCGCACGTGGATCACCGACTCCGACCGAAGTTCGCCGCCCGTGGCGTGAGCCTGCGCGTGCATCGGATCGAACTTCACCTGAACCATCCCGCTCCGGTCGCGCAGGTCGATGAAGATCAGGCCGCCGAGGTCGCGCCGCCGATGCACCCAGCCGTAGAGGTCGACGTCGGATCCGACCTGGTTCGTCCCGACCGTGCCACAGGGCGTGCGTCGGGTCAGGCTCACCCCGCGCTCAATGCCTGGGTGACGGTCGGTACCACCTCGCGCTCGGCCACACTCACCTGCGTCTTCAACCGCATGTCGCGCACTACCGCCTCGCCTTTTTGCCGCTCCTCGGGACCGACTAGCACCGCCACCCGGGCGCCCCGCCTGGCGGCCTTGCGGAGCTTGGCGTCGAGCCGGGCGGTGCTGGGGTCGACGACCACGCGCAGACCTCGCTGCCGCAAGGTGGAGGCCAGGTGGAAGATGTAGAGCTCGTCCTGCCTGTCCACGGCAACGGCATAGACGTCGGGCCCAGGCGGAGTCTGTGGCTTTGCCTGTTGGAGGACGATGGCGGTCCGGTCCATGCCCATGGCAAAGCCGGTGCCCGGCGTCGACCGATAGCCCAGCGCCGTCGCCAGGCCATCGTAGCGGCCGCCGCCGCCCAACGAGTTCTGCGCCCCGCCAAGACTCTCGTGCTGGTACTCGAAGACGGTGCGGGTGTAGTAGTCGAGCCCGCGCACCAGCTCAAGGTCCAGGGTAAAGGGGATCTCTTCCGCGGTCAGTCCTTCTTTGACCTGGCGGAAAGCTTCCGCGCAGGGCGCGCACAGGTGATCAGCGATATGCGGCGCGTTGCGCTTCAAAACCTGGTCCTGCGGATCCTTGGAGTCGAACAGGCGCAGCGGGTTCTTCTCGAACCGAGCCCGATTCTCCTCGCTGAGCCCTGCCAGGTGCGGACGGTAGTAGTCACGCAGCAGCTCCCGGTAGGCCGGGCGGCAGACCTCGTCGCCAATGCTGTTCAGGTGGAGGCTGACCCCGCCGATCTCCAGGGCGTTGAACCAGCTCCAGCCGATGATGATAGCTTCGACGTCGAGCAACGGGCTGCTGTCACCCATCAGCTCGATCCCGAACTGGTGCAGCTCCCGAAACCGGCCAGCCTGCGGCCGGTCATAGCGGAAATAGGGACCCATATAGTAGAGGCGAACCGGCTGTGGCTCCTGGTCGAGCCCGCCGTCGAAGTATGCGCGCACGATGGGAGCGGTCCCTTCGGGACGCAGCGTCAATGAGCGATTGCCGCGATCCGTAAACGTGTACATCTCCTTGCTCACGATGTCGCTGCCCTCGCCGGCTCCGCGGACAAATAGCTCGGTGGCTTCGAAGATCGGGGTTTCGATTCGTTGGTAGCCATATCGGTTCGCCAGGTCCTTCGCCGCCCGCTCCATCGCCTCCCAGTAGGGCTGCTGGGCGGGCAAGAGATCCTGCGTACCGCGGGCACGCTGCGCGACAGGGGCCATGGTGTCGAAAGCTTATCGAATGACCCTCGAGATGGACCCGAAATAATGGTTAGCTTGCGAGCTGCGCGTCGCCGCTGCCGGGTTCGCTGCGGACCACCCGGTTGCGGCCGGTTCGTTTCGCCACGTAGAGCGCCTGGTCAGCGGCCTGCACCAGTGCTTCCCGAGTCTCACCGTCGCGCGGGAAGACGGCGATACCCAGGCTGAGGGACAGGTTGGAAACGACTTTGCCGTCGAGCATCACGGCCTGATTGGCCACCGTCCGCCGGATGCGGTCCGCGACCGAGAGGGCCGCCCGACCGTCCGCGCCCCGCAGCACGAGGACGAACTCGTCGCCACCGTAGCGGGCCACCAGATCTTTCGGCCGCATCGCCGGGACGAGGATCTTCTTTGTGAGGTGGCGCAACACCGCATCGCCGGCCGGGTGACCAACGGTGTCGTTGATTTCCTTGAAATGGTCCAGGTCGCAGATGATCAGCGCGAGCGACTCCCGGGTCTTCCTGGCACGCTGGAGTTCGCGCTCCAGGTACGCCTCGAGCTCGCGATGGTTGGCGACCCCCGTCACGGAGTCCGTGGTGGCCAGCTGCTTGGTCTGCTCGTAGGCAGCCGCGTTCTCGATGGCGATCACGGCCTGGTTTGCCAGCGTCTGCAGCACCCGGATCTCACTCCGCTCCAGCATCCGCGGTGCCCGCATGTGGATGACCAGCACACCAACGATCTCACCCGCGAGGCACATCGGAACGGCGACGGCGCGTTGCAAGCCGACCCGCCGCGCCGCGGCCAGGCGCTCACCGCGCTCGCCAATCAGGTCGAGCTCGAGGACTTGTTCCGGGCGCTCCACTCGCTGCGCGGCCAGGTTCCCGCTCTGGCGGACCCCCGCCAACTCGCGGCGAGTCGTCCCGCCGACGATCACGTCCGAGAATTGCTGGTGCCAGGCGGGCTTGCGCAGGTGCAAGGAGGCGTATGGCACGTCCAGGATTTCCGCCGTCGCGTGGCTGACCGCCCGCAACAGATTGTCGGTACCGACGGTGACGGCCGTCAGTGCCTGTGAGATCTTCTCCAGGGCGATGATGGCCTGGTCCAGGCGATGAGCCTGGAGCTCGGTCTTCTTGCGGAGGTCCGCGTTCTCGATCATCAGCGCCATTTCGGTGGCGATGGTCTGAAGCAGCTCGATGTCCTGCGGCGGCAGGGTATAACCGGCCGCGACGCCCGCCACCAGGTAACCGGCATTCTTCTCGGATCGGACGAGCGGCACGACCAGTGCTTGCTCTACCCCGGCCAGCTCAGCGAAGACTCGCAGGCCTGGCCGTGGGTCGGCGGACAGCTGGGGGGCCGTCTCGACGCCAACCGACGACTCCGCGGCAAAGCCTTCGGCCAGCTTTCCCGGGCTCAGCCGGCCCAGTTGCCCGGCGGCTTTCGGCGCCAGCCCGACCACGGCGCGCACCTCCAGAGCGTTGGCCTCGTTGCGCGCCAGCAAGAGGGCTGTCTCCAGACCCAGCGCTTTCAGGCTTACGCCGAGGATCGCTTCCGCCATGGCGGCCGGCTCGGTTTCCTTGCCAAGACCCTGGCTGGTCTGCGACAGGGCGGCAAGCCGGCTCATCTGCTCGTTCAGCGATCGGGTGCGTTCCTGCAGGTCGCCCGTCATGGTGTTGAAGGCGGTCGCCAGCTCACCGAGCTCGTCCCGGCGCCGGACGTCGAGCCGCTTGGTCAAGTCGCCGCGCGCAACGGCCTGGGTGCCCGCCAGCAGGGCCTCGATCGGCCGGGTGAGGCGGAGGGCGAGCAGGTACCCGACCAGAAGCAGGACCAGGACCACGCCGGCAAACAGGACCGTCATCTGGAGGGCAGACTGAAACCCGGCGTCGATCACACTGCGTCGCGACAGCCCGACCGCGAGAAACCCCTCGACGTGCTGCCGCAGGTAAAAGTTTGTGAACTGGAATTCGTATTGCTGGCCGCCGATCGTCAGGCTTCGGGTCGTCGCCCGACCGGGCGAGGCCAGCGCGAGGTAGGAACGCAAGTGCTCGTCGATCAGGTCGCTATGCAGCCCTGCCATCGTGCTGCCGAGCAAGTGACCGTTGCGATCGATCAGGGTGATCTGCGCCTGTGACTTGCTCTGCATGTCGCTGAGCACGGCCGGGAGCGAGGTCTCGACCAGGACGCCGCCGACCACGCGGTCACCCAACACGACCGGGCCCGCAGCAGCCAGCGCCGATGGAGGTGAGCCGCTATAGCCGATGTACTTGTCGCCCAGGGAGTCGTACTGGCCCAGGAGCACCGGCCGGACAACGGCCTCGCCGGAGAGATCGGTCCCGCTGGCGAACACCAGTCCGCTCGGGTTCGTCGAATCTGGTTGCCGGATTTCCAGGATGGTGCGCCCGCTGGCATTGAAGACCATCACGGTGCCCAACCGGTTGTTGACTTCCAGTGGCACGATCAACTGTCGGAGGGCGGCCGCGTCCCCGGCGTTGACCGCGCGGTCGATGCCTTCGGTGTTGGCGATCAGCCGGATGGCGGCGACCTGGCGGCCTTGCAGCTTGACGGCGGCGTCCAGGGCCGCGTCTTCGGAGTGCACCAGCTGGTCGGCGATGCGGTTCTCTAGGGAGGTGGCAACCAGGCTGGTCGTCAGGTAGGTCCCGATCACGCCCAGGATCAGCATCAAGAGCAGGAAGGGCAGGATGATCTGAGTCCGGATCTTCAGCGCAGGCATCCTCGGCGGCCTAACCAACGCAGCTCCACCCTTGCGCCGAGGCGGAGTACGACGGTGAGAGGAACACCAACTGGTCCGTGCCGCTGTGCGCGGGCGTGAACGAATCGCTGGCAACGACATGCGCGCTCGTGTCACCGGCCGCGATCTGGATCGGCGCCTCGGGGACCACGGTCTGGTTACCCTGGTTGTCCACCCGGACCCATTCGTAGGAGACCGAACCGCCGACGCCGTTGGTCGTGAACGTTCCGGTCGCGGTCACGACGAGCTGGGCACAATGGCCGTTGTTGCCGTTGCCGTTGCCGTTCCTCGGTGACTTGCTCACCGCCTCCTTGGCGGATGTGATGGCAAAGACCGGGCTGGGGGTCGCCGTCGGTGCGGGCGAGGGGGTCGGGGTTGGCGCTGGCGTCGGCGTTGGCGTTGGGGCGGGCGTCGCGGTCGGCGTTGGCGTGGGCGCGGGAGTTGGTGTTGGTGTGGGCCCCGCCGATGGTGCCGGCGTCGACGTCGGTGCGGGAGCGGTCACCGGCCGGACGGCCGGCGGCAGGCTGACCGCCACAGCAGGTAGCGGCGGCGGGGCGAACGCCAGCGCCGGCGGTACGGCGAGAGCCTCGCTGGTCGGGCCGTCGAGCGCACGATCATTCAGCGCTTCGGCGACGACGGTGCCCTTCAGTGGCTTCGTCTGCAGTCCGGCATCGAGGCGGAGGTCGGCGGTCAGATCGGGGACCTGGACCCAGGCGAAACTGTCCGTCGGCCGGAGGGCGACGAGCGCCACCAGCCCGAAGAGAAGGACGACCACGAAGGCCAGCCCGAAAAACCCGGCAAGCGCGCGTCCACCGCTCGAATGGGCACCCATCGCATCCCGATGCTATGGACCCGAAGTTACGGCCAAGCTTTCCCCGCCTGCCGAGCCGCGTCCTGGGGTTACAAGGCTGCAACGATTAACGTGACGCCCCCGGATCAGGTGGCGGCGAGGTTGCCCTCGCGAGCCACCGTGTGCACGTCCTTGATGGTTTCGAGGCGTTCCATCAGGCGGCTCAGCTGGGTCAGGCTGCTGATTTCGACCGTGGTCGAGATGACCGCCGTCTTGTCGTCGTAGACCTGCACCTCGGCGCCGGTAAGGTTGATCTTGCTCTCGGCGATCACGGTCGCGATGTCGCGCAGGAGCCCGGTCCGATCCCAGGCTTCGATCTTGATCCCAACCGGATAGAGCTGTCGCCCGCCGGTATCCCAGTCGACCTGCACCACGCGTTCCTGGTTCGTCACGTTCATGACGTTCTTGCAGGTGGTACGGTGCACCGTGATCCCCTTGCCCCGCGTGATATAGCCGCTGATCGGATCGCCTGGCACCGGCTTGCAACACTGGGCGATCTGGGTCAGGACACCGCGTTCGCCTTTCACCCGGATTTCGCCGGTGGGCTTGAACTGCGGGACCAGCGGAATGAGTGGGAACTCACCGTTGCCGTCGCGCGGCTCGCTGGCGGCCATGTACTTCAGCAGCACGGAGTGCGGGCTGACGTCGCCGTATCCGATCGCGGCGTAGAAATCGTTGAGGTCGGTGAAACGGAATTCCTTGGCGAGTTCGAGGACCCGCTCGTCGCCAATCGAGGCGAGAGCGCGCTGCTGCATGCGGCGGAATTCTTTGTCGAGCAGCTCCTTGCCCTTGGTGACGTTCTCCTCGCGTCGCTCTTTCTTGAACCAGCCGCGGATCTTCTGGGCGGCGCCGGCGGTCTTCACGAAGCCCAGCCAGTCCCGACTGGGACCGTGCGGACCCTTGGACGTCAGCACTTCGACGATGTCGCCGTTCTGCAGCTGGTAGTCGAGGGGGACCATGCGCCCGTTTGCCTTGGCCCCAATGCAGCGATGGCCGACCTCGGTATGGATGCGGTAGGCGAAGTCAACCGCGGTCGCGCCGGTCGGCAGCGCCAGGACGTCGCCCTTGGGAGTGAAGACGAAAACCTCATCGCGGAAGACGTCGACCTTGACGGCGTCGACGAACTTCTCCGCGTCGAGCACCTCTTTCTGCCAATCCATCAGCTGGCGCAGCCAGGCGAACCGCTGGTCCATCTTGCGGTCGTCCTTGCCGCCACCCTCCTTGTAGGTCCAGTGCGCCGCGACGCCCCACTCGGCCGTGCGGTGCATCTCCTGGGTGCGGATCTGGATTTCCATCGGCTCCCCGGAGTGACTGACGACGGTGGTATGCAACGACTGATAGCCGTTTGACTTCGGCATCGCGATGTAGTCTTTGAAGCGGCCCGGGATCGGCTTCCACAGCGAGTGGATGACGCCCAGGGCGCCGTAGCAGTCCTTGATCGAATCCGTCAGCACCCGAATGGCGGAGAGGTCGTAGATCTCGTCGAAATCTTTGCCCAGGGCGAGCTTGTTGGCGATGCTGTAGACGTGCTTCGGTCGCCCGGTGGTGTCGGCCTTGATGCCGACCGCGGTGAGCTCACGCTCGAGGATCTCCTTGATGTCGTTGACATAGGTCTCGCGCTCCTTGCGCTTGCGCGCGATCTTCTTGACGATTTCCTGGTATTCCTCGGGATGGAGCTGGGCAAAAGAGAGGTCTTCCAGCTCCCACTTGATGTTCCACATGCCGAGCCGGTGGGCCAGGGGTGCGTAGATGTCCAGCGTCTCCTGGGCCATGGCCCGGCGGCGGTTCTCCGGCAGGTAATTGACGGTCCGCATGTTGTGCAAGCGGTCGGCCAGCTTCATCAGCACCACCCGGACGTCCTCGGCCATAGCGACCAGCATCTTGCGGACGTTTTCCGCCTGTGCCTGCTCCTGGCTGTGAAAGGAGATCTTCTCCAGCTTGGTGACGCCCGCCACCAGCTTGCCAACCGTCGGTCCGAAGCTCTGCTCCAGGTCCGCGACGGTCAGATGGGTGTCCTCCACCGTGTCGTGCAGGATGGCTGCGGCCAGGGTATCGCGATCGAGCTGCAGGTCGGCGAGGATGGCGGCCACGCTCAATGGATGCTCGATGAATTTCTCGCCAGAGAGCCGATTCTGATCGTGGTGGGCGCTGGCGGCGGCGTCGTAGGCGCGGGACAGCACATCGACGTCACTCGGCGGCAGGTAACTGACTTTGGTTAGTAGCTCGGCGAATTGCATGTCCGGGTCCCTATTTCGTGTATGGCGGAATTATCCCCGAACTTCCGGGAACCCAATCTGGCGGGCCAGCCGGCCCACGCGAGTGGCGCTCGGGACGTCGCCCCACGCGAGTGGCGCGGAAGTGCCATACGAGCGTTTGAGACGTTCTAGTGCCAAGCGAGCGTTTGAGGCGTTTTTAGTAGGCCTTTCCCCAGGCGACCTCCATCACCGCCGGCCGGCCGCAGATCGCGCAGGGCGCTTCCGGACGTCCAGACCCCGGCAGGATCACCCTGGTGGTCGCGGTGGTGCGCTCTTTGACCGTCAGCTCGTCCTCTTCCCGCCCGCACCAGGGGGTAACCACGAAGCCGATCTCAGTCTCGAAAAACTTGACCATGGCGTCCAGCGAGTCCAGCCGGACCGTGTGCTGCTCGCGGAAGTCCCGGGCGCGGGCGAACAGGCCCTCCTGGATCTTCTCGAGCATGGCCGGGATGGTCAGCCCCAACTCGGACAGCGGGATTGCTTTCTTCAGCCGATCGAGCCGGCGCACCACCGTCGCCTCACCTTTCGCCAGGTCGCGCGGCCCGACCTCGATCCGGAGCGGGACGCCCTTCAGCTCCCACTCGTTGAACTTGAACCCCGGGCGCTCGTCCCGCCAGTCGACCTTCACCCGGATGTCTTCGAGGTCGTTGAGCACCGCGGTCAGCGCTTCCTCGATCTGCTGACGCTCCGCGTCACTCCGAAAGATGGGAACGATGACGACCTGGATCGGCGCGATGCGAGGCGGCAGCTGGAGACCCGAGTCATCGCCATGCGCCATCACGACGGCGCCGACCATCCGGGTCGACATCCCCCAGCTGGTCGAGTGCGGGTACTGCCGCTCATTGTTCCGGCCGGTAAAGGTCAGGTCGTACGCGCGGGTGAAGTTGTCGCCGAAGTAATGGGAGGTCGCCATCTGCAGCGCCTTACCGTCCCGCATCATGCCCTCGATCGCGGTCGAGTACTGGGCACCGGCGAACTTTTCGGAGTCCGATTTCCGGCCGGCGAGCACCGGGATGGCGCACCATTCCTCCGCGATCCGGCGGTAACACTCGAGCATCCGGGCCACTTCCTCCTCCGCCTCGGCGGCGGTTTCGTGGAACGTGTGGCCTTCCTGCCAGAGAAACTCGCGGGTCCGCAGGAAGAAGCGCGCTTTGAGCTCCCAGCGGAAGACGTTATTCCACTGGTTGGTCAGCACCGGCAGGTCGCGATACGACTGGATGTAATCGCGCAGCACGCTGGCGATCATCGTCTCCGAGGTCGGGCGCAAGACCAGGGGTTCCTCGAGGTCCTTTCCCCCACCCTTCGTCACAAGCTGGAACTCGGGGGCGAAACCTTCGACGTGCTCACGTTCTTTTTGGAGGAAGCTGAGCGGGATCAGGGCGGGGAAATACCAGTTCTCGTGGCCGGTCTCTTTGATCAGCTCGTCGAGGGGATCGCGAATGTTCTCCCAGATCGCGTAACCGTACGGCCGGATGACCATCGTCCCGGCCACCGGTGAGTTGTCCGCCAGCTGCGCCTTGCGGACGACGTCGTTGTACCAGCCTGGGAAATCCGCCGACTGTTTGCGGATCTCCTTGACGAACCCGGTTTCTTGCTTTTCCTCTACCGCCATGTGGCTAGTGAGTATAAGTTTCTCGGGCGGCTCCCTCCCCCCTGTGGGAGGGTCGGGGAGAGGGTTTGTTAGCTGGCGAGTTTCTGCTGGTCTTCCCGCGCGATGATGTCCAGCTCTTTGAGCAGCGCGGGGACGAGTTCCTTCTCAGGAAAGGTGCCGACGATCTTGCCGTGTTTGAACAGAATGCCCTTCCCTTTGCCACCCGCGATGCCAATATCGGCGTGCTGGCCTTCACCAGGACCATTGACGACGCAGCCCATCACCGAGACGTTGATCGGCCGCTTGATCTTCTTCAACGCCTTCTCTACCTCGGCGACCATGGGTAGCATGTCGATTTCGAGTCGACCGCACATCGGGCAGGCGATCAGGTTTGGCCCGGTCAACTTCTCGGCCAGCGCATTGATGATGCCGTAGGCCACTTCGACCTCCTCGACCGAATCGCCAGCCAGGGAGACCCGGATCGTGTCCCCAATCCCCTCCTCGAGTAGCACACCGATCCCGACGGCGCTCTTGACCGCGCCGGTACGGGGCGGACCGGCCTCCGTGACACCCAGATGGAGCGGATAAGAAATCTTGTCGGCGAGCGCGCGGTTGGCGGCGATCATCGTGGGCGGATCCGATGCCTTCATTGAGACCTTGATCAGATTGAAGTCGAGCGACTCCAGGATGTGAATATGGCCGAGCGCGGCGTTGACCATGGCCGCCACCACTTCTTCGGTCGGCGGCCGGACACCCGCGCCCTCCTTGGGCCGACCCGGCAGCGACCCGGCGTTAACGCCGATCCGGATCGGCACTTCCCGCTCCTTGGCGCGGCGGGTGATTTCTTTGACCTTTTCGGGGTCCTTGATGTTGCCGGGATTCAACCGCAAGCCATCGACGCCGGCCTGCAGCGCCAGCAGTGCCAGGGGCGCGTCGTAATGGATATCCGCAATGATCGGAAGGGGCGAGGCTTTCTTGATCTCGACCATCGCCTGGGCCGCCTCCTTCGTCGGAACCGCGACGCGAACGATGCGGCAATTCGCGTCCTTGAGGCGCCCGATCTCGTTCAAGGTCGCCTTGACGTCGCGGGTGTCCGCCTTGGTCATCGATTGGACGACGATTTCGGCAGCGCCGCCGATCACGACGTCGCCGACCCGCACCGGGACCGATTTGCGCCGCGCTCTCATGACCTCATCTCAACACATCGTTATATGTCACAAGTCCAATCAACGCAAACAACAGAGCGAGGCCGACGTAGTGGACGACCTGCTCCCGGGCCGGGTCGACCGGGCGGCCGCGAATCAACTCGAGCACCAGGAAGGCTGCCCGGCCACCGTCGAGCGCCGGAAACGGAAGGATGTTCGCCAGCCCCAGACTCAGGCTGAGAAACGCGACCACCCCGGCAACCGCGAGCGCACCGGCCTGGGCCGCACGGGCGGTCGTTTTCACGATTCCAACCGGGCCCTCCAGGCCGCGCGGTCCAAGGAATCCGCCCAGGCTCTTATCGGTGGCCAGCTGGTAGATGCCGCCGGCAATCGCGGCGATCGATGCCCCGGTTTGACGCACGGCTAGCGGTCCGGCCTCGAGCGGACCGAGCTTGCGGGTGGTGAAGGCCGGATGGAAGCCGAGGATGTAGCCACCAGTGCCCTGGTCGAACTTCGGCGTGGCGGTGATCGTCCGCGTTTGACCGTCGCGCTCGACGACAACCGTCACTGGCGTGTCCTTCGCCGCATCCAAAGCGTTGGGCAGGTCTTCGAAGGTCGAGATGGGATGACCGTTGACGGACTTGATCACGTCCCCGGGCTGAAGCCCGGCGGCGCTGGCTGGCGTGTTGGCGTCGACCGCGGAAACGTGGACCGGAACCTGCACGGTGCTCTCCCCCACGGCCAGGTAGATGCCGAAAAAGATGATGACCGGAAGCGCGAGGTTGAACGCCGACCCGGCCACGATGACGATGAATCGTTGCCAGAGCGGGTGAGCATTGAAGCTGCGCGCCCCGGCATCCATGCTCCCATCCATCCCGGCGAGCTTGACGAAACCACCCAGCGGGATCGCGCGCACCGCATACAGCGTTTCGCCCCGCTGCCAGCCGACCAGTTGTGGCCCGAACCCGACGCTGAACTGCTCGACTTTGATGCCGGAGAGCTTGGCGGTCAAGAAGTGACCGGATTCGTGCACGATCACGAGACCGCTGAAGATCAGGATCACGAGCGGAACGAGCAGCACTGGACTCATGCGGGCAGCTTGCTCCGAACCCGGCTGGCCGGATCGACCGGGGCGCGCACGTGGGCACGGGCCCAGCGGTCAGCGGCGACCACCGCCGTGAGCGTCAGGTCTTCTGCCAGCGGCGCCGCCTCGACCGCCCGCCGGACCGACGGAACGATGTCGTCGAAGCGCCGCTGACCTTGCAGGAAGAGGGCGACCGCCTCCTCGTTGGCACCGTTCAGCACCGCTGGCGCGGTCCCGCCCCGCTCACCCGCTTCGCGGGCCAGCGCCACGGCCGGGTAGCGATCGGTATCGAGCGCCTCGAACGAGAGTTGACCGAGCGCCGCCAGGTCGGGGGCGGTCGTGACATCGTCCAACCGGTCAGGGAATCCGAGCGCCACCGCGATCGGGAGGTGCATATCCGGAATGCCAAGCTGCGCCTTGATGCTGCCGTCGACGAACTCCACCATCGAATGCACAACGCTTTGCGGATGAACGATGACATCGATCGCGTTGTAGGGCACATCGAAGAGGAAGTGCGCCTCGATCACCTCGAGTCCCTTGTTCATCATGGTGGCCGAGTCGACGGTGATCTTCGGCCCCATTTTCCAGCGCGGATGCGCCAATGCCTCGGCGATGGTTACGCTGGTCAGGGTCTCGAGCGGGCGGCGCAGGAAGGGACCCCCCGACCCGGTCAGGATCAGCCGCCGGACCGCCTGCTCCTTCTCGCCCCACAGGCACTGCCATATCGCGCTGTGCTCACTGTCGATCGGGAAGATTTGCGAACCGTGGCGCCGCATTCGATCGCGGACCAACTCGCCGGCCATCACCAGCACTTCTTTGGTGGCCAGCGCAATGTCTTTGCCGGCCTCGAGCGCCGCCATCGTCGGGGCCAGCGCCGCGCTCCCAGCGGCCGCGATCACCACCAGGTCGACTTCGGGGTCCCGCATCATGTCCTCGATGGCACGGGCGGCTTCGTCCGGGTCGCCGCCAGTCGGGTTGGCAAGCAGGGCGTGAGCTTCCGGATGACGCTGGGCCACCGCCTCGAGCGCCGCGGCATCACTGCCGGCAACGAGCGCGTGCAGGGCGAACCGGTTGGGGTGCTGCTCGACGAGGTCGCAGACCTGGCGGCCAATGGAGCCGGTCGCGCCGAGCAGAGCCAGACGCCGGGGCGACGGACGGGATCTCATCTCTCTTGACAAGGGTTGCGGGATTTCCCGCACGAATTTTGACGGGGTTGCCAGGTTTCCCGCATGTAAAACGCGGGGCTCACGTGGGTCATTGCACCGATCAGCCTCATGTCAGGTGCAGCGACGTCACGTAATAGTACACGACCACGCCGACAAGTAAGAGAGAATCAATACGGTCGAGCAAGCCGCCGTGACCCGGGATCAGCTGGCTGGCGTCCTTGACGCCGGCAGTGCGTTTGATCTGTGACTCGACCAGGTCACCCACTTCGGCGAAGACGCCGATCAGCAAGCCCAGGATGATGTTGTGCGGAAAGCTGATGTTGAGAAACAGGCCGGCGATACCGAAGAAAATCGTGCTGGCCAGCAGCTCGGCCACCGCGCCCTCCACCGTCTTCTTGGGACTGATCTGGGGGAAGAATGCGTGGCGTCCGAATCGCAGGCCGACCACCATGGCGGCCGTATCCCCCACCCAGATGGCACCAAAGACGGCGATGACGGTGCCGAAGCCCAGGTGATTCGGATCCGGCGTGTGCAAGAAATAGAGCGAGAGATAGAAGCTCAGCATGAGCGCCAGGTAGAGGCTGCCCCCCACCGCGAGCGACCAGCGGGTCAGGCTCGCGCGCCAGTCGCGCACCAGCACCATGGTGCCCAGCCCCAGCACCGTGGCCGCGGCGAGCAGCAAAATGACGCTCGCCCCGGATGGCAGCCGGTCCCGCAGCAGCAAGGCGTAACTCAGCGGGAAGAGGAGCCACAGCGGTGCCGGCGCGCTCATCGCTCGCGTAAGTTGCCAGTATTCGATCAGCGCCGCGCCGAGCACGACCGCCATCGCCGCGTAGACCCAGATGGAGCCGGCGATCAAGACCGCCAGAACGACCGCGATCAGGACCGCCGCGGTGGCGAGCCGTACCACCATGTTGGAGCGGCGGGCCGCCGCTAGTGCGGGCCGGTCGGCCTCCCCATCAGCGGCCTCGATTGGAGATCTCCTCCGGGCGCGCCCCGAATCGACGCACCCGCCGCTGGTATGAAGCGATCGCCTCATCGAAATCCGCCTCGCCGAAATCCGGCCAGAGCGTCTGGGTGCAGTGAAACTCGGAGTAGGCCGCCTGCCAGAGCAAGAAGTTGCTCAGCCGCATTTCGCCGGCGGTGCGAATGACGAGATCCGGATCCGGTAGGCCGCGGGTGTAGAGATGCGCGGCCAGGCTCGCCTCGTCGAGCTGCGTCAGGTCCGCACCCTCGCGAGCGAGTTCGCGGACGGCGTCCACGATCTCGATCCGACCGCCGTAGTTGATCGCGATGTTCAAGATGGCGCGCGCATTTACGCGGGTGCGTTCGCTGGCCTGGCGCATCTGGTCCTGCAGCGCCCGCGACAGCTCCTGGGTCCGTCCGGAGAATCGCAGTTCGATTCCGCGCCGCGCCAGCTCATTGACCTCGCGGCGAATCGTCTCGGAAAAGAGGCTCATCAGAGCGTCGACCTCGTCGCGGGGTCGCGACCAATTTTCCGTAGAGAAGGCATAAAGGGTAAGCACGCGGATGCCGCGCTGGTCGGCGGCCTCGGCGACGCGACGGATCGCCTCGATCCCCGCCTTGTGGCCCATGACGCGAGGCAGCAGCCGCTCGCGGGCCCAGCGGCTGTTGCCATCCATGATGATTGCGATGTGCTCGGGCGGGGGCAACTGGCTCACTGGTAGTTCTCTGAGGCTAAACCTCCATGATCTCGGCTTCTTTGCGGGCTGCCATCTGGTCGACCATGCCGATAAACCGGTCGGCGGCCTTCTGCAACTGGTCGCCGCCGCGGCGGGCTTCGTCGGCCGAAATCTTCTTCTCTTTCTCCAGCGCCTTGATCCGATCCATCTGCTCGCGCCGGATATTGCGAATCGCGACGTGCGCGCCTTCCGCGTATCGCTTGACGAGCCGAGCATATTCCCGTCGTCGCTCCTCGTTCAGAGGCGGGATGGGAACCCGGATCAGCTGGCCGTCGTTCCCAGGATTGAGCCCGAGCTCTGACTTCTGGATCGCCTTCTCCACCGCGCTGATGATCGTGCGATCCCAGGGTTGGATGATGATCATGCGCGCCTCCGGCACCGTGATGGTGGCCAGCTGGTTCAGCGGCGTCGGGTTGCCGTAATACTCGACCAGGATCTTGTCGACCAGCGCCGGGCTGGCGCGGCCCGTGCGGATCGTCAGGATCTCCTTAGCGAGGGCGTCGAGGCTCTTCTGCATTTTGACCTCGGCCTCTCTCACATTGGCCTCGATCATTCCTGGGCCCCCACGTACGTCCCGATCGGCTTCCCCGCCACCACCCCTTCGAGGTGACCCTCATGAGAGAGATCGAACACGATGATCGGGATTTTGTTCTCGCGGCAGAGGGTCACGGCGGTGTGATCCATCACCCGCAGATCCTTGTTGATCAGATCGAGATAGTCGAGCCGGGTAAACCGCTTGGCCTTGGGGTTGGTCATCGGGTCGTCGTCGTAGACCCCATCAACCTTGGTGGCTTTGAGCACCACCTCGGCCTCGATCTCGACGGCGCGCAGGGCGGCGGTCGTGTCGGTGCTGAAATAGGGATTACCGCTGCCCGCCGCCAGGATGACCACCCGGCCCTTCTCGAGATGCCGGACGGCGCGACGTCGGATGTAGGGCTCGGCGATCTGGTGCATGCTGATGGCAGTCTGCACCCGGGTCGGCTGATCCATCTTTTCCAGCGCATCTTGCAGGGCAAGGGCGTTGATGACGGTGCCCAGCATGCCCATGTAGTCGGCCGTCACCCGATCCATTCCTCGTTTGCTGGCGGCGTCGCCGCGGATGATGTTGCCGCCGCCCACCACGATGGCGAACTGCGTATCATAGGCGCGCTTCACCCGCACGATGTCGCTGGCGATGTCGTTGACGACGTCGGGGTCGATCCCAAAGGCGGCTTTACCAGCGAGGCCCTCGCCTCCCAGCTTGAGGAGCACCCGTTTGTAGCGCGGCAGCGCCGACGGTTTGATCACAGCATGAATGGATTGGACTAGCTGGCTTCTCCGACCTTGAAACGGGCGAACCGGGAAATGGTTATGTTCTCGCCAAGCTTCGCAATCGCTTCTTTCAGCATCTGGTCCACCGTCCGCTTGTCGTCCTTCGCCCACGCTTGGTCGAGGAGGACCTCGCGCTTGTAGAAGTCATTGAGCTTGCCCTGGACGATCTTCTCGATCACCTGGGGTGGCTTCTTCTGGTCCGCGGCCTGGGCCTCGAAGATGGCGCGCTCGCGGTCGACCACGTCCTTCGGAACGTCCTCCCGCCTCAGATACCGCGGCTCGGCGGCCGCGATGTGGACGGCGATCTCATGGGCCAGGTGCCGAAACTCATCGTTGCGCGCCACGAAGTCGCTCTCGCTGTTGAGCTCAAGCAGCACGCCCAATTGGTGGTTGTGGTGGACGTAGGTCGCGATGATGCCTTCCCGGGCGGAGCGGGCGGCCTTGGTGCCAGCCTTCGCCATCCCTTTCTGGCGCAGCCAGTCCTTGGCTTTCTCGATGTCGCCATTGGTCGCCTCGAGCGCACGCTTCGAATCCATCATCCCGGCCCCGGTCGCATCCCGAAGCGCCTTGACTTGATCAGCCGAAATCGCCATGGTCAGTGCTCCTCCGCGCGCGCTTCGAGTCCATCATGCCCGTGCCGGTCAGTTCGAGCAGGGCCTTGACGTCCTGAGCTTTGATCGCCACGCTCATTTCTCGTCGTCCAGGGCTTCGTCCTCATAGAACTCGGCCTCGTCGATGGTCGGCATCCCGGCGAAGCCCTTCTCTTCCTCTTCTTCTTCCTCTTCCGCGCCAAACTCGAACTCGGTCGCGGGGACCTCGGGCGCGGCCACGAGCTCCTCGGGACTGATCAGCTGGCGCGCCTCGAGGGCCGCGTCCGCGATCTTCGAGGTGATCAGCTTGACGGCGCGGATCGCGTCGTCATTCCCGGGAATGACGTGATCGATTTCGTCCGGATCGCAGTTGGAGTCGGTGATCGCGACGATCGGGATGCTGAGCTTGCGGGCTTCGGTGACGGCGATGTGCTCCTTGCGCGGGTCGACGATGTAGACCGCCCCCGGCAGCCGCTTCATCTCCGCCATGCCACCGAAGAAGCGTTCCAGTCGCTGGTACTCCTCCTCGAGCTGGGTGATCGCCTTCTTGCTGCCGGTGAAGCCGCCGTTGTTGCGGATCGCCCGCAGGCTGTTCAGCCGCTCGATCTGGCGGCGCATGACCGTGAAATTCGTCAGCATGCCGCCCATCCAGCGGTGATTCACGAATGGCATGCCGGAGCGGCGGGCTTCCAGCTCGATCGATTCCTGGGCTTGCTTCTTGGTACCAATGAACAGCACCATCCGGCCGCCGCCGACGACCTCCTTGACCCAGTTAGAGGCGTCGTCCAGCAGCTTGACGGTTTGCTGCAAGTCGATGATGTGGATCCCATTACGGGCGGTGAAGATGTACCGCTTCATCTTGGGATTCCAGCGACTGGTCTGATGACCGAAGTGGACCCCAGCCTCGAGCAGTTGCTTGAGCGTGACGAGTGGCATACGAACGACCTCCTGTTTCTACTTCCGCCTCCGTCCTCCGGCGATCGGACCTGTGCTCAGGCAACCCGACCTGCCGTCAGGAGACGTGCTTGATGCTCGGGAAAGTATAGCCGCTGAAGCCGCGATTGAAACTCGGCTCTAGGCGGCGGGAACGGTGGGCTTCCTGGCCCGGGTGCCACGGGGACGAGCCGTCGTCCGGGCAGCCCGCTCCGGCTTGCAGGTCGGGTAGTCGGAGCAGCTCTTGAATTCGCCGTAGCGGCCCTGGCGCATGACCTGCGGTTTGCCGCAGCGGGGACACGGGTCGTCCATCAGCAGCTCGCTCGGCGCCGGCGGGGTCACGGTCCGCTTGCCGCCCTCGATATAGCGGCAGTCGGGATAACCGCTACAGCCAATGAAGCTGCCGAACCGCCCCTTGCGGTTGAGCAGCGGCTTGCCGCATTTGGGGCAGACGCGGTCCGCAACGATGTCCGCGGGATCGATCTCCCGTTTGACGTAGCGGCACTTGGGATAGCCGGAGCAGGCGACGAAGGGACCACGCTTTCCGGTCCGCTTGACGAGCGGCTTGCCACAGCGCGGGCACATCTCGCCGGTTGGCTCCGGCGGCGGGGCCTTTTCCTGTCCCTCGCGGCCCTTGATGTAATCGCACTCGGGATACAGCGAGCAACCGATGAACTCGCCCAGGCGGCTCATCCGATAGACGAGCCGGCCACTGCGCCCTTCCTCCTTGCACTTCGGACAGTCTTCGCCGGTCTCGCGCATCGGCACCTTGACGCGCGCGGTGGCTTCAGCCTTCGTCAGCGTCTTGGAAAACGGCTTGTAGAACTCGCGCACGATTGGCACCCACTTGCGACGGCCTTCCTCGACATCGTCCAGCTCCTCCTCCATGCCGGCGGTGAAGCTGACGTCGACGATCTCCGGGAAGTGCTCGACCAACCAGGCGTTCACGGTCTTGCCCAGCTCGGTGGGGAACAGCCGGCGCTCTTCCTGCCTGACGTAGTGGCGTGTCTGGATCACTTCCACCGTCGGCGCAAAGGTACTCGGCCGACCCACCCCGAGCTCCTCCAGCGCCTTGATCAGCGACGCCTCTGTGTAGCGAGGCGGCGGCTGGGTGAAGTGCTGTTCCGGCTTGAGCTCCTGCAGGTTGAGCGGCTCATCGAGCGCCAGCAGCGGCAGCTCCTTCTCCTCGTCGTTGTCGGTATCCCGATCCCAGACTCGATAGAAGCCGTCGAACACGAGGACGGATCCATTCGCCCGGAACACATAATCGGCCGCGCCGATATCGACCCGGGTTTGCGCGAAGCGCGCGGCGGTCATCTGGCTGGCGGTGAAGCGCTGCCAGATCAATCGATAAAGCTTGAGCTGGTCCGGGGTCAGAAACGCGCGGACCGAATCGGGCGTGCGCTCGACGTCCGTTGGGCGGATGGCTTCATGGGCATCCTGGACCGGGCCCTTGGCCTTGAACTCCACCTTATCGCGACGCGCGTAGGTCGGACCGTAGCGGTCGGTAATGAAACGGCGTGCCGCGGTCGATGCCTCGTCCGAAATCCGGAAGGAATCGGTGCGCATATATGTGATCAATCCAACCGGTCCCTGGCTGCCCAGCTCGACGCCTTCATACAGCTGCTGCGCCAGGCTCATCGTTCGGTTCGGCTTCAGTCGCAACCGGTTCGAGGCATCCTGCTGCAGCGTGCTCGTCTTGTACGGCGGCGGCGCATTCCGGGTACTGTCCTTGGTTTCGATGGACAGCACCTTGTAGCTGGCACCTTCGAGTTGCGCCACGATGTCGCGCACCTGGGCTTCTTCTTTGAGCTCGAGCTTCTCCTCGCTGCCCTGCTTGCTGAACAGCCGGGCGGTAAACACCCGTGCCGGGAGATCGAGCTTCGACAGCATCGCGTCGAGCGTCCATGACTCGACCGGAACGAAGTGCTCGATTTCCTCTTCGCGTTCGCAGACGAGCCGGACCGCCACCGATTGGACCCGTCCGGCGCTCAGCCCCTTGCGGATCTTTTTCCACAGCAGCGGGCTTAATTTGTAGCCAACCAGGCGGTCGATCACCCGGCGAGCCTGCTGCGCGTCCACCAGGTCCTGGTTCATCGGCCGCAGGGCATTCAGCGCCTTCTCGACGGCGGTCGGCGTAATCTCGTGCAGCTCGATACGACGCGGATCTTTCAGGTGCAGGACGTGCGCCAGGTGCCAGGCGATCGCCTCACCCTCTCGATCCGGATCCGAAGCCAGCAGGATCTCGGAGGCTCCCTTGGCCGCGGCCTTCAACTCCTTGATGGTCGATTCCTTGCCCGGGATGGTGACGTACTCGGGCTTGAACGCGTGCTCGATGTCGATCCCAAGCGTGCTCTTCGGCAGGTCGCGAACGTGACCCATGGAGGCACGAATCTCGTACTTGGCACCAAGAAACCGGCCAAGCGTCTTGGCCTTCGCCGGGGATTCAACGATGATCAGGGGATTTGCCATTTCATCTCAAGCGCGGCGGGTGACCGCACCGCAGTCGCCGATTATATAGCCGCTCACTTCTAACAACGTCAAGCGCCGACTCACTTCTTTGCTATCAAGGTTCATAACGACCGCCAGGTCATCATGATGGCGCGGTTCTACCCAGTCAAGCAATTCCCAAACGGCAAAAAGCTCTGGGTCTTGCGGTCCTGAATCCGCGCGCGTACGCGTGCGCGTGCGCGCGTGGGTATGCGCGTGCGTGCGCGCACGTGCGCGCGCGAGATCAGGAAATTCATCGAGCACGTCCTCAACCGTCTGCACCAGTTTGGCGCCGTCCTTGATCAGCCGGTGGCCCCCGATGGCGAGCGGATTCTCGATACTGCCGGGCACGCAAAACACCTCGCGACCCTGTTCCGCGGCCATCCGTGCCGTGATCAGCGCGCCGCTGCGCTCGGCCGCCTCGACGACGACCACCCCAAGGCTCAGGCCGCTGATGATCCGGTTGCGCACGGGAAAGCGACCGGGCAGCGGTAACGTGCCTTCCTCGGCCTCGGTGATGAGCGCGCCGGATGCGGCGATCGCCGTCGCCAGCGCGAGGTGCTCGGGCGGATAGATCCGATCCAGCCCGGTGGCCATCACCGCCACCGTCGGCGTGTTGCCCTCTAACGCGCCACGATGCGCGGCGGCGTCGATGCCGCGGGCCAATCCGCTCACGACCACGACGCCGGCGCCAGAAAGGTCGCGCGCCAGTCGATGCGCCGCCCGGCAGCCGTATGGCGTCGCGCGACGCGAGCCGACGATCGCGATCATTGGCTCAGAGGGTAGGCGACCACTGACGTAGAGCCGCGGCGGCGGATCGTGGATCTGCTTGAGGAGCCACGGGTAGGCCGGGTCCGTCAGCCAGACGATCGTCGTTTCCCTCTCCCTTCGGTGGTCTCCATCCCCCTTGCGGGAAGGGTCCGGGCCCGCCGGCCCACACGCGCCGCGCTTTGATGCGATGCGAGCGTTTGAGCCGTCACGGAGGGGGTCTCTCACCCGCTCTCGCGGTACTGCAGCGCCTCGGCGATGTGGCTCTCGTCGATTTGCAAGCGGTCGTCCAGGTCCGCGATGGTGCGGGCCACCCGCAACACGCGGTGAACCGCGCGACCGCTCAACTGCAGGCGATCCGCGGCGGTCTCGAGCAACAGCTGGCAGGTGGCGTCGAGCACCGCATCTTTGCGCAGCTGCGTCCCGCTCAGCGCCCCGTTGAGCGGGCCCTGCGGCCGGCGGCGGCGCTGGTGCTCACGGGCCTGGATGACGCGCTCCCGCACCGTGGCGCTGGCTTCGACGACGACCTCGGCCCGCAACAACTCGCCGGCGGCCTGGCGCGGCACCGTGACCTGCAGGTCGATCCGATCGCGAATCGGTCCGGAAAGCCGCGCCCGATATCGCTGCCGCTCGAGCGGCGTGCATTCGCAGAACCGTTTTGGGTCGCCGGCAAAACCGCAGGGGCAGGGATTTGCCGCGGCGACCAGGATGAAACGGCCGGGCAGCACGGCGTGTCCGCGGGTCCGTGCCACCGCGAGCTTTCCTTCTTCCAGCGGCTGGCGGAGCGATTCGAGCGCGTCCCGGCGGAATTCGGTGATCTCATCCATGAACAGGACGCCGCGGTGGGCTGGGGTTTCGGAAAGTTACCTGGTTTCAAACTCCAAAAGGGACCTATTTATAAGGTTGGACGGTCGGTGGCACCTATCAGGCTGTAAGATGCTCCCCAAACATAGGTTCCGGGGGAAACATTGGCAGCGCGTAAGAAGGCATCGAGGCAGAAGCCGGTCGAGCTCGATCCTGTCTCCGCCAGGCTCGAGTTCCTTATCGGCTTATCTCTCCTTCCTCCTGACGCAACTGAAACCGAGAAAGTGGCCGTCGCCCGCCGGGTGGGACTCGATGCTGCCGCCGTTGGCCGTATCTTCAAGAAGAGCGAATCGGCGGCGAGGCAGGCCCATCATCGAGCCGGCAAGGCATGAGTCCGGCTAAGAAAGAGGAGCCTGATCCGACCCTCGCCCGGTTAGACGGTGTCGCCCGCCGCTTGGACGCCATCATTGCCCTGCTGGTAAGGTCGCCGATACCTTCCATGTCAGACCAGATCAGAGCACTGGGCGACATGGGGTTCGATAACCCGGCGATCGGACGCATTGTCGGGAGGGACGCAAACTACGTGGCGACCGTCCGTGGCCGCAAGTCGTCGGGGACCAAGACGGCCCGACCCGCCCGCAAGACCCCGAAGCAGAAACGCGCGCCTAGGAAGACGAAGGGGCGGTAGGCAGCGCAGCAAGTAGTCGACGTCCGCTCGAACAAGAACGACAACATCCACCACGCCGCGGAATTCCTGGGCAAGTCCGAGAGGAAGCGCAAGCTATTCCAGGAAATCTACCGGGGCAAACCGCGGCCGAAGACGGGCGAGGAGCTGATGGAACGGTTGGACCGGCCTCTCCAGCAGATCCTCGCGACGGGGAACGAGCTGAGGAAGGCTGGCCTTGTCGATCAGACGAAGGTCGACGGGCGCGTTGCCTACGTCAAGGAGGGTTTCCTAGACCAGTACAAGGCCCAGATCCTACGGTTCGCGGCCGACCCGAAGGCGCGCGAGCGGCTGCCGACGAAGGTCAGCCCGCGGGGGGCGGCGTCGGCGATCACCATCAAGGTCTCACCTCGGTCGGCCAAGACGACACGCATACACGTCGGCGACATCGAAGCCTTCGCGAAGGTGAAGCGCGTGAGGAGCGTTCCCGGCAAGCGGCTCCGGCTCCTGGAGAAGGTATTCAAGGCCGGGGTCCAGAAGCTCCTGGGGGAGCCCGGCAAATTCACAGACTGGGGCGGCGAGGAGAACGACCTGCTCGCGACCCGCGCGACGGTCGCGGGAAAGCGCCGAGTCGCGGCCTTCGCCTTCAAGGGCCGGGGCCAGAAGGGAGTGTTGAAGCCCTCCGACCTGGGCAAGAATGGCGACCAGATCCAACGGCTATTCAAGAGCGACGCCGATGTGTTCGTCGTCCAGTACTGGGGGCAGATCGCGCCGTCGGTGCCCGAGCAAATGAAGGCGTGGGCCACGGTGCGTGCCTACTACGAGGACCGCCGCGTCTACTACGGCATCATCGACGGCGAGGACTCAGACCGTCTGGTGCTCGCCTACCCGAAAGCGTTCAAGCTGCCCACCCAGTAGCGCCTTAGGTCCTCTGCTTCGGCTGCAGCACCTGCTCCCTTTTCGTTTCCGTGTCCACCAACACGACCTCGAACAGATCCTCGAACCGGCAACCGAAATAGCGGACCATCTGCTGCTGGAGCTTCGGTCCTGCCTTCCGTGCGCCTGCCTCGATCGCCGGAATGTAGTTCTGGCTGATGCCGAGGTCGTGAGCCAGCCGGCGCTGGGTCAGGCCGCGCTTCTCGCGCATCGCCTTAAGCCCGACGGCGCGAACCTCGATTTTCACACGGCATTTGTATCAGGTGCGCTTGTTCTAGGCTTTTAGCTTCTGGCCGTGATCGCTCTCAGAAGCGTGACGATGGGCGTGGCGGTCCTCATCGCCCTGGCGGCTTGCGGCGAAGGAGGCACGTCGACTCCTGACAACGGCGTGCCCGCCAACACGCCCGGCGCCACACCCAACGACCTCACGAGTGTTAACTGTCCCGGCAGAGGAGGGCCGACCACTGGGAGGCTCACTGGGCTGGGCGCAACGATCGGACAATTCCGCCACGGACACCCTCAAGACCCCAATTACACGAGCGACTTCGGCGCGACTATTGCGAGCGGACCCAAGAACGGACTGCACGAGCTCTCGGCGCGCTGCTCCGGCGAGGGCGTGATCGTCTCAGTCGACCAACATTTGGACCGGCCGATGACTGATTCAGAGATCAAAGCATCGATCATTTCGCTTGGAATCGCACCCAGCGATGCCCAATTTCAGTCGGCACGGCCGCCGGGGACCTGTGAAATCCTCTACTACTCGTCGGCGTCAATCGCTGTCGACCCTGGAGCTAACGACACCGCGGGGACATTCCTAGTTGAGCTCACGAGTCCTGTCAGCGTCGGCCATTGGGACCCCTCAAATGTCGGAGATCTTATCTACGACCTCGACGAATCAGGGGGCTGCTAAGCACGGGGCACTGCCAGGGACAAGAGCCCCGTCGGACAGCTCGACGTGCTGCCAAAGCTCCACGTCGATCCCCTGAGCCACGATTCGCGGCGTGAATCGCGTGGAGGAGGTGGAGGAGTTCCTGCGGAAGCTCGCCGAGTTTCCCGACGATAAGTATCCGCCGGAGTTGGTGCCGGTGCCGGTTGATAAACATTTCAATCGAGGGACAGCCTTCTTCTCAGGAGGCTTGGGCTTGATCGACGATCCGGCCGAGGGCTTTCCTCCCTTCCCCATCGGCGGGGTCATGTTTGTTGGCAACACCCTTGATGCAGAAGAGCCGTACTTAAAGCGCCACGCGGATGGTTTTGCTCACGGAGATCGACGTCGGCCGATGCCGACGTGGCGTTGGCTTTACGAACTAATCGAGCGAGCCAACCTGCCCGAACGATGTTGCTTCTTCACAAATATCTTGGTGGGCCTCGTTAAGGGGAACAGCGCGATGGGCTTGCGTCCGCGCCCTCGTGACCAGGACTGGTGCGAATTTGAGGATTGGTGTAGGCCCTTCGTTGAACATCAGATTCACGTTATGAAGCCGAGCATCATCGTTCTCTTGGGGAAGCCAGCGCGAGAGTTCTTCGGGCTCGACGATGCCAGCGTGGATCGCGCTCCGTTCGCCGGCCACCCAGCAGCCTACACCTGTCTGCGCCATCCGTCGATGTGGCCTGCCAACCTCAAGGGCGTCGTGGTGGACGGCTTGACTGGGATCGCTGCGCAGCTGCAACTCGTGCAGAAGGCGCTCGCGATCGCGAATTTTCGCGGCGGACCCTGTGAAACGGCCCTTGCGCTGGTGGGCGACAAGAGCAAACTCCGCTAGCATCCGGAAGATGTTCGATCGGCAGACAGCCATCATCCAGATTCGGGCCGGCCGATGTCCGTGCGGTGGGTGTTCCGGCTCCCTGACAGACCCCTCGCGGAGCAAAGCCGGCTGGGGATTCTGCCGAGTGTGCGGTTGCGCCTGGCAGGTCGCGACGCCAGATGGCCACGCATACGCGGCGACGGTCCCCTCGGCGAAGCATCGCACAACGCTTCCTCCCGCATCGCCTTGAGGCCAACGGCGCGCCCCTCGATCCTCATCGGCGGCGTCTACAGCACGTTGATGTAGGTTTGCCCACTGGCCGACCCGCAGGTCACATCGATCGGCCACTGTCCCGGCGTGGTGTTCGTCCCGATGAACCAGGACCACGCGACGAGGCCGGCGCCGTTGGTGGTCTTGGCGGTCAAGCCCTGAGCGCGCGACGGCCCAGACTTGTAATGGACGACGATGCTGCAGGACACCCCCGGCTGGTAGTGGGCGGTGAGGTTGGCAGTCTGGCCGGGATAGCCCGACGCCGGTCCGCTCGGAAAAGTGACCTGCGCCTGCGGCGGCGCAGGCTCGGACGGTGCCTCAGTCGGTAACAGAGTCGGTCGCGGCGTCGCGGTCGCCGCTGTGGTCGAGGTAGACGTCGCAGGCACGCCAGTCGTGGTCGCGCCCGAGCAGTCCTCGGCGGTCAGCGCGATACTGCAGAGGACGGCGGCGAGGGCGACGTGCACCCGCGTAAGGTGGAACACCCCTCTGCGCCTCCCCACGAACCCCTCTAGGCCTCCGGCGCTCAGCGTACTCGGCCGCTACCTGAAGTCAAGAGCCGGACAACGGCCATCATAAGATCAAGTAGGGATGAGACTCTCGCGGTTCATTTACCGGTCCGCGCGCATCGCCAACGACCTCGAACCCGCAACCTCAGGCGATTCGAAGACGCAGCGAGAGCAGGTGTTGGAGCCGAAGCGACAGCGCTTCAATAGAAAGTCGAGGCTCGAACGGCGGCGTCTCTAACGAGTCCCATCGCTTCGAGATCGTCGATAGTCATCAGTTCTGCTAGCGCCTGGGACAATTGTCGCTTGTACTCGCTTAGTGCTTTGTAGTCGTTGGTTGCGGCGATTGCATTCACCTGATTGATTTCGGCTGCCTTCTCGCGGTTAGCCCGCCGGTAGGTGTCTTCTGGGATGTACGCCTCCATTGAGTCAACATCGAGCACGAACAGGCGGTCGTTCAGAGTGCGTCTCAGCTCCTGCTCCTGGTTGGCCTGTGAGGCAGCCGGTCTGTCGATCAGCGCGACGACCCGGCGTGCGTACGGGGAGTCATTAAGGGTGAGGGGGGTCAGGGAATTGATCACGGCGCTTAGAATAGAGCCCACCTTCGTAATTCCACCGGCTGCGATGACCTTCACCCTCGTGCTCGCGATGTTCAGAAGCGCGAGAGCTCGCTCGCAGATGGCCTGGTCAAAGGAGCCTTCCACCACCCAGTAGTTGCCGGGGAAGAACAGGTCCTCTGTATCGCTGCCTAACAGGTCAAATGCGACATTGAATAGATCCTCTTGCGTTGCGAGAGCCTCGCTTGTTACCACGCCAGCTGGACTGCGGGTCACCCGGTGGTTAGCCGCTGGGTGCTGGCGGTTTAAGAACAGATGGGAGTGGGTCGCCACCAGGATCGTTCGGTCCCTTGCCTTCTGGATCAGCAGGTCGCGGAGCGCCTTTTGCAGGCGTGGTTCTAGCGAGAGTTCTGGTTCGTCAATGCAGATCAGCGCCAAATTGTCATCGGTTAGCGCACTCAGGACCGTCAAGAGGCTGCGCATACCGGTACCCTGCGCTTGAATCGCAGCTTCCGAGAACTGGATCTGCTGGCCGCGCTGAACTACGAAGCTCGGCAGGCCGACGGCGTTGAGATACTGGTTAACGGCCTGCACCTGGCCGACCAGGTTGGTGTGCCCCAGTAGAAGCGCCGTCAGCTGGTTTCGCGCCGGTCCACGCTGCTGAATGTCATACTGGAGCGGCGCACCGCCTATCTGGCCCATGAGCTCCTGGTTGTACTGAAGGAGTTGCCGGCCACCAGTTTCCGTAGTCGGTTGAACGTGGTCGCGATCCGGTAGAAGGAGTGCTACCTGGTCCGCTGAGTTCCCGCCCTGCTGATTTGCCGCAACGAACGCGAGTTGCAGCATGGCGGACTTTCCTGAGTTGTTCGGGCCGGTTAGGACTTGGTAGCCATCGTGGATCTGAAAGGTAAAGTCCCTCTGGAGCGGCCCATAAGGAGCGGCCCGCGCGGTGAGATTCATGGCACCGGCTATGGTACTGTCGCAAGCCGGGTGTTCAATGGGATTGTTGACGTCAGCACCCCGGCAACTGACCGGACATTCAGCAAGGAGACCCAATCAGGTGGCTAGCGTGGACCTTGGTGGCAACGATTTCTTCGGCGTCCCGTTTCCTGTCGTCGTAGCCGATCGCTTCTTTCACATATACGAAGACCGCAACGGTCGGTTCAGCATCGACGTCTTTCGCTGGGACGAGGCACTGCAGCAACCCGGCTACGAGGTCCGCGCCAGCAAGCCGCTGCGGGACAACATTGACGCAAACCCGACGGGCATCGTCACCTTCGCCCAAGAGGGTTCCGGTGTCTTCCTGTTCAAGTTCCGGCCCAAGCCAGGTGTCTCCCAGATCTTCGGACGTGTGCCCGTACCAGGTGAGGTGACGGTGCGGATCACCGACCGGGAGCTGGTCGTTATGCGAGGTGATCAGCGGGTCGTGACGTTCATCTCGAACTCCGTGACCGGTTGCCCCATCGGCATCGAGGTCGGCGCGGATGGCTCCGTCGGCTTCGGCGTCAACCGACTGCCCGACGGCATGGTGCTCGCCCGCCGCGTCGGAGCACACTCATGACGAACTGGAATCGGATCGTGCGTAGCGGCAAGCCCAGAGTGAAGGGCATCAACTCGCAGTACGCCGGGCTAATTGACGTGGAGATCGACTTGAAACCGACCCCACCCCGCGAATGGGCCGAGTTCTTCTCGCAGCCGTTCGCCGTGCCGACGAAGGCGAGCATGCATCCGCCCACGCTCTCGGGCTCGACCGTCATGCTCCAGCCTCCCGACAACGAGTTCGATGCCTACGTTGCGAACCTGGATGCGCGGATAGAGGCTGCGAACGATTTCTTCGAGCGGCAGGTGCTCCCGCGTCTCGAGTCTGCAGAAGCGCAGGCACGGCAGCGCCGGGAGGATGACCAGAGGCGCATCGACGACACGCGGCGCAAGGCCGAGAATCTGTAGATGGATCGGCAACAGGCGCACGCGCTCCTTGGCCAACCCTTCAAAGCCAAAATCGGCGGTGTGGTCTACGAGAACCTGCTCATCAAGTCGTTCAACGACGGGAGCGCCACCCCGACCGTGACCTTGCTGATGCCGACGCCGATTGGAGAACCCGATCGAATCCGCACATGGCGACTGGATCAGGTGGAGATCCTTCCCTAGGCACGATCTCAGTGTGACCTTCGAACGATTCAGGTCAGGTCAGGGGGCCGCTGCTGCGCCTTGGCTAGTCCCTACTCCAGGACTTCCTCTCCGCTCGAAGGCGGCGAATCCGGAGCGTTAGCCTTCTTTTGCTCTTCTTTCATGACCTGCTCCCATCGCTCGCGCTCGACCTGCAGGTCGGCGGGCGTCTTAACAAGCAGCCCGTCCCCCCGTATCCCAAACTCATGGATGTCTCTTCTGATTTGCTCAATTTCTCTGTGAACGTCATCGAGATTCTTCGACCTGACGTTGAGTACGTTTCGGTAGGGGGCTAGGTCCAAGATCAGTTGGTCTCGGTACGGTTTGCTCGTTTGTGGGCCGTGATAGCGGACTGTGACCTCATACCTGTCTATTCCGATGGTCTTCGCCCGTTCAATCCAGTTGTCGAAAAGCATCGAGATGATCTTGTTAGGTGGCAAATTTGGGATGCCGTCCTTAAAGAAGGCGATATCAGCCGCCTTCGTTATGTTCGGCCTATCGTCCATCGAGCTCCATAGGGGAGGATCAAACGTTATTCGCACGTCCTTTGCCATCGTCCTTCCGATGTTCGAGACCGTGAGATTGATGAACTGAAATTGACTCATGACATCGAAGTCGACCACCACGAATGGCCTAGTCTGCTCTTCCCTCATCCGCTTCGCCTCTTTGACTTGACCCCAGGCGATCAATGCGGCGGTGAAAAGGATCAGCGTGCTCGCGGCCGAGGCGGCAGCACTAATGGCGGGTGAATTCTTCGTAAGAAATGACCCGACGCTGTCGGTAAGGACCGACCACCACGACTGAGTGGTGGCCTGATAGGCTGCCGAGGCGCCGACAAGCAGGGTTGGCCCCATTCGTTTCGAGTTTAGACAGCGAGCGCTCTGCTCGTGGCCAGGCCGCGCGCTCGCAAGGGATGGTCAGCATCCCAGGGCCGGACGTTCGCTAGTCAGTGGCGGGGAGGCGCTGCCTGATGTCCGTCGGCTTTGGTGGCGGCAACGGCGGGCACAGGTCTGGCAGCGGCCGTGCGGCCGCCATCAACCGGGCCGGGATGAACTTGTCCGGCACGCCGGGCGGGACGTGGCCCGCGTGCTGGGTCCATTCCTCCGGCACCCAGTCGTATCCGCCCTTGTGCGCGGCCCTGGCGATGTTGAACCGCTCGCGCTGTTCCAGGCGTGGTGCCAACGGCACCCGCCCGAGCTTGTTGAGGAGGCGATCAAGGACAAGGATCTGTTGGCGCAGCTCCACCTGCAGTCGATCACGCCGCGTAGCCGGGATCCTCTTCCGTTGCAACTCTCGCCGAGTCCGGGTCAGCTCATCGGCCAGAACGCAGGCTTGATGGACGAGATACCGATCGGCAGGAGCATCATGCACCGCAACCAGCTCGGCGTAGAGCTGTCGCCCATCCACACCAAGCCCACGTGGCGATGTTGGCAACGATGGTTTACGAGTCATCTTCGCTCACCCGAAATTTGGCGAGAAAGAAATTTCCCGAGTCGGACGGACCTGGGTCCTACAGCCAAATGGATTCACCGTGAGGTCCCCACCCCCCTGGCAGGCTTGCGGCAGTCGCACTAGAGCGCGTGGCCGATAACACGTCGGGCTGGCATGGTGTCTGCTCCGGCGGCGTTGGGCGAGCCCAAGGGGCGAGCGATGGCGATCCACGAGACACCGCCCGCTGCCTCGGGTCATGCAGAAAGCCGTACGCCCGGACCCCGACGGCGCACGACCCGCCCCGCGAGCGTCAGGGGGGAGCCGCTCAGCGAGGGGCGGACGGTAGGTCGTCATGGTCATCGTCCCCAAGAACGAGGCCGGACGCCGGGACTCCGCCAGGGCTGCCGTGACCGCTCGAACCCATAAAGGCGCTTCAACATGCGGTCTCGCTCGCGGGCAGCCTCGACGCTGCGATAACGTGCCTCCACACCGGCGACCTCGAGCACGATCGCATTCGGATCCCCGGCATCCGAGCGGAGCAGCAGACTCACCTCATTCAGGCCCGCCGCGGTCGCCACGGTGATGTCCTGGCCATCGCGGCGCTCCTGGCTCGACACCTGGACCCTGGCATTGATGCTGAACGCGAGCTGGCCACGATGACCGGCGTCGAGCAGGTGCTGGAAGCCATCTTCGCCCTTGAGCTCGACCGTGGTCTTCAACCCGATGTCGTCGACAGCAAACGCCACCACATGACCGAGGAGTTCGGCGGCGCGCTCGTCGTGGCCGTGACGCCAGAAGACACCGAGCAGCTCATCGCCAGGATCAAGGGCTGAGAGCCAGCGGTCGACTGAGGTGGGAACGAAGGCCAGCAAGTGGGGTGGTGCGCCGTGATCAATCCGGCAAGGGGGCGTGGCAGACCACGTGACCGCGTATCCGACGAGCGAGCGCTCGACGGCGAACGTGGAGCGGGTCGGCGTGGTGATGGACGACTCGGACGGCGGCATGCTGATGCTTTGCGTCCGCGTGATGCCGTGGGCCCTGCTCCGAAATTCGGCGCGCAGCGTTGCGAGCAGGGCTTCATCACCGGCGGCGTGGGCATCAAGAATGCGGCGCTGCAACGCGCTGGCGCCATCGAACGAAAAGACCTCGTCCCGCCAGCCGCCCGGCGCGCTGCCTACCCGAATCTCGTTCATGCGACCTCACCCGCCAACACGTGGATTCTTTTCACCATCGCCCCCTAACTCTCGATCTCGATCTTGTCGGCGTCGGCCGGATCATCATCCGGCCTCGGCCATCTGACGCAACACTCGGTGCCTGGCCTTGGTCAAAGCATCGCCTGGCGGCGGCTCGTCGTTCAGAATCTCGCGACCCACGACTCGTAGGAGGCGCGGATCCATGGATGCTCCCAACAGTTCAGCGAGGCCGTCGCCACGATCGCGGTAAACGGCAAGCCAGACGTCCACGGGCGCAACTTTATTCACGCACTGTTACAGTGTCCAACCGCTCGCGATGGAGCCGAACCCGGGCGGCCCCGATGGAGATGCCCAAGATGTCGGCGATCGCGTCGATACTGAGCCCGCGGGCCCGCAGGGTGGTCGCCGGCACCGCCGCCGGCAGCGTGGAGCGTCTCGTCCCGGTGTCGGTCGCGCCGCAGGCGAAACATTTCGACTTGAGTGGCGCCCGTTTCGGGCTCAGCGCCAGTCGATGAAGTCGAGCGCAGCCAGAGCAGCAGGGCAGGCCGACACTCGTTCGGAACATGGTCATGTTGGTGGTATGCGGCTCGCCAGCTTCGGATGGCAGTCTTCGCAAACCTGTTCGCCGCCGTCACGTGTCCAACACTCGACCTGACGGCCGTGGTGGGCGTAACGCTCGTGACCCCGCTGGGCTGAGTCGTCATCATCCTCGGCACCGGCGCCCGCGTCGGCCAGGCTGGCGAAGAACGCCTCGTCGAACACGTCGCCGTCCGATGATCCTCGGGAACCGTTCTCCTTCTCCCCTCTATGGTCGGTTACGACGGTTACCCGGTTACCCGGAATACTTGGCTGTAACTCTGAAACCGATGTAACCGTCTCCTGGTGGGGCAGGGGATAGCGTTGCCACGCATCGGTGAAGTCCGCGCTGACGTAGCCCTTGAACGGCTCGCCGCCGCCCACCGGGCGAATGGGCCGTGACCCGATCCCGAAGGGCTTGAGCCGCCGGGCGAGATCCCGGGCCGTCATGCCTTTGCCGTCATGCCAGCCACCCCATTGGGCTTCGTCCATCGCGTTCAACTTGGCCAGCAGGCTGATGCTCGGAATGCGAGCCTCACTGCCAAAGCAAGCGCGGATGTCACCCAGCAGTTGCACGCCGGTCGATGCCTCATCGATGACCTGACCACCGGCGATGTGAATCGCGGCGGCCCGCGCCCGACCAGCCCACTGCTCGCCGGCGAGGTCGGCTACGGCGATCAGCGGCTCCCAGCAGTCTGCCTGCCGGTCGGTGAGTTCCGCCGGCATCGACGGCTCGGAGTCCGTGAGCTCCTCTGCGGCAGACTCCGCCCACTGCCGCAGCCCCATGCGTAACGTGTCGGTCTCGGTGACGATCTTGCGCAGTCGAAAGGGTTCCACGGGCTCATCCGGCGCGCGTCTGCGCATCGGCACGATGATGGCCCGACTCTCGATCGTCTCCGGTAGGTTGCCAATGGCGGCTAAGGCCGTAGCGGCGAACACCGGGAAACGTTCCACGTGCATGTTCTTGCGCTCGCCGACCACCCGGACGACGGTCGCCCCTCTCTTATGCCCAGCATTGAGCAAGCCCCGCAGATCGTCGTGCTCGGCCTTCGCGTTGAAGATGCTGTCCACCTCATCGAGCAGCAAAGTAGCCTGCTCCTCCTTCAGCAAGCGGAACACGGCCGCGACGCTGGCATTCACGGTATTCAACGGCGCAGGTACTAGGGTCTCGAGAATCTCCAGCGCTCTGGTTTTCCCGCTCGATTTCTCGGGCGACTTGAAGATGAGGCGTGGCGATGTGGTCGCTGCCTTGATCGCGTGGGCATGGGTAATCCACAGGGTCACGGCGTCGGCGTACTCCGGGCCGGGCAGCACCACGAATCGCGTTACCAGATGGCGGACGCCGTTCAGCAGGCCAGCCAGGTTCTGTTGCGATTCGAACGGATCGGACGAGTTAGACTGTGCCGGGACGGTTACGTGTGGCTGCACGATGACCTCCCCGAAGACCGCCAGAAGGGTGAGAACTGGTGGTCTTCTTGTTTCCTAGCGGCACGTCGCGCAGCTGACCGGCGATGGTGGCAATGACAACCGGGTCGATGACCCGCGCTGGGAGGCCCTGGATAACGCGGGCGGCCACCAGCCGGGCCGCGGCCTCCTGCATGCCGGGGGTCATGACCGACCTCGGGCGATCTCTAGCCCGCGGGCAATCGAGTAGATCACCTCAGCACTGAGCGGGTGGCCCCGCACCGCCCGACTAACGACGGCCTCGCGTAAATGGAACTGATGGGCGAACTGAGCTTGGGTGAGCCTGAGGCGGTCGAGCTCCCTACGAACCCGCTTGCCGTCCAGAAGTATCGCAGCCATACTCGCAGACCTCCGTCGAGTGTCTCCGAGCGTGACCAACGAGCAAGATCGCCGCCCCTATCTCATCTCCATCGGGGCTCTCTGTAGACGTCCGCCCGACGCTCTTATTCGGAAGCCGCCGTCCTTATGGAGTCTTCCGCGTCGGCTCCGATTACCACTTAAATAATAACCCGCCTGATCGAAAAGGTAACCACTTCAGGTTTTCTTTGGGCCTACTTCTACGCCTTCCAGCGGATCGAGATGCGCTTCGGGTCGAACTTGTTGTAGCCCTTCCGCCCGCGCCCGATGACCACGGCCTCCACGAGTGTCCCGACGATCGCACGCTGCTTGTAGAGCGGGAGCGCCGACCAGCTCGCACGAAGTGGGCTCAGCAATCCATCGAGCCCGACCTGCCGGCGGGAGGCGTCCACCCGCTTGGTCAGCGCGGCATGCCGGGCCATCAGCGTCGTCCGTGCCCGCTCGTAAGCAGCCCGCGTGATCTTGCTGGTCGCCCAGTCTTCGGCGAGATCAGAGAGCCGCTGGTCCACGTCGGAGAGCTCAGTCATTGCCGCCCGATCCTCGTGGCGCCCGCGCAACGCTTTGGCCAGCTTGCCCACGTCCACGGCCTGGAGCACGGCCTCGACCACCAGATCGGTGAGCGGCTCGGCCTGGATCCTGACCCCGCCGCAGCCCCGAAAACTTGGACCCTTGGCGCAGACTAAGCTCGGGATCGGCGGATCACCTTTCTTGTTCGCCTGCTTCGGCCGGGAGACTAACGGCGCGCCGCAGACCTTGCCGGGTACGTAGCCGTGGTCGTAACTCACGGCGCGGTGATGTCGCTCTCGATCGACGGTGAAGCCGACGTGCGTTCGGCCGCAGACGGCGCAGAGCACGTTGCCGCAGCGGGCCAACCCGCCCGTCAAGATTTGTTTGGCGCCTCCTTGATATCGTCCACGCGCCGGGTCGCTGAGCCGAGCACGCAGCCGATCACTCTGCTCGACCGTGATGATCGCCGGCCACTGCGCGGTCGCGACGATCTCGCCGGGAAAGTGTCGAACGCCGCGAGCGTCAGTCCCTCGCTCTCGCCGTCCGCTGATCCGAGCGCCGACCAAGATGCCCTTCAAGACTTTGACCGACCAGGCCTTGCCCTTGACGGACTTGATGCCCCGCCTGTTCCAGTCCATCGCGATGCTCCGGAGCGACTCGCCTGCTAGCGCGCGCTTCGCCGCGTCGCGGATCAGATCCGCCTCCTTAGCGCGAATCGTCAGGCGATCGTCCTCGTATCCGAAGGGTCGGCCACCCCCGCCGTCACCGCCGGCCTTGGCCAACTGGACGTGTTTTGCCTTCAATCGCTCACTCTTGTGCTCGCTCTCGAACCGCGCCCAGGCTCCCACTGTACGAGCAACAGCGCGGCCGGTCGGGGTACTGAGGTCAAACTTACCCGCCTGAGTCGTCTGCACGGCGCAGTGCGCTGCCTCGATGACGTCGATGAACTCCTCCAGCTCCTTCGGGGATCGGTGCAGTCGGTCCGGTGCCCATGCGATGACCGCGTCAACGACTCCGGCGCGGACGTCGTCCAACATTCGCCTATAGCCAGCCCGGACCTTGCTCGAGAATGCCGAGATGTCGTTGTCCGGGTACACGTCGGCCACCTCCCAGCCGTTACGTAGGGCTAGCTCGCGGCAGAGTTCCTCCTGACGCTCGACGCCGAGGCCGAGCCCTTCCTTGTCCGACGAGATGCGCGTGTAGATCGCCGCACGAATCGTGGTCGGTGGTGCGAGAGTTACGACGCTCATCGTTCTTCTCCTCCGGTCGGGCGCCCTCACACGGCGCCGTTCTCGCTTCAAGTATAAACCTTTTACCCGATTCTGGGCCCTGGTGACCTCGCCGGGCCTCGGGGTAGCACCGCCGCCGCCCACCAGGGCGGCCGGCGAGATCGTGTGGTGGGGGGCGCGAAACGGTGGAACTTCGAGCAGGCCGGCCCCCGGCGGCAGCATGCCGACGCAGGAGGCGATCGATGTCACCTCGACCGCTTCCTGGTGCGGCAGGGCCGGCAGGATGCCGGGCAGGGCCCGGGCCAACAACGTCTTGCCCGCTCCCGGCGGACCCACCAATAAAAGATGATGCGCTCCAGCGGCGGCGACCTCGAGCGCGCGCTTCGCGTGCGGCTGGCGGCGAATATCGGCGAGGTCGACCGGAGGCGGAGCGCCCGAGACCACGTCGGGCCGCAGGCCCGGAGCCTCGGTGAGGGGCGCCCCGGCTTCCCAGTGCGCTTTCAGGTCGCGCAGATGACCGACGCCGTGCACCGGCGCCGCCGTGGCGATCCGGGCTTCCGCGACGTTCGCCGACGGCACGTAGAAGCGCCGCACGCCCAACCGGTCGAGGTGCGCGGTGATCGCCAGGGTGCCGCGGATCGGACGCACGGCCCCATCGAGGGCGAGCTCTCCCAGCCAGGCCGCGTCACTTGGGAGCGGCCGGTCGCCGGCGGCATTGACCACCGCCGCCGCGATCGCCAGGTCGAAGCCCGTGCCCTCCTTCGGCAGCTGTGCAGGTGCGAGGTTCACGGTGACCCGCCGGCCGGGGAATTCAAAGCCGCTGTTGTTGATGGCGATCTTGACGCGTTCACGCGCCTCCTGGAGGGCGCGGTCACCCAATCCGACGATGTGAAATCCCGGCAGTCCATCGGCGATATCGGCTTCCACCTCGACCCGAACCCCATCGAGGCCGAACACCGTCCCACACAGCGCTCTGGCCAGCACCGCAGCCGATATTACACTATTTTGTCTATCTGTATTCACGAAACCAGCGGTCGGGAGGCCGCGTTCGTCGTACGCTGCCAGATGATCAGTGCGATGGACTGGAAACAGAGCGCAGCCCGCGGCCTCGGCTGGCTCACCACCGTGCCGTACCGCACCCGAGCTCGCGTCCACATTGGCCCCGGACTCCTCGGCAATGGACGGCTCCGCATCAGTGGGCCAGGGCGGGTGGAGCTCGATGCGGATGTCAATGCCTGGTCGCACGCCGAAGTCAACCACTTGATCACCACCCGACCCCAGGCGCTGATTCACATCGGCCGCAATGCCCGGCTAAACGGCTGTACCATCGTCGCCGCAGAGCGCGTCGAGGTGGGGCCGGATTGTGTGCTGGGTTCCTGCGAGGTGCGTGACCATCTCCCCTACTCCGAATCGCCGGGCGAACGCCGGCGGCCAGGCATCCCCCGACCGGTGATCATCGAAGCCAACGTCTGGATCGGCGGCCAGGTCTCGATCCTGCCAGGGGTACGGATTGGGCGTGACTCGGTGGTTGGAATTCACGCGGTGGTCTTCGACGACATGCCAGCCGGTGTGATCGTCGGCGGGAACCCGGCCCGGGTGCTTCGACCGCTTGATTTGGCAGTCACCGGGGATAATCGAGCCAGTGAAGGCCAATCCGCCGCCGACCATTTGTGACCAGTGCAAGCACATGCCACGCTGGGAGCGCATCGATGGCCCGGATCGGTCCGTGCGCCTCGAGGACGGCCGGCAGGTCGTGCGCCGAGGACAGGTCTGGGTATGCACCCGTTGCGGCCACCAGGTCCCGGTCTCGTTCGAAGCGTGGACCTGAGCGCTCGTCCCGAGTCGCCAGCGGCCGCCGCCACCGCCAACCGACTCCAACGGCTCCAGCAGGTGCTGCGCGAGCGTGTCCGCCGCGACATCGACGCCGGCCCTCCGCTGCTGCGCGCCGGCGTCCTCATTCCGCTCTTGTGGCGCGGCCAGGGCGTGGAGCTGCTCTTCACTCGACGGACGGACACCGTGCTAACCCATAAAGGCCAGATCTCCTTTCCGGGCGGGCAGCGGGAGGATGCCGACACGGAGACCGTTGAAACCGCCCTGCGGGAGAGCTACGAGGAGATCGGGCTCGAACCATCGCGTGTCACCGTGTTGGGCGAGCTGGACGACGTCTTTACCGCGGTCAGCAGCTTCGTGATCACCCCGGTCGTCGGCCTGGTCGAGGGCGACATCGATGAGTTACGGCCGGCGCCGGATGAGGTCCGAAGCTTGCTCATCGTCGCGGTGGACCGTTTGCTCGACGCGCAGGTGCACACGACCGAGACCCGGACTGTCGGGGAGCAGCAGTATCGGATCCACTACTACACGGTCGGCGACGACGTCATCTGGGGCGCCACCGGCCGGATCGTCTACCAGTTCCTGAAGGCCTGGGAAGAAGCCGCCTGAAGACACTCGGCGCGTTTCTCGACGAGACCCTTCAGGCACAACCGGACGCGATCGAGAGACTGCTGCGGGATCCCCCTCCCCCACCCGCCCTGTCCCGGCTATCCGGACGTTCACGCATCTTTCTGGTCGGCACCGGGACCAGTTACCACGGCGCGCTGGTTGGTCAGTATTTGCTTCGAAGCGCGGGCGTCGAGGCGTGGGCGATCCGGGCCTTCGAGTTCGTCAACTACCCACCCCGCATCAAGGCCGACGACGGGCTGCTGCTATTGAGCCATCGAGGCACCAAACGCTTCAGCCAGGCGGCGCTCGAAGCCTTCGATAACCAGGACCACTGGGTGGCGATCGTCGGCGAGGGTTCGCCGCTGCAGGGCCCGGGCGTCATCACCACCGTGGCGCAGGAGCGGTCGCCGGTACACACGGCCAGCCACACCGGGGCGATGGTCCGGGTGGCACAGCTGGCAGTCGCCCTGGGTTCGCCCCCCTGGACGGATGGGCTTTCCCGGTTGCCCGGGGCCATCCGAGCAGCGCTCGCCCTGCGCCCGCAGCTGATCCAGGCGATGGATCGGCTGCATCTCGGACGGGTCGTCCACTTCGTCGGTGGCGGGCCCGCCTACGCCACCGCCCTCGAGGGGGCGCTGAAACTACGGGAGGCAGCCTACCTGAGTACCGAGGCTCACGAGCTGGAAAACATCCTGCACGGGCCGCTCATCAGCGTCAACGCCGAGGATTCGGCTGTGGTGATGGCGCAACCCGGCGCGACCCTGGAGCGGACGGCGGAGCTGACGGCGGCGCTCCACGAGATCGGAACACCCACACTTGCGGTCGGTCCTGCCGCGGCCCGCTTGACCGCCACCACCTCTCGGCTGGAGACGCCGGTGATCGACGAGCTGCTGGCTCCGATCGTCAACGTCATCCCTCTCCAGTGCCTCGCCTTGGAGGCATCTCGCCACCAGGGCGTCGACGCGGACAGCTTCCGAAAGGAAGGACGATACGCGGCTGCGCAGACGAAATTCAGCTTGTGATGCCCTACCCGGAGATCGAGCCGTACGACCACGGAATGCTCGACGTCGGCGATGGCAACCTGATTTATTGGGAAGTCTGTGGCAACCCGCTGGGAAAGCCGGCGGTGGTGCTGCATGGCGGGCCGGGGTCGGGATGCGTGCCCGGGATGCGGCGATATTTCGATCCCACCGCCTACCGGATCGTCCTCTTCGACCAGCGCGGATGCGGTCGGAGCATTCCCCACGCGAGCGACCCGACGGTGGACCTGGCAGCCAACACGACCCATCATTTGGTTCAAGACATCGAGCGGCTTCGGCAGCATCTCTCGATCGAGCGCTGGCTGGTGTTCGGCGTCTCCTGGGGTTCGACGCTCGCTCTGGCGTATGCCGAGCGTTTCCCGGAGCGGGTCTCGGAGATGGTGCTGGCGAGCGTGGTCACCACGACCGATCGAGAGGTCCAGTGGCTCACTCGCGATGTGGCGCGGTATTTCCCGCAGGACTGGACGCGTTTTCGCGAGGGCCTACCCGAGGGGGAACGAGATGGCGATCTGGTTACGGGGTACGTCCGCCTGCTGCGCGACCCCGACCCGGCGGTCAGGGAGAAGGCGGCGGAAGACTGGTGTCGTTGGGAGGATGCGCATGTCGCCGTCCATGCCAACTCCAGGCCCAGCCCCCGCTACGAGGACACGAGATTTCGCATGGCGTTCGCGCGGCTCGTCACCCATTACTGGCATCATGCGGCCTGGCTCGAGGATGGGAGTCTGCTGCGTGACGCTCACCTACTAGCCGGCATTCCGGCGGTGCTGGTCCACGGGCGCATCGACCTGAGCTCTCCGGTGGACATCCCCTGGCAACTCGCCCAGAACTGGCGGGGTAGCCAGCTGGTCTTGGTTGACGAGGCTGGTCACGGCAGCAGCGAGCCGGGCATCGCGGCGGCCGTCGTGGCGGCCACCGACCGCTTCGCCCGAAAGGAACGACCGGTCGATTAGTCGATCGCGTTCTTGATGTGATCGACGCGGATCACGCGGCCCTGGCTAATCGTCAGGCCGACGACGTCGAAGCGGACGGGCCCGCGATGCGGGCGCATCTTTAAGTAGTACAGCCCGAGCTGGCGCAGTTTTCGGATCTTGCGGGCGTCCACCGCTTCCTGTGGGAGGCCAAACCCGTGGCCTGTCCGGGTTTTGACCTCGGCGAAGACCAGCGTGTGGCCGTCCTTCGCCACCAGGTCCAACTGGCCGAGCGGCGTGCGGACATCCCGGCCGACGATCTCGTAGCCGAGGCCACGCAGGTGGTCCTCGGCAAGCGCCTCGCCGCTAATCCCTAATGGATTGACTGGCAACGGATTGACTGGCAAAGGCGGCGGCTTCCAGCTCTGCGCGCGTGCGGATCGAGATGAACGAACGCCGGTGCAATGGGCTCAGACCACGCCGGTCCATGGCCGCGAGATGGTCGGGCGTCGGGTAGCCCTTGTGCACATCGAAGCCGTACCCCGGGAACTTCTCGGCCAGCCGCATCATCAGCCGGTCGCGAGTCACCTTCGCCAGAATGCCGCCACACATGATCGAGATCGAGCGGCGGTCGCCCTTGACGATCGGCAGCTGCGGCGTCAGCGCCTCGGGTAGCAAGAACCCGTCGATCAGCAGGTAGTCGATCGAACGGCCGAGCTGCTGGAGCGCAATACCCATGGCCCAGCGATTCGCCCGCGAAACGCCGACCCGGTCGATCTCGTCGACCTCGATGATGCCGACGCCCCAGGCTTCGGCGCCCTCGAGGATGCAGTCGTAATAGTGGTCGCGTTGCTCCGCGGTCAGCAGTTTGGAGTCGTCGATTCCATCGCAGTGAAAGTACGGCCGCATGATGGCGGCGCCAGCCACCACCGGCCCAGCCCAGGGCCCGCGGCCGGCCTCGTCGACGCCCGCGACCGTCGCGTAGCCCAGCCCGAACGCCTGCCGCTCGAAGACCCAGAGGTCCCGGTCAGCTTTCGGCGGTTTCGGGCGTCTCTTCGCTTGCGGCTTCTCGGTCGGCGGGGACGGCGGTGGCAACGGCTTGACGCTTCTCCCGGATACGGGCACTCTTCCCAACTTTCCCTCGTAGGTAGTACAGCTTGGCCCGGCGCACCTTGCCATGCCGCACGACATCGATCCGGTCGATCCGCGGGGAATGCAGCAGGAAACTGCGCTCGACGCCAACCCCGTGAGCGATGCGGCGGACGGTGAAGGCTTCCTTGGTGCCGCTGCCGCGGCAGCCGATCACGATCCCTTCGAAGATTTGCACCCGCTCGCGGTTGCCCTCAACCACCCTGGCATGCACCTTCACGCTGTCGCCGGGGGTCAGGGTCGGAACCTTGTCCCGCCTGGACTCGGCTTGCAGGAGATCGATGACGTTAGACACGGCGTACAAGGATACCATTGGCCCGGCCGTTCGCCCTAGCCCTCGCGGTCCCGGAGCAGGTCGGGACGGCGTCGGCGGGTTCGTTCGGATGCCTGCGTGCGCCGCCAGCGCTCGATCTCGGCATGGTGGCCGGAGAGCAATATATCGGGGACGGCGTGACCTTCGAAAACCGCCGGCCGCGTGTAGTGCGGATACTCGAGCAGATGTTCCGCGAACGATTCGTCTTTGGGTGATTCCTCTGATCCGAGCACGCCCGTGACGAGGCGGCTGACCGCGTCGATCAGCACCATCGCCGGAAGCTCGCCGCCAGTCAGGATGTAGTCACCGATCGAGACCTCCCGGTCGACAAGATGCGCGGCGACACGCTCGTCCACGCCTTCGTAGCGCCCGCAGATCAGATAAAGCTCATCGTTCGCCGCCAGCTCCCTGACCAGTTGCTGGGTGAGCCGCTCACCCTGCGGACTGAGCAGGATGACCGGGCCCTGGCCGGTTCGTGCCCGAACGGCCTCGAAGATCGGCTCCGGCTTGAGCACCATCCCGGCGCCACCCCCATAGGGGACGTCGTCCACCTGCCGATGACGATCATGGGTGTAATCGCGCAGATGGTGAACGCGCAACGTGATCACGCCGCCGGCCAACGCGCGTCCGGTCACGCCCGAGCTCAACGGGCCGGGGAAGAGCTCCGGAAAGAGGGTCAGGACCTCGACGATCAACCCTCGGTCTCCTCTGGCAGGTCAACGGTGATAACGCCGTCCGCCGGAGTGATCGACCGGACGACGCTGCGAACCATCGGGATCAGGATTTCGCGGTCGCCGCCAGTGACCCGCAGGACGTCGTTCGCCTCGTAGGTCAAGACCTCGGCGACCCGGCCGATCTCCCGGCCGTACCGCGCGTCGAATACGGTCAGGCCGACGAGTTGGAAGTGGTAGAAGCGGTCAGCCGGCAGCCGGCGCGCCTCCGTCAGCGGCAGGGTGCAGTAGGCCCCAGTGAGCGGCTCCGCGGCGCTGCGATCCTCGATGCCGTTGAAGGTGACCAGCAGCCCACCCTCTTGCTCCTCGGTCCGCGCGACGGTGAGCCGGCGGCCGGCGACCTGCACCTCGCGGCCAGGAGCAAACCGGTCGGGAAAATCGGTCAGCAGCTCGATCCGCAGCGCCCCTTTGACCCCATGGGCTTTCAGGACGCGGCCGATCCGCAGCGCGGGCTCCGCTGCGGTCACACGATCTCGACCATGACCCGGTCGTGGTTTTTCAACGCCGCCGCTCGCACCACCGCGCGGATCGCGTCGATATTTCGGCCGCCCCGGCCGATCACTTTCCCTACGTCCTCGGTCGCCAGCGCAACCTCGACCCTGTTCGTGCGCTCGCCTTCGACCATCGCGACGCGCACTTCCTCCGGCTTCGACACCATAGCCTTGATGATGTAGCTCACCAGGTCGGTGTAGTCCTGCATCGCTATGCCTCCTTGGTGGCCGGAGCTACCGCCGCAGCGGCTTTCGGCGGCTTCGTCGGCCGCTTCTTCGCGGATTCCTTCGGCAGCAACCCCTGGTCGATCAGGAAGGCGCGCGCGGTATCCGACGGCCGCGCCCCCTTTTGCAGCCAGGCTTTGACCTTCTCCTGGTCGAGGTTGAGCTTTACGGGCTCGCTCATCGGGTCGTAGGTGCCAAGGATCTCGATGAACTTGCCGTCGCGAGGCGACCGGCTATCGGCCACCACCAGCCGGTAAAACGGGTGCTTCTTCGCGCCGATGCGCCGCAGTCGAATCTTTACGGACAAGCGAAACCTCCTTTAACCTTTCAAGAGTTGGGCGGGATCGATGGGCAATCCCTTGATGCGCTTCCCCTTCCCCATCTGCTTCATCATCTGCTGCATCTGTTGGAAGCCTTTCAGTAGCCGGTTGACGGCTGCGATGTCGGTCCCCGATCCGCGGGCGATCCGCCGCCGCCGGCTTCCGTCAATCGTCTCCGGCCGCTCTCGCTCAGCTCGGGTCATCGACAGGATGATCGCCTCCATCTCCTGGAGTTGATCGTCACTCGGGAGTGCCCCGGCCAGGTTCTTGATCTTCCCGGCGCCGGGTAGCAGCCCAATGATGCCTTCGAGCGGGCCCATCTTCTTCACCTGCTTTAGCTGCTCCATGAAGTCGGTCAGCGTGAGCCGGCCGGCGCGAAGCTTCTTCTCCACCTCCCTGGCCTGCGATTCGTCGACGTGCTCCTGCGCCTTTTCGATCAGGGTCAGGACGTCGCCCATGCCGAGGATGCGTGAGGCCATCCGATCGGGATAGAAGACTTCCAGGTCGGTCAGTTTCTCGCCGACGCCGACAAACTGGATCGGGCACTGGGTCACTGCCCGCAGCGACAGGGCCGCGCCGCCTCGCGCGTCACCATCGAGCTTGGTGAGGATCGCGCCGGTCAGGGAGATCGTTTTCTGAAAGGCCTCCGTGACGTTCACCGCTTGCTGCCCGGTCATGGCGTCGAGCACCAGTAAGCGATGCTGGGCGGGCACTGCCTCGGTGATCCGCTTGAGCTCCTCAAGGAGATCTTGATCGACTTGCAGGCGACCCGCCGTATCGATGATCACCACGTCGGCATTGACCCGCCTCGCCTCAGCCAGCGAAGCCTTCGCGATCCTCACCGGGTCCGTATCGCGGGGCGCGAACGCCGGCGCATTGATACTTTTGGCCAGGACCTCGAGCTGCTCCATCGCAGCGGGCCGGCGGACATCGGTCGACACGAGCAACGGCCGGTGGCTTTCGCGGCGGGTAAAGAGCGCCAGCTTGCCAGCGGTCGTGGTCTTGCCCGACCCCTGCAGGCCGGCCAGCACGATCACCGTTGGTGGAGTCGGTGCGTAGGTCATGGGCAGCCGATCGCCTAGCAGCCGAACCATCTCCTCGTCGACGATCTTCACCAGCTGCTGCCCCGGGTTGAGGCTCTCCGTCACCTCGGCGCCGATGGCGCGCGCCCGAATGCTCGCGATGAAGTCCTTGACGACTTTGTAGTTGACGTCGGCCTCCAGTAGCGCGAGCCGCACTTCCCGTAGTCCGGCGTCGACGTCGGCTTCGCTCAGCTTGCCGCGGCCGGTCAGCTTCTTGAGCGCCTGATCGAGCCGCTCCGTTAGGGAATCAAACACGCTGGGCTCGCTCCAGGCCGAGTTTCCGCTCGTAGTCGTCGAGGTTGGTCGCGGTTCGCCGGATCACGTCATAGACGGCGGTGCGGGAGACGCGCTCCCGCTGGGCGATTTCGCCGTAGGACCAGTCCAGCTCCCAGGCCAGGTGGAGGATGCGGCGCTGGTGCTCGGTCAGCAGGGCACCGTAGAGGTCGAGCAGGCGCAGCTGACGCTGGCGCCTGCGGGCACTGTCAAGCATTTAGCCTTGACAGTATACCGTCAGCGATCTCGGACTCGTCTCTCCTCGTTGCCCACCACGAACTGGATGAGCCACATGATGCCGACGACGGCGGCACCGAGCGCCAGCAGCCCAAGAAGTCCTAAAAAGAACCCGAAGATGAGAAGGCTCAGCTGGGCTCGTCCTCGTCGGTGGGCTCGACGCGCTCGTCCTGCAGAATTTCGAGTGCCGCGGCCGCCTGATCGCGCGGCACCCAGAGGTCCACCGCGGAAAGCTCGCCGGTGGTCTCGGGGATGACCGCCGCGACCGCTTCGTTCCGAAAGTACACCTCGATGCCCGAAGACTCGAGCACCGCCTTCCAGAGATCGGCCTCGGGCAAGCCGTTGGCTGTGACCAGTTTCACGAACGCGCTCGGATCCCGCTTTTGCGTCACTGGTTCCTGCGTCATCAGCTCTCCTCCATCCGCAACAACGCATCCAGGTACTGCTCGGGGTCGAATCGATTCAGATCGTCGAGGCCCTCGCCGATGCCGACGAGCTTGACCGGGACCGAAAGCTCCGCTTCGATACTAAGCACTACGCCGGCTTTCGCGCTGCCGTCCATTTTGGTCACGGCGAGGCCGCTCAGACCGATCGCCTCCTGGAACACCTTAACCTGCTGCGCCGAATTCTGGCCAACGTGCGCGTCCAGTACAGCCAGAATCTCCTGCGGTGCCTGCTCGTCAAGCCGCTGCAGGACGCGCCGAACTTTGCGCAGCTCCTCCATCAGGTCAGTGCGAGTGTGCAGCCTGCCCGCGGTATCGATGATCACGATGTCCGCGCCGCGAGCCCGCGCCGCCTGCACCGCATCGAACGCTACCGCCCCGGGATCCGACCCGGGCTGATTGGCGACCAGGTCGACCTGCGCCCGGTTGGCCCAGAGCCGCAGCTGCTCGATGGCGGCGGCGCGGTAGGTGTCGGCGGCTGCCAGTAACGGCCGCCGTCCCTCGCCTTTCAGCAGATGGGCGAGCTTACCGATTGTCGTCGTCTTGCCCGAACCGTTCACGCCGACGATGAGCAACGCAGCTGGCGACCCCTCGAGGTTCAGCACGCGTGGCCGCGACGCCATCTCGCGGCCAAGCTCCGCTTTGAGATAGGTCAACGCTTGTGCGGGCGACCGCAGGTGTGCGCCCGCGGCCTGCCGCCGCAGGTCGGCGACCACGCGCTCCGTGGTGGGAACGCCGACGTCGGCGGCGATCAACGAGGTTTCGAGGTCACCCCAGAAGGCGTCATCGAGCGCGGGGCGCCCGAAGACTTCCTTGAGGTCGGCGACGTAGGCCTGCCGGCCGGCGTCAAGGGTCTTCGAAAAGCGTTTCCAGAAGCCCGGTCGGTCGGTGGTTTCCGGCTCAGCCGGCATAAGCGTGAAGCCTACGCCGAGCGCTCACCAACCGGAATCAGGGCGTCGTGTTGCAACCGCACCGAGACGATGCGCGAGATGCCGTGCTCCCCCAGCGTGACGCCGTACAGGACTTCGGCCTGCGCCATGGTGGAGTGGTTATGCGTCACGATCAGGAACTGCTGGTCGGCCGCCAGCCGTTTGAGTACCCGGTTGAACCGAACGACGTTGGCGTCATCGAGCGCCGCGTCGACCTCATCGAGCACATAGAACGGGCTCGGATTCACCGCCTGCAGGGCGAACAGGAAGGCGAGGGCCGTCAGCGCCCGCTCACCGCCGGAGAGCAGCGTTAGCGGCTGCAACCGTTTCCCCGGCGTCTGCGCGAGGATTTCCACCCCATCGTCCAGCGGGTTGCCTTCGGGCTGAGCCTCGAGCCGCAGGGTCGCGCGTCCGCCCTCGAACAGCTCACCGAAGAATTCCTGGAAGTTCACCGCGACCGATTGAAAGACCGTCCGGAATCGACGGTCGATCTCCTCCTCCAACCGCTGCCGCAGCTCGGTGAGTTGCGCCGCCGCCTGCTCGAGATCGGCGAGCTGGGCGCCGAGACTCTGGCAGCGATCGCGCACCTGCGCGTACTCCTCCGGCGCCAGCAAGTTGACGGCACCCATCCCATCGAGGCGTCGCTGCAATCGAGAAACCTCCCGCTCCGTTTTCTGCCAGTCCACTTCTTCGGTCGGGTCCCCCTCCTCCTCGACCGGGTGGTCGCCGTCGCGAAGGCCGGCGGCGCAGCGTTCGACCTCGCCCTGTGCGGCGTCGCGCTCCGCGGCCGCCGCCGCGCAGGCGTCGTCGGCATGGGCGAGCTCCACCTGGAGGGTGACGTTGCGCTGCTCGTCCTCGCGCAGTTGTGCCTCCAGCGCGGCCAGCGCACCGTCATCGGGGAGCTCTGCCGAATCGAGGTCGGTGAGCTCGGCGACAAGCGTGTCGGACTGCTCGAGCCACCGGCGGCGCTCTTCGTTGATCAGGGCGGGCTGGACCGCCAGCTCTTCCTCGGCGGCGCGGCGCTGCATCAGCTCATCGCCATGCGACCGGTGCACCTGTTGCGCTCGCTCCAGCTGCCGGCCCAGGTCGCCGGCTCGCTGGCGCGCGAGCGCCGCTCGCAGTTCGGTCTCCTGGCGCCACTTCAACCGCTCGGATAGCGTCGTTCCTGCCTCGTGCATCCGTTGCTCGAGCTCGGTCAGCCGGACGGTGAGGGCACCGTCCCGCTCGGCAATCGCGCGCTCGCGGGCGAGCGCCTCGTCTTGCAACTGCTCGGCCTGGGCCGATAGGGTGCCGACTCGATCCAGCTGTTGCCGGACCTGGAACTCCTGGTGCGTTTCGCGCTGGACGCTTTCTCCGGCGGCCGCCAGAGTCCCGGCGGCCTGGGCGGCTGTGCGGCGGAGCTCGTCAACCAGGGCCACCATGGCATCGCGTTCGTCGATGAGCGATGCGCGTTCGGCGGCACAGCGTTCCACCGCACTCGCCGCGTCCAGGGCGGCCTGGCGTTGGCGTTCGAGCGCATCCTCCGCCTCGCGAATCCTGGCATGGATCGCCAGCAATGGGTCGGCAGCTTTGCCTCCCCGATACGAGACCGCCGTCATGATTTCGCCGGCCGGGGTCACCGCGCGCAACCGGGGATGCTCGTTGACGATGCGCGTCCCTTCCGACCGGTCCCCGACCAGGACCACTTCGGAGAGGAGATATGCAATGAGCGGTGCAATGGAGGCGGGAGCCTGCACCAACGTCGTGATTGGGGTGCACCCGGCGGGGACATCGGCCACGACCGCCCCATCCGGAGTCCGCAGCAGCGTCTCGCGCGTATCCTCCCCTCCGGCCAGGGCCACGGCCGCCGTGTCGAAGCGTTCTCGATCCCTGGCCACCCACGCGTGCAACCAGCCCTCGAGCGCCGCCTCGACGGCCGCGCGGTTGGCGGGTTCGACCTCGATCAATTCCAGGAGCCGTTGCCAGCTGTCGCCACGGTCCCGGAGCGGACCGCGGCGCTGAGCCCGGTCGAGCAGCGTCCGAAGCGCGCCGAGTTCCGCCTCGAGCGCCTTGAGTCCGGCCTCGTGCTCGATGACCGTCTTGCGCGTCGCCTCGAGGGCGGCCTCAGCCTCATCAAGCCCTTGCTCGATCGTCGATGCGGCCGCGGCGACACGCTGGCGTTCGCGCTCGGCCAATTCCGCATGGTGCCGGCGGCGCTCGAGCTCGTTGGTGAGGCTGCCCTGCCGAAGCGACCATGCCTCCAGCTGGCTGCGTGCCTGTTGCGCCTGCTCAGCGAGAAATTGCAGGCGACCCTCCAACTGCCGGAGCTCCGCCTCGATCGCCAGGCGGTCCCGTTGAAGGTCCTGGCGCGCCTGCTGCCTGCCGGCGCGATCCGCCTCGAGAGCGGCGACGGCCTCGCGGGCCGCGCGCTCAGCGTCCGCGGCGGACTGCAGCGCGGCCCTGGCGGTCTCGAGCTCGACCTGCGCGGCCTGGAGCGCTTTTGCGAGTTCATCGACCACCCGGCTCCCGGCGCGTTCTGACGCCCGCAGGTGTTCGAGCTCGCGTTGCAGCGATTCCAGGGCCGCAACGGCGGCGGCGTTGCGCTCCTGGGCGATACGCGCCTGGTGCTGGGTCTCGGCCAGGCGCAGGCGCACGTCAGCGATCGCTTCCTGGTGGCGCCAGCGCGCTTCGCGGGCCTCCAGCAACGCCGTGCGATGGTCGGCATACCGGGGCTCGAAGTCGGCCAGCACCTGGGCGGCGCCGGCTCGCTTGTGTTCCGTCGCTTGGACTCGCGCCAACGCGCGCCGCAGCTGCATCATCGCCTTGCGCCAGGCGTCCCGGACGAGGCTCCCTTGCAACGTCTTCAGGGCATCGGCCACCTTCTGGTATTCCTCCGCGGCCGCCGCCTGCACCCGCAGTTCATCGGCACGCGGACTCAGTTCGTTCAAAATGTCGCGGGCCCGGCGCATATCCCGGTCGGCCTCAGTCAGCCGGTTCACGGCCTCTTGACGCTGATCCCGCAGCCGCCGGACGCCCGCGGCCTCTTCGATCAGCTCGCGACGAAGGTCTGGTGCCGCCTGGATCACGAAGTCGATATCGTTCTGCGCGGTGACCGCATACCCGTCCTGCCGCAAGCCGGTGCTCGCCAGCAGCGCGTCGATATCTTTCAGCCGGGCGCGCGCGCCATTGACCAGGTATTCGCTTTCGCCGGATCGGAACAGGCGGCGGGCAACTTCGATTTCGTTGAACTCGACGTTGAGCCGCTGGTCGGCATTGTCGATGGTGAGGGTCACCTCCGCCATGCCGACCGCCGACTTGCCGGGTCCACCGGAGTAGATGACGTCCTCCATTCGGTGACCGCGCAAGCCGCGGGCGTTGCGCTCACCCAGTGCCCAGCGAACGGCATCGACAAGGTTGGACTTGCCGCTGCCATTGGGGCCGACGATGGCCGTGATGCCGCAGCTGAAGGGAAGCTCAGTGCGGCGAGCAAAGGTTTTGAAGCCTTGCAGCCGCAGCGACTTCAGATGCACAGGCGACAGGAACAGGTCATGGCTGGGCTCTCGCGCCCATCAAAGACGAAAGCATGGACCACGGCGCGGGTCACCCGTGTATTAGACCATGGTCCGCATTGTGTAGGCAATCAAGCTGACGCCCCCAGTTCGGCTACACAAAGACCTCAAGACGCGCCGGTGCGCCGTCCAGCTGCTCGCGGCGCACTCGCCCTTAAGAATGTGGGCTCGTCTGCTCGCTCGAGCGGCATGCGGCGCCGGCGCGATGCGCGCGAAAGCGCGGCTCGCCCTGTGGGCTCGCTGACTACAGCGTGAAAGCGCCGCAAATACTACGCGGCGTATACAACAACTTCCGTCGCTTTCACGCTGATCCAGACTGGGTCGCCGCGGTCGAGCCCGAGGTCGCGCACCGCTGCGGGTGTGACCTCGGCAACGATCGATGGCGAGCCTTCGAGCCGGACGCGAACGCGATCTCCCTGAGGGTCGAGATTCGAGGCTCGCCCCTCCCAGACGTTGCGCGGCGTGCCATCCGGGCGGGTTCGGTAGAGGGCCACAGTCCGCGGATGCACCACGGCGAAGACGTCGCCGTCGGCACCCTCGGCCACGGTCAGCGAGCCGCCGCCATTCAGCGCAATGACCTTGTCGTGCGCCCGGCCCCGATACAGGTTCACCCCGACCAGGTCCGCGACATAGCGCGAGCGCGGTCGTTGCGCGACCTCTGCCGGACTTCCGATTTGGAGCATCCGTCCATGCTCGAGGATGACGAGGCGATCCGCCATCGCCATCGCTTCCACTGGATCGTGGGTCACCACCAAGCGCACGCCGTCGAACGATTCGAGTTGGTGTCGCAGCTCGCGGCGAAGCTCGACCCTGGTGCTGGCATCTAGCGCCGCCATCGGCTCATCCATGAGCAGCAGCGCCGGGCGGGTGGCCAGCGCGCGCGCGAGCGCGACCCGTTGGGCCTGACCCCCTGAGAGCGAACGCGGCTTCCGATTGGCGTAGGCCTGGAGTCCGACCCGCTCCAACCAGAGGTGCGCCACCTCGAGCGCTACGGCTCGTGGCGTCCGGCGGGACCGCAGCCCAAAGGCCACGTTCTCCAGCACCGACAGATGAGGAAACAGCAGATAGTCCTGGAAGACCATGCTGATTGGTCGTCGCTCCGGCACCACCCGTACCCCGGCAGCCGGGTCTTCCAGCACGACGCCGTCGAGCCTCACCCGCCCGGAGTCGAGCGGCGTGAGCCCGGCGAGGACGCGGAGGACCGAGGTCTTGCCCGCACCATTCGGCCCCAGCACCGCGACCAGTTCGCCCGAGGCGACGGTGAGCCACAGATCGAGCTCGAAGCCGCTGATGTTCGCCTGGATTTGCGCCTCGAGGCTCACGATGCGCCGAGCCAGCGGTCATGCAGCCCGATCAGGACAACGAGCGAGACAGCGAGCAGCACCAGGCTGAGCACGATCGCCGCCTCCGGGTTGGTCTCCAGCGCAAGGTAGACGGCCAGCGGCATCGTCTGGGTGCGCCCCGGGAAGTTGCCGGCAAAGGTGATGGTGGCGCCGAACTCACCGAGCGCCCGGGCCCAGCACAGGACGGCGCCGGCGACCAGCGAGGGCCGCACCAGCGGGAGCGTGACTCGCCACAACACCGTCCAGCGCCGCGCGCCCAGGGTCCGGGCGGCGTCTTCGAATCGCAGGTCCATCCCGCGGAGGCCCGCCTCCACGGTGATGACGAGAAAGGGCATGGCGACAAATGTCTCGGCCAGGATGGCGCCCGCCGTCGTGAATGGAAGATGAATCCCGACGGCTTGTTCCAGCCAGCCTCCCAGGAGCCCGCGCCGTCCGAACGCCGCCAGTAAGGCGACGCCGCCGACGACCGGCGGCAACACCATGGGCAGCACCGTCAGGGCTCGAAGGATATTGCGGCCGGGAAAGGCGAGTCGCGCAAAAATCCAGGCCAGGGGCACTCCGAAGACAATCGCGATCGCGGTCGCGGAAAGCGATGCCAGCAGCGACAGGCGGAGCGCGGTGATGGCCTCCGTTGATGTCAGCAATTGCCAGGCCGACCCCCATGGTGTCCGAACCAGCAGACCGGCCAGCGGAAGCACGAAGAAGGCGGCTCCCACTCCGGCCAGAAGGATGAACAGGGGTGGCGCCGACAACCCCCGCAGTCTAGGGCGGGAGGAAGCCATAGCGAGCCAGCGTCCGCGGCCCATTCGCGTGGATGTAACCGATGAAGGCCTTGGCCAGCGCCACGTTCTGGCTGTCCTTGAGAACGACGATCGGATAGTCCGCGATCACGTTGAGGGGATCCGGGATATCGACGCCCTGCACCTGCGCGCCGGCGGCCTTGACGTCGGTCACGTACACGATGCCGGCATCGGCTTCCCCGAGGACGACCTTGGTAACGACCGACTTCACGTCAGCCTCTTCGCTCGCGGGCGTCACAATTACGTTTGCCTTCTGCAGCGCTTGCCCCGCATAACGCCCGCAGGGCACAGCTGGAGCGCACAGGACCACGACGAGCCCGGAGCGGCTCAGATCGGCGAGCCCCGTCACGTGCTTGGGGTTGCCGGCTTGGACCACGATCTGCAGCTTGTTGCGGGCGAAGATCGACGGCGAGCCCGCGGTCAGGCCGGCATTCACCAGCTTTTGTATGTTCGACTCGTCCGCCGATGCGAAGACGTCGCCGATCGCGCCCTGCTGGACCTGTGCCACGAGTGTCGAGGAGCCGGCGAACGCGAAGTGGATCATCGTGCCCGGATGGGCCTTCTGGAAGTCCGTGCCGATCGTGGTGAACGCGGCCGTCAGCGACGAGGCCGCGAACACGGTGATTGACCCGCTCAACCCTACGCCCGTTGGCGAAGCGGGTTGGCTCGCATTGCCGCAAGCGGCGAGCAGCAGTGCGGTTGCCGTGAATGCGCCCAGGGCCTTTGGCTGCATCGCCGCCTAGCCGGTCGGTAGCTCGACGATCACGTTCGTCGCCTTGACGACCGCCACGGCGCGCACGCCTGGCACCAATCCAAGTTCATCGACGGCTTCCCGGGTGATGAGGGAAACGAGGCGATGTGGACCGGCCTGGATCTCGACCTGCGCGGCAACCCGATCTTTGATCACCCTAGTCACGATGCCGGGGAAATGATTGCGGGCTGAACGTGCTGAGATGGTTTCCTGTTTGGGCTCGGGCGGCGACGCGGCCATGTAGCGCGCCAGCTGTCGTCCATCGACCATCCGCTGTCCGCCGGACGTCCTGATGGTGGCGAGCCGACCGCTGTCCGCAAGGCGGCGAACGCTATCGACGCTGACGCCGAGGAGTTCCGCGACCTCGCCGATCTTGTAGGCGGCCATCCTGGTGCTCTACAAACTCTAGCATTTGCGGTGTTTCCATGATGAAATACTGGGAATTCCGAGATACTGAGAGAGTCGGCTCCCCGGGTTTAGTTCGCTGGCGCGCGACCGGATTCGTGCGCCGCGACCGCTTCGAGGACTTCGTCCTGAGCGGGCGGGTGATCGAGCGCCCCCAGAGCCGACAATGCCTCGCGAGCCGCCATCTGCTCGGCGGCGCGTTTCGTCCGGCCGCTGCCGGTTCCCCTGACGCCGTCGCCGAACGTCACCAGAGCGGTGTACTCGCGACGATGTCCGGGCCCGGAGGCGCCAACGATCTCGTACTGTGGCGTGGTGAGAAACCGCTCCTGCGTGACTTCCTGAAGGCGCCCCTTATAGTTGTCGTCCGGCCACGCCTGGACGTCGATCAGGCTGCGGCTGAACAGCCGGTAGGCGGCCCGATAGCCCTGGTCGAGGAAGATCGCCCCGATCACCGCCTCGAAGGTGTTCGCCAGGATCGACTGCAACGAGCGGGCCCCCGTCTTGTGGGCACCCTTGCCCAGCAGGAGGTAATCCCCGAGGCTGAGCCGTGAGGCCAGGCGGGCCAGGCTTTTGGTGTTGACGACCGAGGCCCGCAGCCTTGTCAGCTCCCCCTCGTCCGACGTCTGGTAGGTATGGAAGAGGTGTTCGGCGGCGATCAGCTCGAGCACCGCATCTCCCAGATACTCGAGCCGCTCGTTATCCGCCGCCCCGGTCTCGGGATGCTCGTTGTTATACGAGCGATGGGTCAGCGCCTGCAGTAGCAGGGCGACGTCGTGAAACCGAACGCGAAGCGTCCGCTGGAGTTTCTGTAACGGCTCGTCGGCTTGAGCTAGCTTCGGCTCAGGTAGTGATGCCGAGCTTCTCCTGGACGTAGTCCCAGGCGGCTCCGACGGTCTGAATCTTTTCGGCGTCTTCGTCTGGTATCTCCATCCCGTATTCTTCCTCGAACGCCATGATCAGTTCGACCAGGTCGAGGGAATCCGCATTCAGGTCGTCGACGAACGAGGCGTCGGGCGTGACTTGCTCGGGCTCCACTCCGAGCTGTTCGGCGATGATGCCCTTGAACTTCTCGTAATTACTCCCGTCCATCCGACTCCCCTTTTACCTTTTGCGAGTGCGGTCAAATTCTAGTCGAAGCTCCCGCAAATCGTCCTAAATTGGCAGCCCGCCGTCAATGCCCAAAACCTGGCCGGTGATGTAGGCGGCCGCCCGGGAAGCCAGGAAGACGATCGCCGGGGCCACGTCCGCCGGTATGCCGATCCGGGGGATAGCGGCCGCCAGCCGGGCCCGTTCCAGCAGCTCGGCCGGTAACCCGCTGGTCAGCTCGGTCTCGATGAAGCCGGGAGCGACAGCGTTGACGGTGATGTTTCGCGAACCGACCTCCTTGGCCAGCGACTTGGTCAGGCCGATCAAGCCGGCTTTGGACGCGCTGTAGTTCGCCTGCCCGGCATTCCCCACGACCCCCGCGAGCGAGGAGACATTGACGATCCGGCCGTACTTCTGCTTGAGCATGGGTCGCAGCGCCGCCTTGCTCGCCAGGAAGGCGGCCCGAAGATTCGTCTGGAGCACGATGTCCCAATCGGCCTCGCTCATCCGCATGACCAGCGTGTCGCGGGTCAGCCCAGCGTTGTTCACCAGCACGTCGAGCCGCCCCCACCGCTTGACCACGGCTTCGACGGCAATCCCGGGGGCGGCGCTGTCGGCGAAGTCGGCCTGGACCGCCATCACCTCTCTTCCCTGGTGCGACAGCTCTTCGACCAGGGAATCGGCCTCTGCCTTTCGGCTCTTGTACGTGATGGCGACCGTGGCGCCCGCCTGGCCGAAGAGCGCCGCGGCGGCCCGGCCGATGCCACGGCTGCCGCCGGTAACCAGCACCACCTGATCCGCGAAGCCGTCAGCCCACATGGATGGTTTCAAACACCGTCTTCATGCTGACAAGGTCTTCGATATTGTGGACCACCGCAGCCGGGAGAATCTTCTTGACCAGGCCGGTGAGCGTCCGGCGCGGCCCGATCTCAACGTAGGCATCGATGCCCAGCTGCTGCAGGCGCTGCACCGACTGCGTCCACAGCACGGGCCCGGTCAGCTGGCCGACCACCAGACGGCGCGCTTCAGCGGCCTCCTGGTGAACCTGCGCATCGGCATTGAAGACCTGGGGGCGATGCAGCCCACGAAGCGGGATCTTCGCCAACGCGGCGGCAAACGACCGCGCCGCTTGCGCCATCAGCGGTGAGTGGAAGGCGCCGCTCACTGACAGCCGGACCAGGCGGCGGGCTCCGGCGGCCTCCAGCTTCGGACGGATCGCGTCCAGCCCCGCATCGGTGCCGGAGATGACGACCTGGCCCGGTGCGTTGTAGTTCGCGACCACCACGCTCGACCCCTCGGCGCAGAGCCGTTCAACCATCTCGTCGGCCAGACCAAGAACGGCCACCATGCCGGTGCCGGACGGGGCGGCGACCGACATTGCCTCACCCCGAGCTTGCACGGCGCTCAAGGCGTCCAACGGGTCGAGCGCCTGTACCGCAACCAGTCCGGCGAACTCGCCGAGGCTGTGGCCGGCGACCGCGACCGGCTCGAGGCCGCGGGCGGCCACTAGCCGCAACAAGGCCAGGCTATGAAAGACGATGGCTGGCTGGGCGTTCTCCGTCGATTGGAGCTCGGGCTCTGGTCCCTCGAGCATCAGCCGGCCGAGCGGCATCTGGAGGCGCTCCTCAGCCTGGCGGAGCAGTGCCTGCGAGCCTCCGTCCCGTTCCAGCAGGTCGCGGGCCATCCCCACGAACTGAGCGCCCTGGCCTGGAAACAGGAAGGCGAGGCGGATCGGGGTCGGCCTACTCGGTCTTGATGACTTCGCGCCCGTCGTAGTAGCCGCAGTTGCGGCAGATCGCGTGCGGCCGCTTCGGCTGGTGACACTGCGAGCATTCGACGAGCTGCGGGCGCTTCATCGCCAGATGGGCGCGGCGCTCACCCTGGCGGGCATGGGCGTAGCGAGTCTTTGGAAGGGCCATGAGCAAGCCATTATAAGGCGCTACCGTCCGCTGACGACCTCGACCTCTCCTCCGGCTTTGACCGGCGAGGCCCGGAGCGCCTCGACGCCCTTCTTGACCGTGGACACGGTCCGCAGCAGCTGGGCTTCGAGCGACTGCATCACGTCCGAGGCGTATCGGTCCGCGGCCCGGCGGGTCTCGTCGGCTTTCGCCGCGGCCTCTTTGAGCATGGCCTCAGCCTGCTTTTCGGCTCGCTTCACCAGTTCATGCTGCCCGATCATCGTCTGGGCCCGCTCGCTCGCCCTGCTGACGGTCCGAGCGGCCTCCGCCTGCGCCTCGGAGAGAAGGCGCTGCTGCTCCTGCAGCGTCCACCGTGCCTGTTTGATTTCATCGGGGAGGCTGAGGCGCAGGTCGTCGATGCAGGCCAGCGCTTCTTCCTGGTCAATGACCACGGTTCGGGTCAGCGGGATCTGGCGGCTGTGGGCGATCAGGTACTCGAGGCGGTCGACGGCTTCGTGGATATTCATTGCTGCTGCTCCTTCAGGGCTGCGGGATTCCCGCCTGTGAGACGTTGCTTGAGCGGTCCGACGACGTTGGGTGGGACGAATTCCGAGATGTCTCCGCCGAACTCGGCGAGTTCCTTGATCAGGCTGGAGCTGAGAAACAGGTGGCGCAGGCTGGTCGGGATGAAGACGGTCGTGACCTCGGGTTCTAGCCGGCGATTCATCAACGCCATCTGGAACTCGCTCTCGAAGTCTGACACAGCGCGCAGTCCCCGAACGATCACTTTCGCCCCGACCTGTCGGGCAAAATCGATGGTCAGCCCGTTGAACGTGCTGACGTCGACGCCTGGGCGCTCGCCCAGGCTCTCCCGGATCATGGTCACCCGCTCCCCCGTAGAGAAGAGGGGACGCTTGCTCGGATTTTCCAGGACGGCAATCACCACCCGATCGAAGATTCGCGCGGCGCGGTCGACGACGTCGAGATGGCCGTGGGTCAGCGGATCGAAGCTGCCCGGGTAGACCGCGGTGATCACACGTACCTGAAAAACGTGAGCCGGGTGGTTCCATAGCCCCGGTCCCGCACGTGCGCCAGATGCAATAGCGATGGCAGTGGTTGGTCGCGATGATGTTCGACAACGACCAGCGCTTCCTCGCGCAGCGCGGCCTGGTCGAGAGCTTGCAGTGTTCCGATAACGGCGCCGCCGTCACGGTACGGCGGGTCGAGCAGCAGAAGGTTGTAGGTGGCGAGGTCGCCGGCGTGCGCCCTCAGCCAGTCGATGGCATCGGCACTTGCAACGTCGCCCTGCTGGGCGAAGCCGGTTGCGGCCAAATTCTCGGCGACGATGTTAGCACAGGCTCGGTCGCGTTCCACGAATGTTGCCGACGCCGCGCCGCGGGAGAGCGCCTCAATCCCGAGCGTGCCGGCTCCAGCGAACAGGTCCAGCACCCGCGCACCGCGTATGCTGTCGCCGATGATGTTGAACAACGCTTCGCGGACGAGCGAGCTGGTGGGGCGCGTTGCCCGACCGGGTGGCGTCTTCAACAGCCGTCCCCGACTCGCGCCGGCGGTGACACGCGTGGCCGGTCCTGGCATGCGATGAGTAAATCAGGCGCGCCCGCCTCGATGGGCGCCCCCAGCAAAGGAGCCGCAGCATAGTCGTCGTCGAAGCGGTGCTCGGCATCATCCTCGTGCTCCTCCTCCCCATCGCCGCGGGCCTCACCGTCGGCTGGTTGCTGAGTCGGGTGTGGCGGGTAACACCGTCCGCCCCGACAGCACCCGTCAATCCAACGCGAACACCCGACGATAGGCCGAAAGCTGGCGGCGGAGGGCCGGCTCGCCGGCCAGGGTCGGATCGCGGTCCAAGAGGCGGACGGCCTCGGTCTGGGCGTCGCTGATCAGCGCCGCATCGAGCAAGCTCGCCATCTTGAATTCGTTGCCATGCTGCCGGAAGCCGTGTAGCTCGCCCATTCCCCGAAGTTGGAGATCGATTTCGGCCAGGTCGAAGCCGCTGTGATGCGCGACCACCGCATTCAAGCGCCGCATTGTCTCGGGATCATCCATGTCGGTAAAGAGCAGGCAACAGGATTCGTGCACGCCGCGGCCGATGCGCCCACGAAACTGGTGCAGCTGGGCTAACCCGAACCGTTCCGCCCCCTCGATCATCATCACGCTCGCATTCGGGATATCGATGCCCACCTCGACCACGGAGGTCGACACCAGGATCGCCACCTCCCCGCGCTGGAACTTCGCCATCACGTCCCCTTTCTCCGCGGTCTTCATCCGTCCGTGGAGCAGGGCGATCCGGGAAGCCAGCTCAGGAAAGACCTCGCGCTGCAATTTCTCGGCCTCCTGGGTCGCCGACCGGACGCCAAGCTTGTCGGACTCCTGGATCAGCGGACAGATGACAAAGACCTGTCGTCCGGCGACCACCTGCTGGCGGATGAAGTCATAGGCGGCCGGCCGCTCATCGGGTGGAACCAGCCTCGTGGACACCGGCAGCCGCCCCGGTGGCATCTCGGTCAGCACCGAGATGTCGAGGTCACCGAAGAGCGTCAGGCCGAGCGTCCGTGGGATGGGAGTGGCGGTCATCGAGAGGAAATGTGGCCAGCGCTCCCCCTGGCGGACCGATAAGCGCTGACCCACGCCGAAGCGATGCTGCTCGTCGACGACGGCGAGCGCCAGATGCTTGAATCGGACATCCTCCTCGATCAGCGCGTGTGTGCCGACCAGCAGGTCGACCGAACCGTCGGCGACCGAAGCCAGGAGGGCGCGGCGCGCTGCGGCCGGCGTGCTCCCCAGCAACATGCCGACGATGATGCCGAACGGCCGCAGCAGCGACTCCACCACCTCGGCGTGCTGCCGGGCGAGGATTTCCGTCGGCGCCAGCAGCATCGATTGAAACTCGGCGTGCGCCACGTGATGCATGGCCATGGCGGCGACCACCGTCTTGCCGGAGCCGACGTCCCCCTCCAGCAAACGGTTCATCGGCTCTGGCCGAGCAATGTCTTTGAGGATCTGCCAGGCGGCGGCGCGCTGGGCATTGGTCAGCTTGAACGGCAGCGCCGCGACGAAGGCCCGTGCGGTGGGCTCGTCGAATGGAATCGGGTGCGCGGCATGGGCCTTGCGAGCGCGTTTGGCTTGCTGGACGGCCACCTGGTTGAGGAACATCTCCTCGAATCCGAAGCGGTCGCGGGCCTGATCGAGGTTTTCCAGGGAATCGGGAAAATGGACCTGCCTGACGGCGTCGGGCCGAGCCATGAAGCCACGGCGCTGCACGAGCTCGGCCGGGAGCACTTCCTCTAGCTGGTCGGCCAGCCAGAGCAGCGGCCGGATCTTGGGCCGGAGCCATCGCGACGTCAGCCCTTTGGTTTCCGGGTAGATGGGGATGATGCGAGCCGCGTGGCTCGGGTCGCTCGAGACCTTCTCATAGTCGGGGTTCTTCATCACCAGGCCACCGTTGAGGTCGACCTCGCCGGCGACGAAGATCTGATCGCCCTCATGAAGGTAGTTCGCGATATACGGTTGGTTGAACCAGACCAGGCTCAATTGCCCGGAGTCATCGGAGATGGTCGCCCTGGCGATCCGCATGTGCTTCCGCGGAGTGAACGCGCGCTCGACCTGGTAGACGCGTCCCCGGACGGTGGTCCGCATGCCTGGCCGGATCCAGGCGATGGGCGTCACACTTCCGAAATCCTGGTGCCGGCGAGGGAAGTACAGCAACAGATCGCGGACGGTTCTCACCCCAAGGTGTTCGAGCCTGCTGCCGTACGCGGTACTGATCCCGGTGATGGCGGTCACCGGATCGTCCAGGGAGAGCCGGGGCACGGTCAGGCGATCAGGTAGGTGAAACCGATCACCCCGGGTCCGGTGTAGGTACCGATCACCGCTCCGGTCTCAGCCAGCGGAATCTCGAGCCCCGGATAGTTCCCCGCCACCCGCTCCCGGAGTCGCTCCGCCTCGACAAGCGCGCCGCCGTGGAGCACGGCCAGATTACTGAGCTTTCCATCGCGCTGCAGAAGCTCGACCAACCGATCGATCGCCTGCAACCGGCCGCGCGCCCGTCCCAGCGGTGCGACTTCCCCATCCTGGAGGGTGATCAGCGGTTTGAAGTTCAGCAGCGAGCCGAGCAGCGCCCGGGCTCTCCCGATCCGGCCGCCCTTTTCCAGGTAGGTCAGCGTGTCGATCGCGGCCAACACCCGAGCTTTTGGGACGAGCGCTTGCACGCGTTCCACGACGGCCGTGCGGTCGGCGCCGCTCTTTGCGAGCTTGGCCGCCTCCAGCGCCAGAAAGCCCAGGGCCATCGAGGTGGTGAACGAGTCGATCACGTCGATGTGCTCCCCGTCGACGGCCTTCGCCGCCGTCGAGGCCGCCCCGACCGTTCCCGAAACCTTGCTCGAAATCAGGACCGCGACCACATCGTCGCCGGCGTCGCGGTATCGTCGGAAGACTTCCTCGAACGCGCCGACCGCCGGCTGCGAGGTCTTGGGGAGTTGGGGCGACGTCTTCAACCTGGCGAAGAAATCGTCGCTTGAGAGGTCGACGTGATCCCTGAAGACCTGGTCACCGAAGCGAACGTTGAGCGGCACAACCGTGATCCCGGCGGCCCGCTGCTGATCGTCGGCAAGGTCCGCCGTCGAATCCGTAACGATCCGAACCACCCCGCGAGTATATCCAGCAATTCAGACTGATCACGAGCGCGCAACGGCTGCATGGCGTTAGGTTCCGGACGCTAAAGGTGGATAAAGCTATAGCTGCTGTGGTGCTCCCAGGCAGCCTGAACTCGCGCCTCAGCCAGGCACTCATTCTCACGGGGTTCCTCGGCTTCCAGGTATTGGATTCCCTGACGACCCACCTCGGGTTGTCGCTCCAACACGAAGAGCTCAATCGACTGATGGCGCCGCTGATCGCGACCCACGGCGAGCTCTCGGCGTATGCCGTCAAGGGCACGGCGGTGGCGGTCCTGCTCGCCATCCTGATGCTGCTGTACCGCCGCAAACCGTGGGTGTGGCATGCCTACCGGGTGGGAGCCTGGCTGAGCGCGGCCGCCGTCATCGCCAACCTCCTGCAGCTGCTGTAGGCCCGTCTTACTCGACCGCAACGATGTACGGGTAGAGCGCCTGTTCGCCGGCCTGCAGCTCGACCGAGGCCTTCGGGAACTGCTGCGCGATCGCGCTGACGAGGGCTTCTCGCTCGGCTTCGAGCGCATCGGCGCCGGCGTAGATCGTGATGGTGCCGACCTTCGCGGTGTCGATCCGCTTCAGCACCGCCTGCACGACGTTGCCTGGCGTTCCGCCGGCCTCCACAATGCGGTCGTTGAGCAGCCCGATGACGTCGTTTTCGGCGATCTTCAGCCCATCGATGTCGGTGGCGCGGACGGCGCGGGTGACCTCGATGGTCTGGACCTGGCTCAGCGCGTGCGACATCGCGTTCGCGTTGGCTTCGAGATTCGAGCTGAAGTCGAAAGCGAACAGCGCGGCAATCCCCTGCGGCAGGCTGCGCGAGGGCACGACCCGCACCCGCTTCTTGCTCAGCTCCGCCACCTGCTGGGCGGTCATGATCACGTTGCCGTTGTTGGGAAGCAGCAGGACGTCGTTCGAGGGAACCGATTCCACAGCCGCCAGGATGTCCTCGGTCGAAGGGTTCACCGTCTGGCCGCCGCCGACAACCGAGTCGACCCCGAGGCTCTCCAGGATCCGGCGAAAGCCATCACCGCTGGCGACCGCCACCAGAGCCAGGTGCTTGGAGCTCGCCGGGCGGCGCACGCTCTCGCCCTGCAGCCGATGGTGCTGCGAGGACATATCGTCGACCTTGAGCCGGGTCAGCCGGCCGACGCCGCTGGCGTAGCTGATGACCACCGCTGGTTCGTGGGTGTGCACATGGACTTTGATGGCCGCGTCATCACCGACGACCAGTGCCGATTCACCATGGCGTTGGATTTCGTTGCGCACCTCGTCAACCGGCAGGAGCTCGCCGTTGATGACGAACTCGGTGCAATAGCCCCAGCCGACCGACGGCGCCTCCACCGTCCTCGGCCGCGCGTGCTGCGTGGTGGGGCGCTCGAAGGTCGCCACCGCCTCCCCACGCATCCGCCTGAGGAACCCCTCGAGGATTAACTGCAAGCCGAATCCGCCGGCGTCGATCACGCCCGCCTGTTTCAGAATCGGCAACTGCTCCGGCGTCCGCTCCACCGCGCTCGCCGCGGCGTCGCATGCCGCGCGGACGACTTCGGTCAGGTCGCTGGAGTGTGCGGCTTTCGCCTCGGCCCCGGCGGCCGCCTCGCGTGCCACCGTCAGCATGGTTCCCTCGGTCGGCTTGATCACGGCTCGGTAGGCGACCTCCGCGCCTTGGCGGAACGCTCCAGCCAAACCCGTTGCGTCCACCGCGCGATGCGAGCCGATGCCCGTGCAGAAACCGCGGAGAATCTGCGAGAGGATGACGCCCGAGTTGCCGCGGGCCCCCATCAAGGCGCCGTGGGAGGCCCGCCTGGCCATGACGGAGAGATCGGCATCATCGACCTCGCGGATGTCTTCCACGGCGGATTGGAGGGTCAGCAGCATATTGGTCCCGGTATCTCCGTCCGGCACTGGAAAGACATTGAGCGCATCCACCTCGTCACGGTTGAGCGTGAGCCAGGCCAGCGAGCCGAGCAACGCCTCTTTGAACAGGCGTCCATCGCACTGAGTGATGGGCATGGACGGGGCGCCGGCTAACGGGGGCGTCTCAGCCGCTGCCACCGCTGACGTGAATGCCCTGCACATTCACGTCGACCTCAATCACCGGCAGACCGAGCGTCCGCTCGACGGAATAACGGACCGCATTAGAAAGGTTGTTGGCCACTTCAGAGACGCGGGTGCCGTACTCGACGATGACGTAGAGCGAGACCGCGATCCCGTCCTCGCGCACCTCGACCTCGACCCCGCGGTGGAGCTTGTCGCGGTGCAACCGCTCCGCCAGGCCGTCGCGGAGGCCGCGGGCAGCCATGGCGACCACCCCGTAGCAGCCGGCGGCGGCGTGGCCGGCGACGGTCGCGACGACATGGCGCGACACCTCGATCCGCCCGAGGTCTCTGGCCTGGATCAGCGTCCTCGGCGGCTTCCCGGTGCGCGGCGGGTTGGCCTTCGTCTTTGAGTCCATATTGGTTAGGGTCGCGGGATTCCCGCGTGTCGTGTGCTACTATGTGACGCTGATTTCGCCCCAATCATACGCGATGACTCCTGGGGCGCTGAAGGTACCCAACACCATGGCACAACGTTGCGCGATCTGCGGAAAGGGGCCCCAATACGGGCACAACGTGAGTCACTCGAAAGTGCGCACGAAGCGTCGCTTCATGCCCAACCTGCACAAGGCGCGCGTCATGATCAACGGACGTTCCCAGACCGCGCTGGTGTGTACCCGCTGTCTGCGGACCCAGGCCAAGTCGGCCTAGTCCAAGCTCGTGGCGCGGCCGAGGTAGCCGGCGTGGCCGCGCGGCGATACCCACAGGGTCACTGGCACGCCAGCTTTCAACCAGGGGCCATCGTCGGCGAGCTCCGCATAGGAGATAACGAGGTACACACCCCTTCCTCCGGCCAGCGATAGCTGGCGCCCGTCGACCTTTGCGACGACCCCGGTGACGAGCCGGGGCAGCGCGGCATAGCTCTCGAGACTGACGAGGGTCAGCCAGGTGCCGCCGACGGTACCCGCGGCCGCGGCCGCGAGCAGGATGAGGCCCCCCCACCGAGAACCGTTGAAGAGCAGCCCGTAGACGAGCCAGGGCAAAAAGATGGCCAGCAGGGCCAGGCTGGTCTGGGTCTCCTGCCAGATGTTGACGGCGTAGCTGCGCTGGGTTGGATCCCCGAAGTCGGCCCCGGCGGCGACCAATGGGCCCAGCCTCGTGGCCCCCACGACCATTCCGACGGTCAACAGCAGGGTCACGGCAACCTGACCGACCCGAATCTCGGGCCGAGTCAAGATGCGAGGTTTGAGCGTCGACGGCGTTGCAGTCAGCGTCACGACCGTGTAACTTGCTGCCCGACTGAATTACGGCACCGCGCTTCACCGCCACAGAGGAGACCGAAATGCAAAAGCCACCGCAGCTCTTACCCACAAAGCTCGAAGATGGCCAGGCTCCCGGAATCCGTTATCGCATCGATGGCGAGCTGGTCCCGGTGCTGCACACCTGGCTCGACGGGACGGTACCGGTGTTTTTCGAGCACCACGTCGTGCTCTGGAAGGATCGACCGCTCAACATCGGGATTCGGGCGATGAAGGGCGCGTTCAAGCGCATGGTCGCCGGGATGCCGATCTTTCTCACCGAGGCGCAAGGGCCGGGCGAGATCGCCTTCTCCCGGGACGGCGCCGGTCATCTCTTTCCCCTCCACCTGACGCCGGGGACCGCGGTACTCGTGCGAGAGCACCAGTTTCTGGCGGCAACCGGAAATCTGGACTACACCTTCAACCGGGTGAAGGGCGTGAGCAACATGCTCTTTGGCTCGACCGGGTTCTTCGTCGATCGCTTCAGCGCCGCGCACCAGGAGGGCGTACTCTGGCTGCACGGCTACGGCAATGTCTTCGAGAAACAGCTGGCGCCGAACGAGCAAATCGACATCGAGCCGGGCGGTTGGGTTTATCGAGACGAGAGCGTCCGGATGGAGGTCCAGATGTTCGGGCTCAAGACCGGCATGTTTGGCGGCGGCGGCAACATGATCTGGAATCGATTCACCGGTCCGGGCCGGGTCGGCATCCAGTCAATGTACCTGCATCTGCCGACCAGCGAGTAGCCGGTCCTTACCGCAGTTCCTTGATTGCGGCCTTCTTGCCCTGTGGGTGGCTGTAGACGAAGCTGCCCGCGACCAGGACCGTGGCGCCGTTCTCGACCGACTGCCGGCCGGTCTCCGCGGTGACGCCGCCATCGACCTCGATCTCGAGGCCGGGGTTGAGGCCATCGCGCAGCGCGCGCGCGGCCTTGATCCGCGGCAGGCTGCCGTCGATGAATTTCTGGCCGCCCCAGCCGGGATTGACGCACATCATCACCAGCAGGTCGGCGTCCTTGAGGACGGGTTCGACAAGCACAAGGGGACTGCCGGGATTCAGACAGACGCCGGGGCGGAGGCCGGCTTTGCGGATGCTGTCCAGGACCCGGTGGATGTGGCGAGTTGCCTCCACATGGACGGACACGGTGGTGGCGCCCGCGTCGCGGAAGGCTTCGATGCTGCGCTCCGGATTTTCGATCATCAGGTGGACATCAAAAGGGAGCTTCGCGTAGCGCCGGCAGTGCTCGACCGTGCGCGGCCCGATCGTGATCGGCGGGACGAAGTGCCCGTCCATCACGTCGAAGTGCACCCAATCGGCGCCCGCCTGTTCGAGGGCGGCCACTTCCTCTCCCAGCCGGCTGAAGTCGGCGGACAGCAGAGAAGGCGCGACCAGCACTAAGAGAGGGTCGGGATGCTGATCGTCACCGGCGCGTCGAAGTCGTGGTAGTTGATGACCACCGTCGCGATCGCATGGATCGTGGCGCCGGCCGGCAGCCGGCCACCGGAGGCACCGGCCGCGGCGCCCAGCGAGCCCATCAATTGGCTGAGGTCCACGCTGTAGTCGGCGTTGACGCTGACCCGGCGGACCAGGTGGTCATCTTTGCCGAACCAGACGTCGATCGTCATGGTGCCGCTGTCCAGGACCTGCTTCACCGCGGCGAGCGCCTGCGGATTCTTGGAGGGAAGCTTGGCAAGGCTGGCGATCAGCTTGTCCTTGTCCGGCGTCAGCTGGTAATGATGGACGGTCGTCCCGCCCAGCGAGGTATCACCCAAATCTTTGATCGACTTGACGTTCTTCAGGTACTGGTCGTAGGAGAGTGGATCGGGCTGACCCAGCTGATTGGTGAGGCTGTTCGATTGCGCCGACACTTCCCATTTCCCGCTGAGCGGGTTCTTCACATAGGCCTTCCCGTTAGCCACGATCACCTCGGTCGCGATCGAAAAGCCCGCCATTTTGGCGTTCACCACCATGTGGTAGCGATCCGGGAATTGGGCCTCGCCGTTTCCGCTCAGGTCCACCGCCAGCATGCCCGCGGTCGCGCCGGTCTGCCCGAACGCCTGGGACATCTGCGGCGGGAAGGTCATCGTGACGTGGCCCTGGAGGTCGAACTTGGCCGACTTCAGCTGGCTGGCGCGTTGGGCGGCGGCGGAGAGCGCCTGCTGGGGCGTTTCCGGTTTCGCCAGCGGCGAGGCGCACGCCGTCAGGGCCACGACGGTGAGCAGGCTCGCGAGGATTCGTTTCACCGGACTTCCTGAGTATATCGGCCGGGTCGGGCCAATCCCTTCGGCGCCCACAACGAGCCGGCTACGAGGGGGAAACAGGCCGCTGGTCCCCGCCATCCAGCCATGAGGGCAAGTCGGCAAGTCGCGTGATGACGTGCGTCGGCGCGATGCCGGCGATCTCGATGGCGCCCGGATGTTTCAGCCAGACCGCTGGAATACCCGCCTTCAGCGCGCCCGCCACGTCGGTGTCGAGCCGATCGCCCACCATGCAGGTCGCCGCCAGCGGCACGCCGAGGCGCCGCGCCCCCTCCGCATAAATCGCCGGATCCGGTTTGGCCTTTCCGAAATCTCGCGAGGTTACGAGCGCATCGATCAAGGCTCGGAGGCCGGCCTGTTCCAGGGCGTCCGCCAGCTCGGCATCGCCGGACCCGACCGTGTTAGAAATCACCCCCAGCCGGTAGCGCGCTCGTAAGGTCGACAACAGCTCAAGGGCGCCGGGGATCGGTGTAATTGTCATCTCCCAGAGGTGTTTTCCCGGCTCTTCCACCACCAGCGTGTTGCCGGCGTCGAAGAAGACGCCCAACAGGCGGGCCGGCATCAGGCGGGCGACGGGATCGTCTGCAACTGCCGTGCCCGGAGCTGGCCGCACGCGGCATCGATATCGAGCCCCCGGGTCGCCCGGATGGTCGTCGAGATTCCGGCCGCCTTCAGCACCGACTGAAATGCCTGGGTGCGCGATTTCGACGGCGGGGAGAGCGGGCTGCCCTCAATCGGGTTCATTGGAATCAGGTTGACATGACTGAGGCGATGGTTGACCACTTTCGCCAGCCGCTCCGCCTGCTCGATGCTGTCATTCACACCATGGAGCAAGACGTACTCATAACTGATCCGCCGGCCGGTGTGCTCCGCGTGGGCCCGCGCGGCACCGGTGATCGCGGCGATGGGGTATTTGCGGTTCACCGGAATCATGCGGCTGCGCAGCTCATCGTCCGGCGCGTGGAGCGAGACCGCCAGGTTGACCGGCAGCCCCTCGGCCGTGAGCCGTTCGATAAAGGGAACCAGTCCGATGGTCGACACCGTGACGCGCCGGGGGCTGAAGTTGAGCGCGTCCGCTCGCGCCCAGCGGCGGATCGCGCCGACCACCGCCCCGTAATTGTTCATCGGCTCGCCCATCCCCATGAACACCACGTTCGTGAGGGATCGCTGGCCCTCGCCGAGGTCCCGGCTGGCCATGAGGAACTGGTCGACGATCTCCGCTTCGCTGAGATTCCGGTCGAAGCCCGACTGTCCCGTCGCGCAGAAGCTGCAGCCGATTGGGCAGCCGACCTGCGAGCTGACGCAGATGGTGGTGCGCGCCCGCGACCGCTCGTTGGCGTCGTAATGCATCACGACGGTCTCAATCGTCTTTCCATCCTGCAGCTTGAACAGGTACTTGGCGGTCTGGCCTCGATCGGCTACCCGTTTCACATGAGGCGTCACGCTGCTGAACGTGTAGGACGCCTCCAGCAGCCCGCGAACAGACGCTGGCAGCGTTCGCATCGCGCCAAACGACGGCGCGAGCCGCTGCCAGAACCACTGCTGGGCCTGGTCGGCTCGATACGGCGCCTCGCCCGCGGTCGCCATTAACGACCGCAGCTGTTGCGGATCCGTGGTCGCGAACGGCGCCGACTCAGTCGTTGCGACGATTTCCGAAGACGAGCGAGGCGTAATACAGGAGGGTCAGCATGGCGCCGAAGAGGGCGACCCAGTAGGTGAAGGCCGCCGCCCGCAACATGCGACGCGCGCCCTCTTGCTCCTCGGGGAAGATCGCGCCATTTTCGGAGAGGAGGCGGAGCGCGCGGCGGCTGGCGTTCAGCTCGACCGGCGTCGTGATCAGTTGGAAAACGACGACGGCGGCGAACAGCAGAAGGCCCGCCAGGGCGACATAGAACCCGAAATTGCTACGCGTGAAAATCGAAAGGAAGAGTCCCGCGATCACGATCAGCGGGCCAGCTTGCGACCCCAGGTTCGCCGCGGGGACAAGGTCGGACCGCCAGCGCATCGCGAAATAGCCCTGCCGGTCCTGCTGGGCGTGGCCGATCTCATGGGCGACCACTGCCTCCGAAGCGACGGAGGTCCCCGTCGCGACCTCCTTCGAGAGGTTGAGGGTCTTGGTCTTGGGATCGTAGTTGTCGCTGAGCTCACCATCGATCACCTGGATCGTGACGTCGTTCAATCCGGCGCCGCTGAGGATCCGGCGGGCGACATCGACCCCGGTAAGACCGCTCGAGTTGCGGACCTGCGAGTAGCGCTGGTAGGTGCGCTTCACCCGGCTGCTCGCCAGGAAGCTGAGCACCATGATTGGGAGCGCGACGTAGAGGAGGTAGCCCCAGCCGAAGAAGAACATTGACCTGCCCGAATTCTACCCACGGCCGGCGGCCTCAACCGCCGCCCTTCGTCGACACCCTTCTGCCGACTCGTGGCTGGCTCGTCACCCAGTGTGAAAGGTTCCCCGAAAGGGAGTCGTTTCATCCTCATCAGAGACGACCATGCTGGAAGAGCCTCAGCGACTCACCATGTCGGACGTCTTCAGCCTCTTTGGCCGCCACGCCGAGGACACCCGCTGGGTGGCGTCGGCAGATTCGCAAGAATACCTGGCCGTTGTCCTTTATCTGGTACAGCGAAACAACGCCCGCTGAAGCGCCTTGAGGCCACCGCGTTTATGATAGTATCTATGTTAGGTTAAGTGTTAGGCTGGTATCAGGTTTAGAGATGTCCGAGAAACTGACCCTCAGCGAGCTTTTCGCCCTCTTCGGGCGAACCACGGACGATACCCGCTGGGTGGGATCGGCCGATTCAGAGGAATATCTGGCCGTCGTCACCTATCTCGTGCAGCGATCGAGCGCGCGCTAGACACCGTCACAAACC